>Ga0207904_1000189_pt1 | contig 31251 bp, 24 predicted proteins | sample MalvirmetaMSP118_FD_184232 | JGI IMG/M metagenome (GOLD analysis project Ga0207904, IMG submission 184232) | Marine viral communities from the Deep Pacific Ocean - MSP-118 (SPAdes) | ecosystem: Environmental > Aquatic > Marine > Oceanic | place: Pacific Ocean | collected 2011-05-30 | reverse complement strand
CGTCGGCCGGCAACGAGGGTGGCAAGCGACCCGAGCCACAGGACGAGCGCGGCGATGGTCGCGGCGAGCCATCCGTCTGCCGAACTCGTCGCGTCTGTGGCGACAGTGACGGGGGTGGTCACGACCGAGGCCAGAGTCTCGGCATCCTCGTCGGAGGTCACCGGCACCTGGGCTGCGCCCTCGGCGAGACCGTCGGCCAGGCTCTCGGTTCCACCGGCCAGTTCTGTCGCCGCCCCCGCGAGAGTGTCGGCCCCGCCGGCCAGCTGAGAGGCTCCGGACGCTGCCGATGAGACACCAGCTGCGGCTTGCGCTGCCCCGTCTACGACCTGGGCTGCGCCACCGGCGAGCTGGGCCGTCCCCGCGGCAAGCTGCGAGGCTCCCGACGCGAGGGATGCAGCAGCGCTCGCGGCGGTCGCGGCGCCGCCCGCGGTCTGCGTGGCAGAGCTCGCAAGGGTCGCCGCTGCCTGCGCGCTCGCCGACAGCGAGGCGCAGAACTGGGGGGAACTCGACACGGCTGGGCAGGTCGCGGCAAGACTGGCGAGACTCGACGAGAGCTGCTGACTGCCCCCGGCCACTCCCGATGCCGCCGCGCTGACGCTGCTCGAGCCGGAGGCCAGCTGGGAGGCTCCGCCTGCTAGCTGTCCTGCGGAGGATGCGAGAGTCGACGATGCCGACGCCGTCTGTTGTGTTCCTGTCGCAAGGCTCTGAGTACCGGTGGCCGCCTGCGACAGACCGCTCGCCAGTTGCGCGCTGGAGTCGGCGAGCGTTGCCGTACCGTCGGCAAGCTGCCCCGCCCCGGAGGCGAGCTGTTCGGCGCCGTCGGCGGCGTCGGTCAGCGACTGAGAAATGCTGTTCATACCCGCGATCGTTTGGGTGACGAAGGCGTCAGTGACCTGTTCTCCCAGCGTCTGGGTCGCCGCCAGCGTGACAGCCTCTGCCGCCAGCGCCCCCACCGCCGATGCCGCCGGGTTGGTCTCGAGGGTGACCTCGGCGCTGGTCGGCGCGTCGGTGCCCACCGAGAGTACGGACTGCGAGAAGTCCTCGGGGATGGTCAGGACCGCGTAGTACTCGCCCGCGGCGAGGCCGTCCGCGGCATCCTCGGCGCTCGTGAGCGTCCAGCCGAGTCCGAACGTGTCATCCTCCGGATGCACGAGTGCGCTCGAGAGTGCCCGCCCCGCGGCCATAGGGGTGTCGCCGGTGACGATCTCGTCGTCGTTGACGATCGCCACCGGAACCTCTCCCACGCGATCCGCGCGGTCGGTGACACTCCAGCTCAGGAGCGCGGCAGCTCCCAACGGAATGACCAGAGCGGCGATGAGAAACAGGGTGAGGGCGCGGGGGCGTGACGCGCTCATGCGGGGGCTCCGATCGAGGCGAGGGGGGCGGATGCTGTCAGGGCTGCGGGCGCGACGGTGAACATGACGACCGTGGCGCCCGCGCTGCGGAGGGTCTCGGCGAGACCTCGGTCATCGCACCCGGGAAGGAAGACGATCTGTGCGCCGCAGGCTAGGGCGACGGCGGCCGCGAGCTGTCGCCGAGCGGCCAGATCGAGGCGCGCGATCGGCGCGTCGGCTGCGGGCGCAAGGCTCACGGCGCGAGCCAGGCGCGCAGCGCGATCTTGTCGTCGTCCTCCGACCGTCTCGAGCGTCGCGGCGAGGTAGTCGGCTACCGCCCCATCGCTGGGGCTCACGTCGTCGGCCGTGACGATCGCCGTCACGCGACGAACGGCCTCGGCGCGCTCAGGCAGCACCTGACCGTTCACGGCGAGTGTTCCCGAGACCGGACGGGTTCTGCCGGCGAGAACATGCGCGAGCGTCATCTCGTCGATACCGCCGGGAACGGGGACGCTCACCACCTCGGCGGTGCCGATCGCGAGGCTGAGAGGAGCCGCTCCGGGTTCGACAACGAGATCATGCGCGCTGATGGCAAGGGTGCTGCGCCCGCTCTCGTCTAGCGCAACCTGACGTCCGAGAGCGTCACCCTCGATGTCGACGGCTGGCAGTATCCGCTCCAGCCAGGCGGGGATCCACCAGGCGCGGTCGCCGAGCAACGTCATGACGGCGGGCACCAGCGTCATCCGGACGAGGAACGCGTCGACGAACACACCGACGGCCAGGCCGAAGGCGATCGGTTTGATCGTCGCGCTGCCGGCGGGGATGAACGCGACGAACACCGCGATCATGATCAGCGCCGCCGCCGTCACCACGGGGGCGGAGTGCCGGAACCCGCTCATGACGGCGCCACGGGCATCATGGCCCTGGCTGAAGTCCTCCCGCATCCGGCTCACCAGGAACATCTCGTAGTCCATCGCCAGGCCGAACAAGACGCCCATCACCAGGATCGGCAGGAAGCTCACCAACGGCCCCGGGAGGGCATCGCCGAGCACGGCGGGAAACCACCCCCACTGGAAGACCGCCACGATTGCTCCGAACGCGGCTCCGACCGACAGGAGGAAGCCGGCCGTGGCCTTGATCGGCACCCAGATCGAGCGGAAGACGATCATCAGCAGCACGATCGACAGCCCCGCGACGGTGAGGGCGAACGGCAGCAGGGCGGCTGCCAGGCGCTCCGAGGTGTCGATGTTGATGGCCGTGGTTCCGGTCACCCGGATGTCGCTGACCCCGTACTGCTCCTCCAGGTCGGGAGCGCGCTCGCGCAACTCATGGACGAGCTCCGTCGTAGCCGGATCGTTCTGCCCTCCCTCGGGAATGACGCGCAGCAGGCCCGTGTCGGCTCCCTCGTTGGGCGATGCGAGCGGTACCGCCGCAACACCCGGGATCTCCGCGACCGCTGCTGACAGGTCGTCCATCGTCTCGACGGGATTGGCGGACTCCAGGATGTCGACGGTCACCAGCAGCGGGGCGTTCCAGCCGGGGCCGAACGTTTCAGCAACAGCATCGAAGTGGTCACGGCTGTTGGTGCCGACCGGCTTGGTGCTGGCATCCGGCAGGGCGAGCGTCATCTGGGCGGCGGGGATCGCGAGCGCGCCGACACCGAGAACCACGATCACGACCGTCAACGCGGGCACACGTGTGACCAGCCGCAACCACCGGCTCGAGAGGGAGTTTCGGCTGTCGGGCGCCGGGGACGCGGCACGTCGCCGAGCACGGCGAGGGCGGGGTGTCAGTCGCGTGCCGGCGAGCAAGGCGATTGCCGGCAGCAGCGTCAGGGCGACGAGCACAGCTGTGGTCACCGCGAGCGACCCGCCGAAGGCCATGACGGTGAGAACGGGAATTCCGACCACCGAGAGCCCGAGGAGCGAGATGATCACCGTCAGCCCTGCGAACACGACGGCGCCGCCCGCCGTTCCCAGCGCGCGGGACATCGCCTCGCGCGGCTCCAGGCCGGCTGCCAGTTCCTGCCGATGTCGCGACAGGATGAACAGGGAGTAGTCGATCGCGACGGCAAGACCCAGCATCGTCGAAAAGGACGGGGTCGCCGTCGATATGTCAGCGACGTGGGACGCCAGGCCCAGGACGCTGATCGTCGCCCCCACCCCTGCGATGGCGGCGAGGATCGGCATCCCGGCAGCCAGGAACGATCCGAACGTCACGAACAGAACCAGAAGCGCGACCGCGATGCCGATGACCTCGGACAGGTGCGCCATCTCGGGGTTACCTTCGCCGTAGGCCGATCCTCCGATGGTCGAGGTCACGCCGGCTTCGTCGACAATGGCTGTCTCATACACGGCATCCAGCGCTTCGTCGCTGGGTTTCTCGTCCTCGAACTGCACGCTGGCCAGCGCCGCATCGCCGTTCTCGTCGATCTGCAGGCGGTCCATGCTGCTGACGTTTGCCACGCCGGGGATCGCCTCGATCTCGGCCAGGGTGTCTTCGATGACCGCCGTGGCTCCGGCATCCTCGATGGACCCGGAGTCCGTCCGGAAGAGCAGCTGCGCGCTCGCGCCCGCTGCAGTCGAGCCGAAGCGTTCCTCCAGGACGGTCTGCCCAACCTGAGACTCGGTGCCGGGAACGGAGAAGTTGTCGGCGTAGGCGGTTCCGGCGACGCGGCTGGCCCCGAGCAGAGCGAGAATGACGACCAGCCAGCCGATGATGACGAGCAGGCGATGGCGAGCGACCAGGTGGCCGAGCCGGTGAAGGGCGAGTGACATGGGGGCCTTCCGGGCGAGCGGATGCGATAGCCACCAGTCGATCTGGTCGACCTGACCGCCCGAGCTCACCGAACCTGACGGGAAGCTGACGGTTCAGTCGACACAGCCGTTCACGGGTCCGGCATGACCACGCGCGCCGGATGCCGAAGCCGGTGCCGTCAGCGACATCTCTAGCTCGTCCTCGGCCAGCGAAACGGAGGTCACGGCGATCGACTCGGGGTCGTGGGGGTGCGCAATTCCGCGACATTTCGGGTCGCGAACCGTGCGCTGACGGGTGACTGACATCGCGCTGCCAGGCCAGACCTATGCCCCGCGCGTGCTCGGCTAGAGTGCCAGAATGCGGAGCAGGTGCACGTGAGCGGAGGCATCCGTTTCGCCCTGCGCCGGGCCTCGGCGGCGCGCGCGCCGCTTGTCGCGATGGCGGTCTTCGCCGCGGTATCAGGCGGTCTGGTCACTGCGGCGACCACGGTGGATGCCGCTCGGGCCGCACGTTCGGCAGCTGACGGGCTGGCCAGCGACGGGTCAGCCGGGATTGCCGCCGTCGCGGTCGGGTTGCTCGCGCTTGCTGTCGCGGTGGCCGCGGTGGTCTCGGCAGCCGAGGTGACGCGGTCCCGCACCGGCGAGACGAGGCTGCTTCTGGCTCGTGGCATGGCGCCGCGCCGGCTGGTGACGATGGCGGTGATCGAGACCGCCCTCATCGCGACAGTGGCTGGCCTTGCCGGCGCAGCCGGGGTCGCCGCGTCCCTGGGGACGCTGATGGCGGCGGCTCCGCCGATGACCGTGGCGGCCGCGGGTGTTGCGGTGATTGTCGTCGTCACCTCGGGCGCCGCCGGTGTGCTCGCCGCGCGCGAGGGTGCGTCGACCAGGGTCATGGCGGTCTCCGTGGCCGCGATCATTGTCGGTGCCGTCATCACGGGCGTGGCAACGTGGCGACTTCTGACGTTCGGTCTTGATCCGATCTCGTTCCTCGCCCCTGCGCTGCTCCTGCTGACGGTCGCCGCAGCATCGACAGTCCTCGCTCTTGCCGCGCTTCGGGCGCTGAGCCGTTCCGCTGCCCGGGCCCGGGGCCTTGTGGTCGTGACGGCATTGCGGCGGCTCTCCCGCCGGCCCGGGCCCTCCGCAGCCTCGATGATCGCTGTCGCCATTGCCGTGGGAATGAGTGTCGTGGCAGCCTCGTACACCTCGAGTGCTGACGGTCTGGGAGAGGGTCCGGAGTCGTTGCGGGTCGGCGCGGACCTTCGCGTCGTGACCATCCCCGCCGATGTCCCGCCCTCCGCCCTTGTTGCCGCGGCTCACGCCGGCGCGGCGATGGAAGCCCGCCAACTGGTCGCCAGCATGCCCTCCACGCGTTCGGACCGTGACCGTGTTCCGATCCTGGCGCTGGAGTCGCAGAACATGCCTGCGGTGATGACAGAGATCCCCGGTGTCGTCGAGCCCGACGCGTGGTCCGAACTCCTCAGTCGACGGTCCGATCCAGGTCGGATTCCCGCTCTCGTGTCGCAAGACGTCGCCGACGACCTCGGGCTCCGGGAAGGCGACACTGTGGCGCTGGATGCCTCCTCGCCCTCGCTCACGGCAGACCTGGTGATCGCTGGCGTGGTCCCCGTTATCCCGGGCACACCCGGCTCCCGGGGTTTCCTTGTAGACCTCGCGCGGCTGGCTGTCGTGTCGGGGGAACCGGTCGAGCCCAACCAGGTCTGGCTCACCTCCGACGACCCCGGCGCCTCCGGCGCCTCCGCTGCTCTGATCGAACGGGACTACCCGCAGGTCGTGGTACTCACCCCAGACCCGGCGATCGCCGCAGACCGCGTCGCGCAGGGAACAACCCTGCAGGTCTCGGCGATCGGGTCCGTCCTCATCGCGCTGATACTTCTCATGCTGCGCGCAGGCGTCAGCGGCACGGAGGCGCGGGAGGCAGCGCTGCTTGCGCTCGTGGGGGCGGGGCGCCGCACCGCGACCAGGACGGTGGCCGTCGAGAACACGACGGCGCTCGTCGTTGGCTTTGTTGCCGGGATCGTCGGGGGAGCGGTCACGGCGGTGGTGATCGTCCCGCCTGCCGTCAGGTGGGCATCCGGCGAGCTCCCCGGCGCCTACCCGGTGGGCATCCACGCCGACGTCCCTCTCCTCCTGGCCCTTCTGGCTGTGTTGCTGATCGGCGGGCTCGTGGTGGCGTGGTCCGTGCGTCTTCCGCGAGCTCTGGCGCGGCTGGTCCGAGAGGACGAGTGAGGGATGTCGCCTGATCGTGTCTCGCTTCTCCGCCTGCTGCGGCGGCGCTTCGGCGTGCCCCGTGGTGCGGCGACCGTCATCATCGTGCTCGCAGCGATGACGGCCTTGCTCGTGTCAGCCAGTCCACGACTGCTCGTGCAGGTCACTCGGGAAGAGGTCGCGCACCAGGCGGGTCAGCTCGCCCCGACGACGCGGGATCTGACGGGATCGGTGGTGTCGACGTTCATCCCCGACGGAGGCGTGAGCGGTCTCGAGCGAGCGCTGGCGACTGCCCGTGAGCAGTGGCCGCCGCTCGTCCACGGTCTCGTCGGTGAGGGACAGGTCGCTGTCTACACCGTCCCGTTGCGGGTTGCGCCCGAGGCGTTGCCGCCCACCTCGCCCGACACCGACATCCAGCTTCTGGTCGAACCCGACGCGCAAGAGCATCTGGAGATCGTCGGCGGAACATGGCCGCGTGAGTGGTCGGGTTCCGGGCCGATCGGGATCGCGCTGACCGAAGATGCCGCGGCCACCATGGAGTGGCCGCTCGGGCAACGCCGCTCGATCACGGCGACCGACGTCGTTGAGGTCCAACTGACGGCGATCGTTCGCCCGACCGAGCCGGATGATCCGCGCTGGCTGCATCTGCCGACCGCGCTCACGGCATCCGTCTTCGACGACGGGAACCGGCGGCCGGTCGCAACCTCGGCGGCGTGGGTGAACCCCGCCACCTGGGAGGTTCTCGACCCGCCCGGGACGATCGTCGCGTGGTATCCCGTCGACGGGGCGGCCCCCGAGGGCCTCGATGTCGCGCAGGTGCTTCCCGCGATGCGCGCGATCGTCACCTCGCCACTCTCGCTGGACCCCGCCGGGAGCGTTCGCGTCTCGCTCGAGTCCGGCCTGGTGACCGCGCTCGGTGTCGCTGTCGGGCGCACCGAGGCCACGCGCGCGATCCTGACTGTGGCCGCGGTGGGCCCGATCGTGGTCGCCTTCTCGCTCGAAGTTCTCGCCGCAGCACTCATGGTTCGTCGACGCCGTCCGCAGTTGGCGCTGCTCTCGGCCCGAGGAACGCCGTCAGCGCAGTTGCGCCGCCTGCTCGCTCTCGAGGGTCTCCTCCTCGGCGTCCCCGTCAGCGTGATCGCCGCGGCGGTGGGCGTGGCGGTCACACCCGCGGATGCCGGTTGGGTCCCCGTTCTGGTTGCCGTTCTCGCGGGCACGGTCCCGGCTGCCGCGCTCGCCCTCGCGCTGCCGCGCGATCTTCTGGCCGTGCGCCGGGAGGATCTCGACCATCGGCGTCGGAGTCTGTCGATGGCGGTGACGCAGATCCTCGTCGTCGTGCTCGCCGCCGTCGCCGTGACCGTCTTGCTGGTGCGCGGCGCCGGTGAGGGAACTCTGGACCCTCTCGCTGTGGCGGCGCCGCTGCTTCTGACCGTGGCGCTCGCGCTGGTGGTCGTGCGGCTGCATCCGATCCCTCTGGCCCTCGCGTTGCGCCTGCAGCGGCGTCGCCGCGGGGTGACGGGCCTCGTGGGCGCTGCCCGCGCCGTGCGAGAGCCCGTCGCAGGCACGGCGGCGGTACTCGCGATGCTGGTCGCTGTCGCGATCGCGGTCTTCTCGTCGATCGTCCTCGCCACCGTCGACCGGGGAGCGGTGGTGGCCGCCCAGCGCGCGGTCGGGGCAGACATCCAGATCTCCGGCCCCTACGTGGATGCCGATCGGCTCGACGAGATCCGCGGGATCGAGGGCGTTGCAGCGGTCGCGGGTCTGCTGCGGGGCGACTACCTCCCCGTCGTGGGGCCCGGTGGGCGGGTCACCGCTGAGGTGATCGCGACCGATCCGACGGCCCTCTCCGCCGTCCAGCAGGGGATGGTCGGAGCCTTTCCCGCGGGCATCGCCGACGCGGCATTGCCCCTGGATGTGGTCCCGTCGACGTCGTTGGAGGTGCAGCTGGGCGGTACCGTGAGCGACATCGCGGGTACTCCCGCCGTCGGTGCAGAACCCCTCGAGCAGATCCTGGGTCTGACGGTTTCCCCGGAGTTCGTCGTCGTCGGAGCAGACGCCTACACCCTGCTCACCGGCAAGGGGTTCTTTCCTCGGACAGTCTTGATCGACCTCGCGCCCGGCTCGGACGCTGCCCCCGTGGTCGAGCGCATCGGCCAGATCATCGACGGCGCGTACTCGGTGAGTCTGCTGGATGCCTCGACCGACGAGATCCGCAGCTCGCCCGCGGTCACGGCGCTGCGGGTCGCCTTGCTGAGCGCTGTCGTCATCGCCATCGCGCTCTCGGCGGTGGCTCTCCTCCTGGTGGCCGGGGTGACTCGCGACGCGCGGTCCCGGGTCATCGCGCTGCTGCGCACGATGGGGATGGGTCGGCGCGCGACGCGCGGCATCGTGGCGTGGGAGTTCGTTCCGCTGGGAGTCACTGCGCTGGTGGGAGGAGGCGTTCTCGGCATCCTGCTGCCCCTCCTGATCGTGTTCTCGATCGATCTGCGTCCCTTCACCGGTGGCGGTGACCAGCCCTCGCTCTTCGTCGATCCCGTCTTGAGCGCTACGCTCGTCGCCATCGTGCTGGCCGCTCTGGCCCTCGCTGTCGTCGGCGGTGTGCTGGGAGCCCGCGCCACCTCGATGGCGGCAGTACTGAGAACAGGGGAGGACTGACATGACGCCAGTGCCCTCGGGTGAGCCCGACATCCAGTGCGAAGGCCTCGTGCGGATCTTCGCCGTTGCCGACATCGAAGTTCAGGCACTGCAGGGACTTGATCTGTTCGTCAGTCGCGGCGAACTGGTCGCGCTCGTGGGAGCGTCCGGCTCGGGAAAGTCGACGTTGCTGGCGATCCTGTCCGGACTCGACATGCCCACAGCAGGAAAGGCCGTCGTTGCGGGCCGCGATCTTCCCTCCCTGACGAGTCGGGATCGTGTCACATATCGGCGCGATGTGGTCGGCTTCGTCTGGCAGCAGACTGCCCGAAACCTCCTTCCCTACCTCTCCGCTCTGGAGAACGTCGAGCTCGCTGCCGCCATCGGACGGCGGCCTCGGGCGCAGGAGCGGGCGCGGCGCATGCTCGAGCTGGTCGGCGCGGCCGAGCTCGCCGAGCGTCACCCCGCAGAGCTCTCGGGCGGGCAGCAGCAGCGCGTGGCGATCGCGGTCGCGCTGGTCAACGAGCCTCGGGTGCTGCTGGCGGATGAACCGACCGGTGATCTCGACGAAGAGGCATCCGTGGAGGTGTTGCGCACCTTCGAGCGGGTCAATGCTGAGCTGGGCACCACCGCGCTGATCGTCACGCACGATCCGGCAGTGTCCGAGCATGTGCAGCGCACGGTCCAGATCCGCGACGGGCGCACCTCGAGCGAGGTGCTGCGCTGGACGCACACCGACGACGAAGGGCGTCAGCACGCCATGGCCGAAGAGTTCGTCGTGCTGGACCGGGTCGGGCGGATGCAGTTGCCGGCCGGCTATATGACGAGTCTCGACCTCAGAGATCGCGTGCGTCTGCAACTCCAGGTCGACCACGTCGCCGTGCGACCGGGCCACGAGGGCGGCGCCTCGCGTCCGTCCTCCGTCGGGGAGGAGGGCGCCGATGGCTGAGCGCTTCGCGGATGCCGTCGCGACCGCATCCGATCTCTCGGTGACCCATGTCACCCCTGCCGGCGACGTCCATGCGCTTGTGGATGCGTCTTTGAAGCTCTATCCGGGAGAGCTGGTTGTGCTCATCGGCCCCTCGGGTGCGGGAAAGACCACTCTCTTGCACGTGCTCGGCGGTATCGAGGCGGCCTCGAGTGGTTCCGCGCGGGTCGGAGACGTCGTCATCACGGATGCCTCGGAGCGCGAACTCGACCGGTTGAGGCGCGAGGATGTCGCCTTCATCTTTCAGTCGTTCGGTCTGCTTGACGCACTCACCGCCGCCGAGAACGTGGAGATTCCGCTGCGGATCGCGCGTGCCGAGCCTCTCGTTCGTGACGAGCGGGTACGGATGCTGCTCGAGCGGGTGGGTCTGGCCGGACACGCCAGCCAGCGCCCGGCAGAGCTCTCCGGTGGGCAGCGCCAGCGCGTCGCGATCGCGCGAGCGTTGGCGGCATCCCCGCGAGTGCTGCTGGCCGACGAACCGACGGGTCAGCTCGATTCACACACGGCCGAGGCGATGATCGAACTCATCGTCTCGATCGCGCACGAGGACGGTGTCGCGGTCCTGCTTTCGACTCACGACCCGTCGATCGTGGCGCGCGCCGACCGGGTGCTTGAGATCCACGACGGCGTGCTCACCGCGCGGATGCCACATCCGCAGGCCGCGGCAGCCGAGTGATCAGCGTCGCCACAACGAGCCGTCGAGGGCACCGCGGACCGTCTTGTACGCGAGCCAGACGATCAGGAGCAGGAGTGCAATCCATAGTGCGATGGCGACCGGTGTGAGCCACGCGATCGCCCAGAGCCGGCCAAGTTCCAGCGTGAGGGTCGCGAAGGCCGCGGTCGGGAATCCGAACCCCCACCAGCCGATGTGAAAGTGCAGACTGCGCCGCTCCCGGAAGAGCACACGGATCGCCAGCAGCATCCACCAGGCGGCGAACGCCCACATGATGCTCGCCAGGGGGACCGCGACAGCGGCCAAGCCCGAGACTGCCTCCACGGAGGATCCCATGCGGGCCAGGGCGATGAGGCCCAGCCCGCCGGCTCCCAGCGGCGCGAGCCACACCCACCAGCTCGGCGCGAGATGCGGTGGCGGCGGGGCGGCAAGCAGCAGACGGCTGCCGATGATCGCCGCCAGGAGCAGGAACAGCCCGAAGCCGATTCCCCATCCGGCCAGCGCTGCGAAGGTCCACTGCGCGGGGTCGCCTGCCAAGCCCAACGCGAGCGCGCGCACGAGAATGCTCGGCACCAGCACGAGGGGCACGACGGGGACGAACCAGTTGCCCGACATTGCTGGAAGCGGAACGTCGGCGATACCGATCACCCGCGAGTAGAACATGTACCCGAGCGCGAGAGTGCCCAGCAGGCCCGTGACGAAGAGGATCATCGCCGTGACGAGCGCCGTGGTCTCGTCGGCAGCGCCGGACGTCCCCGCCTCGAGGGTCGCGAGCGCGAGAACCATGAGCCCCGCCGGCCACGACGCGATCATCGCTCCGATACCCGGGTTGTCGAGGTCGGCGCGAAACGCCGCCGGATGCCGCGCCAGTCGCGCCAGCGAGGCCACCGTCACTCCGGCACCGACGAGCGCGGCGAGCACCAAGAGAACGAGACCCGCTGCGGTATCGACATCCGTTGCTGCGAGGGGGTCCCGCAGGGCCAGGAGGGATGCCCCGGAGAGGGTCATCAGAACCGCACCCCACGCGGGGTGCAGTGTCGCGAGAGGACTGCCGGACGGGGTATTCATGCTCTCATGATACCCCTGGGGGTATAAATGGTCGACAGCGCTGAGGAGGGCCGACCCGGGCGCGTGCGGCAGCGAACTCACTCGGGCGCTGCGAGTTCCCCGGGGTCGAGGAGGCGGCCGATGCCGTCGAGGGTGAGGGTGAGGCCAACCTCGAAAGAGTCGGCGAAGCGGTAGCCGTCGGACATGACATGCTGCGTGGTCATTTCCGTGAGGTGTGGAAAGAGCGCGGGGTTGATGGCGGCGGCGAAATCTGGGGCGATCTCGGTGATCTCGACGATGTCGAGCATGGTCTCCTGGAGGACGAACCCGTAGACGAACGCATCGAGGATGGCGAACGCATGGGCGGTCGCTGGGATGGAGAAGCCCGCTGCGCGCAGCACGCCGAGAACGGCTTCGTGCCCGGCGAGATTCGCGGGGCCCGGGGTTCCCCTCGTCTCCATGAGGCCGACGGCCCAGGGGTGGCGGCGGAGGGCCTCCCGCATCGACCGGCACCGGCGCGCCAGCTCGTCTCGCCATGGCCCGGAGATTGCCGGAGCCTCAACCTCGCTGAAGACCAGATCGATCAGCTCGTCGAGGATCTCGTCTTTGTTTGTGACGTGGTGGTACACGGCCATCGCTTTGACGCCGAGCTCTGCGGCGATGCGACGGATCGTGACCGCATCGAGCCCCTCGTCATCCGCGATCTTCTTCGCGGCGGCGATGATGCGATCGCGGCTGAGAGTGTTACGCGGCGCGCGGGCGGGGGGGGACGTCACGCGGGCAGTCTACGCCGCATGGTCGATATCGTACGTTGTACTGTACGCTGTACGGTACAACGTACGAACACAAGGAGATCTCATGTCCACTCAACGAAGAACCGCGCTGGTGGTTGGTGTCGCTCTGGCGATGATGACGGTGCTCGGGCCGACGGCTGCCGGGGCAGCGCTTCCCGCCGGTGCGCTCGGCATCGCCGCGCTCATCTTCACCGTCGTCGCGATACTCGACGTCGTCATCGCGCTCGGGCTCTATCCCTTCCTCTCAGGAGCGGGTGCGCTCCTTGCCTGGACCGCGGTGGTCCTGCGCATCACCTATGCGGCCGTGCTCGTGGCAGCCGCTGGCATTCTCGTGGGTGCCTCTGACGAGGCACTTTTCGCGGCCATCTGGCAGCTCGGACTGTTCGTGTTCGGGGTTCACCTCGTTCTCGTGGGAGCCACCGCATTCGTCGGGGGAGCGATTCCCCGGTGGATCGGGGTGCTGGTCGGCATCGCCGGACTTGGATACGTCATCGACGGGACGCTGACGGCGCTCGCCGTCGAACTCGGGCTCTCCGTGGCAATGGCGACCTTCGTCGGTGAGCTGGTGTTGATGGTGTGGCTGCTGGGGTGGGCAGGCCGGGCTCGCATGGAGCGCGGCGAGGCTGTTACGAGCGCCCTGCGAGAAGAATCGGCCGTGCGCTGACGGCCGCCGGAATGCCGTTCGCTGCCAGTGGCGTAATACTGTGGGCGAACGGGAGCCACGCGGCGTGCGCCGCGGACAGCCGAGAGGGGGAGACTTGTGGACACGTCGACGACCCTCGAGTCCTTCCCCGTCATCGGTATCGCCCTCGCGGTGGTCTCGGCTGCCCTGCTCACCGTCGGCAACTTTCTCCAAGCCCGCGGCGTCGCCTCCCGCCCGCAGGCGCACCAAGCCGGGCTCGGGGTCTCGCAGATTCTCTCGTTGCTACGCACCCCCGTCTGGCTTGCGGGGTCGGTCGTGTTCGGCGTGGCGATCCTCGCGCAGCTGGCAGCCCTCGCGTTTGCGCCGCTCATCGTGGTGCAACCGGTCGGCGTGGTGGCGCTCGTCTTTGCGTCGATCCTCACGGCGATCGTCACCCGCCAGGCGCCGAACCTCCGCGAGATCCTCGCGATCGTGCTCTGTGTGGGAAGTCTGACCGTCTTCGTTTCGGTCGCCGCTTCCGTGAGCGTGCAGAAAGCGATCAGTGACCGCGAGTTGATCGCCGTTCTGATCGTCCTGCTCTCGGTGCTGCTGGTCACCTTCGTCGGCCTGCTTTTCACACGGCGCCGCGGCACGCCGGCATTCGCCTACGTGCTCTTGGGCGGCCTGTACGCCGCATTCGTGGCGACGCTGGGCAAGACGGTGCTGCTGCGCATTCAGACCGCGTTGCACTCCGACAACCTGGGTCTGGACAACACCAATCTCCTCACGATCGCCTGCGTCGTCGGAATCGGCGTGGCCGGTGCGCTCTCCATCTACTTCGTGCAGACCGCTCACACCAACAACAACCCGCAGACAGTCGTGGCCGGGCTCACCGTGGTCGATCCGTGCGTCGCCGTGGCTCTCGGCATCCTGCTGCTGAATGAGGCAGCGGGAGCGCCCGCGTGGAGCTTCGTCGTCTTCGCGATCGCCGGGGCAGGCGCGATCTGGGGTGTTCGGTTGCTCGCGCGGGCTCAGCGCGAGCCCGAGGCTGCGCACTGACGCAGACCCGCCCGGCGGGCGGTGCGGCCCGGGCTCATCCGCGAGGCGGGTTCGGGGAGAATATCCCCGTGTCCACCTACGAGTTCTCCGCCGATCCCCGTCGAGTTGATCGGGTCACGGTTCACCACTGGCTGAGCGACCTGTCGTACTGGGCCCGGGGCCGCACGCGCGAGCAGCAGGATGTCGCGATCGATAACTCTCGCAACTACGGCGTCTACGACACCGAGACCGGTGCGCAGCTGGGATACGCGCGGATCGTGACGGATGGCGCAACCTTTGCATGGTTGTGCGATGTGTTCGTCTCTCCCGAGGTCCGAGGCAGCGGTGTCGGAAAGACGCTCATGGCCGGCGTGGTCGCAGATGTCGAACCGCTCGGCGTGCGCCGGGTGATGCTTGCCACAGCTGACGCTCATGGTCTGTACGCGCAGTTCGGATTCGAGGGCGTGCGCTCGCCGGAGAAGTACATGGTTCTCGGCGCTCACTGAGCCCGCCGCAGCGCTCGTGCCCCCGAGGAGGGCGGTGCTCGCGATCGTGACGAGGGACGATGATGTCGGCGGCGCGGAGTACGCTCGCGACATGCATCGCCTCAGTCGGGACGAGGCGCGCCGGATCGCGGTGCGTGCCCAGTTGCTGGATGCCGACCGTCCAGGCGATGTCGTCGAAGTTGCCGAGCAGCTCGGCAGTATCAAGATCGATCCGACAGCGACGATCACAACCGCCGAACAGGCGGCGTTCTGGTCTCGCATCGGGTGGGGCTACGAACCCGGCCAGCTGAAGAAGGCGGTCGAAGACGATCGGACGCTGTTTGAGTTCGACGGCCACTTCTACGCCTCGAGCCTCATGCCGCACATGGTCCCCCTGATGCGTGCGCGACAGCTGCGGGCCGCCTCGCGCGAGTACCTTGCCGCGAACGACGCGTTCCGTCGTGATGTCATCGCGCGACTTCGCGCGGAGGGGCCGCTGCTGGCATCCGCGATCCCCGACACCAGCGTCGTCCAGCGCGACACCGAAAGCGGCTGGTACGGCTCGAATCAGGTACCGCGGATGCTGGAACTGCTCGGTGTCCTGGGCGAGGTGGCCGTTGTGGGTCGCGAGGGCAGACTCCGGGTCTGGGATCTCGGCGAGCGGCTCTACGGCAAGGATGCTGGCGTCGTGTCGGTCGAGGATGCCGAACTGCGTCTCCAGGAGCGACGTCTGCAAGCAGCCGGGATCGCACGGCAGAAGTCGTCGTGGACGCCCGTCGGAACCGTCGGGGAATCTGCCGAGGTGGAGGGCAGCGCATGGAGGTGGCGCGTCGATCCTGAGGCGCTCGCCGCGCTCGATGACGATCCGGGGGGTCGGGTCGCGATCCTCAACCCCTACGACCGGATGCTCACCGACCGGCCGCGGCTTGTGGAACTGTTCGACTTCGAGTTCATCCTCGAACAGTTCAAGCCGAAGGCGCAGCGCATCTACGGCTACTTCGTGTATCCGATTCTCATCGGTGACCGCTTTGCCGGTCTGCTGGATGCCGAGCTCGACAAGAAGAAGGAGAGCCTCGTCGTGGCGGCGGTCCATGAACTGATCCCGTTCGACGACGAGGAGCGGGAGATGGTGGATGCCGAGATTCGCGACCTCGGGGAATGGCTCGGCGTTCCCGTCGTCTTCTCCTCGGGACGCCGGTAGCCGAGCGTCTACGATCTGACCATGCACCGCATCTTCACGACGAGTTTCGCCTCGGTCTACCCCCTCTATGTCGCGAAGGCCGAACGCAAAGGACGCACGAAGGCGGAGGTCGACGAGATCATCGAGTGGCTCACCGGCTTCGACGAGGGCGAGCTGGAGCGCCACCGCGACGAGCAGACGACGTTCGAGGAGTTCTTTGCGGATGCCGAGCTCAACCCTCGTGTCTCGGCGATCACCGGCGTCGTGTGCGGTGTGCGTGTCGAAGAGATCGAGGATCCGTTGATGCAGAAGATCCGATACCTCGACAAGCTCATCGACGAACTCGCCAAGGGCAAGGCGATGTCGAAGATCCTCCGGGAGGCGTGATCATGCCGCTGCTTGACCACATCGCCCTGACTGTCGACGATGTCCCCGCCGCGGCGAGCCAGTTCGAGCCCGTGCTGCTTGCGCTCGGGTACACCCGATCGGATGCCGACAGCATCGTGTTCTGGACGTGCCCGGGCGAGTCCGAACTCATCTTCTACCCGGCGCGCGAGCCCGGTACGGGTCCGCACCGCCACGGCCGGGTCGGCTGGCAGCATCTGGCGTTTGCGGTGGCCTCCCGAGACGAGGTCGACCGCCTCCACGAGATCGCAGTCGGCGCCGGCTGGACGCCCGTGCGCGACCCGAAGACCTATCCACGGTTCACCGACCGCTACTACGCATCCTTCGTCGAGGACGCCAACGGCATCCGCATCGAGTTCATGCACAATCCGCCGCGCGACGCACAGAGCTGACGCGGGAACGGGCTAGGTTCGAGGCATGGCCGCGCACAATCCGCTCCTCCCCGCCGCGTATGACATCGCCTGGTCGGCGATCGCGGCCGCTGCCCTCGCGCTGACAATCGTGGCGCTGATTGCGCTTGTCCGCTCCGCCGGGCGGCTGTCAGCCGGACTGCTGCTGCTCTGGGCCCTTCTGATTCTCTTCGTTCCGGTCGTCGGCCCCGCGCTCTGGCTGACTGCGGGGCGTCGGACCAGCGCCACGACGAGCGGCAACCAGCCAGAGCGGATCAGGTCGGAGTCCTAGGTTCTTGCCACGTGGCGCGGGCGAAACGGTCAGGGCTGGTCGAGGATCGCGTATGTCTCGCGGAGCCGGCTGAGTGCCCGTGAGTAGCGGGTTCGCGCTGTTCCCGGGCGGATGCCGAGCGCTCGGCCGGCATCCGCGACGGAGAGTTCCTCCCACACGACGAGGCGCACCAGTTCCTGGTCTCGAGGTGTGAGCAGAGTGAGTGCCTCCGCGGCCGTGAAGGCCTCATCGGGCACGGGGGCAACCGGTACGGCTGCCGCGGCGCGAAGTGCATCGTCTGCGATTGCGCGTCGGACGCGGCCACGCTGGTGGTTGGCGAGCACCTTGCGGGCGATCCCGTAAGCCCACGCGCGGCGTTCTTCGTCGGGCTGTGGCAGCCGTGAGCGGTGGCGCCACAGGGCCAGAAGCGTTTCCGACGTGCAGTCGGCTGCGTCGTCGGCGGGTGTGACGCGGCGCGTGAAGTAGCGCAGCAGGAGGGGAACGAGCGGGGTGATCGCCGCTTCGAAGGCACGGTCAGCGTTGTGTGCGGTCGCTTCGAACACGGTGGCCGGGAGATTATCGGCCGATGCGGGGATGCTGCCGGTGATGGCGTCTGCGGAGCTCACTTGTTCTCTCCGAGGACGGTGTTGTAGATCTCATCCCCGAGCGCGGAGCGGTCGTTGCCGTCCCATCCGGGAGCGTTCTCGATCTGGGCGAGAGCCTGCGCGGCTTCGGCGTCTCCCGCGGCGATTCGCTCCGCGAAGGCCCGCATGATGTCAGTGACGCCGCCGCCGTCGGTCTCGACCATCGCGGGCCAGCCGGCGGCATCTGTGAGGACGGCGGCAGCCTTGGCCTGTCCCGCGGTGTCTCCGGTGTCGTGAGCGGTGATCCACGCTCCGATCCAGTCCCGGTAGGCCAGGTATTCGTAGGTGCGGCGGACCAGGGTCTCTTGCGCGAGTGCGTTTTGTTGCGCCATGGCGTCGGTAACGCGAGCAGTGAGCGCGTCCGCGCTGACGCCGGGGGCGAGTGGTAGCCACTCGGGATAGAGCGAGGCGACGACGTCTCGCACGTCGTCGGCGCCCAGATCGAGCCACTCCGTGTCATCAGACTCAGTGCTTACGACGGCCCCGCGGTCATCGCCGGGATTGGGCGATCCAAACCAGCCAGTACGCGCGGATAACCCCGTAGCGACCGCTCCAGCGGGAATCCCGACGACGGCGACGGCGGCGAGGGCCGTCGCCCAGATCAGCCGTCGGCGACGTTCCGGCCACCGTGGGCGGGACCGGTGAACGGTAGCTGTCGCCTCGGCGCTTGTCAGCGTGACCTGTGCAGCAGGGTCTGCTGCGCGCAACGCGTCGAGAAGGTCGGTTTCGGACACGGTCTTCATCGGTGCTCCTATCTTGGTCCCAACACGTCGTTCATGTCCGCGGCGGGGCGAACCGTTACACGTCTCTCGCGTCTGCGCTGGTCTGGGCGGGAGAAGGGCATCGGGTACGATGGACAGGCTGTTCTGGTGACGTGTCTGAGCGGCCTAAGGAGCACGATTGGAAGTCGTGTGTGCGTGCAAGCGCACCGTGGGTTCAAATCCCACCGTCACCGCCATGGTCCTGAGTCGCGACACCGCCTACGGGCGGGCCGCGGCTCAGGACCTTTTCGTAGGGTTCCCTCGGCCGCCGTGGCGCCGCGTTCGCTATCTCTGTCTGACGACGAGGCCGAACACCAGCGAACGGGGCGCAATCAGGGCGAGCGAGCGGCGTCCCGGCGTCGCTGCGAGCATCAGCTGAGTTCGGATGTCGCGGGCCGCGGTAGCGAGCTCGCGAGACTCTGACCCGGCAGGGTCAGCAGCGGTACCGGCCGCTGGCCCAGCCGCGCGAGCAGCTACGCTCACCCCTGCGGGAGCATACGAGGCACGTTCGATAGCCGACACCACGAGATTCATCGCATCCACGTCAGCATCGTGCTCCCGGACGAGCCGCTCCCCGAGCATGCGCGGTGTGTCACTCCCCGCGACACGGATGCCGAGGTCGACCGCCGTGTCGCGAACGACGGTCCATGCCGCGACCGAATCGCCTGCTGCCGCCGCCGCGAGAAGCCGCCGACGCCGCAGCTCCGCGACGATACCGGGCGCCGCCAGGAGAGCGAGGAGCCCGACCGCGACGGCTCCCCACCCGAATGCGACGAGGTTGCGCTGCGCGGGGAGAGCCGCCGAGGCATCCGAGGTGTCGAGATTGTCGGTGGGCGCCGACCGCGTGGGCTGCGGTGTCGCCGAGGGGGCAGACGTCGCGGTCGGGGTGGGGTCAGCCGCGTCATTCTGTGCCGTATCCGTGGCCGAGCCGAATCGCGTGGCCGTGCCGAGACTGTTGGTGGGCTCGAACGCCACCCAACCGATCCCGTCGAAGTACACCTCGGGCCACGCGTGAAGCTGACCGCTGAGCACCGAGCGCACGGTCTGCCCCTCGACGACGGTGCTCGTGTTCACGCCCGGCAGGTAGCCGACCACGATTCGGGAGGGCATGTCGAGAGTCCGTGCCATCAGGGCGAACGCCGAGGCGTAGTGCACGCAGTACCCGGACTTCACATCGAGGAAGGCCGCGACAGCATCCGCGCCCGATCCATCGAACCCTTGCTCGACCGGAGCGTCCAGGGAGTAGCGGAAGTCCGATCCGCGGAACCAGGACTGCAGGGCGATGAGCGCGTCATAGTCGTTCGTGGTTCCTGCCGTGATCTCTTCGGCAGTGCTGGCGATGATCTCGGGCAGATTCTCGGGCAGGGCGGATGCCGTGTCCCGGACCCGGTTGGGGTTGGCATCCGCGCCACGGATCTGGTCGAGCGTCGGCTCGGGGACGCTGGTCTCAACGACGTACGACTGGCCCTGCGTCGCGCCGTTCTCACCCACGACCGTCCGGTTCAACGGCATCGCGTTCCACGATCCCGACAGGCCGTCCACTCCCACAGCTGGGAACGGAACGGGCAGCCAGGATGACGAGAGGTCGGTGATCTCCACCGTGGTGAGATAGTCGGCCACCTCGATACCCGGAGCTGTCTCGACGTCACCGAACACGCCGCCGCTATCGAGCGGGAGTGCCCAGGTGCGATCGGGTTGCCACACGGCGCCCGTGAACTCGCTGAGGGTCGCGACCCGCAGGTACGGGGGCAGGGGCGCGCTTGAGCGCATCCGCAGCACCTCGATCTGCTCGGGGCGGCGCAGATCCTGACCGAGCGACAGCGACGCATCGATCCCCGCGGTGCCGCTTCCCGAGGCGACCCGAGGCGCCGGTTGGGGGAGCGAGGGTGTGATGATCAGGGTCGCAATCAGCGCGAGCGCGCCGATCCCCGCAGCGACGGCGGAGGCGCCGCTGGCTCGCCCGACCCGCGGCTCCCGGCCCCGGGTTTCGGCGCGAAGCAACAACAGGATCGCCGCCGCGAGCAGCCCGAATGACCACAGATTGACGGCACTGGGAACGGCAAGCGCGGGAATGAGCGACACGGTGAAGAGGGCAACACCGGCCAGCAGCGGCATCCGTGCTGTGAGCGCGATGTGGTCAACGGCAATCGTGAACAGACCCGCCGCTCCCACGATCATGAAACTCAACGCCGGGGTGGGCACCATGGGGGCCGCGCTGTAGAAGATATCCTCGGATGCCGTGACGACCAGGTTCGCTGCCTGATCGACGCTCGCGAAGACCGGGAGGACTCCCCACAGTGCGGTGTCGCGCAGAAACACGACAGTGACCACGCCGATCGTGAGTGCCAGCTCGATCGCACTGATGCCGATGGCTGACATCCGGGTGCGGCGGAGCAGGAATCCTGTCACCATGATCGCCGCAGACAGCCCGAGCGTGCCCCAGACCCACGCGCCGGGCGAAACGACGCGCGTGACCGGCAGAAGCGCCGCGATGATTCCGATCATGACGCCGACGGTCAGGAGCGCATCGGCGCGGCCGCTTCGCGCTCCTCGGCGACGGGTTCGCCGGGCAGCCCGCCCGCGCGTCGACCAGCTCATCGCGCGACACCCTGATCGCGCGCATCGTCCCACCAGCCGGGCATCTCCGGTCCGACGCGGACGGCCTGAACACGCCACCCCAACTCCGCCGCCCGATCGAAGGCTTCCGGGCTGGCATCCGTGGCCAGCAGAACCGGCAGCGTCGTGTGTGCGCCGATCGGGGCGAGAGCAGCGACGTCGGCCTCCGACACGGTGCCGGTGATCATCACGATCGGACCGCTTCCGACACGAGCGAACGCGCGCGGCAGGTCGTGGATGCTGTGCCCGGCCCCCGCGACGATCGTGGCGCAGTGCGCGGCGAACGCATCCAGGAGCGCTCTCTCGCCCGGCTCAATCGGCTCGTGCAGGGGTGTGCCGTCGCTATCGAGCACGCTGACCGTATAGCCGTCGTGCGAAAGCTGCGCGACGGCCGAGACGGTGGTCGCGACGGCTGCCTCGAAGGCGGGGTCCTGCCCGGGCGCCGTTGCGGCTCCCTCGCCCCAGCGCGCCTGGTCCAGGTCGATGACGACGACGGCATCCGGGGCCGCTTCGTTCTCTTCCTGGCGAACCATGAGCCCGTCATGATGAGCCGAAGCACGCCAATGGATGCGGCGCATCGAGTCTCCGGCCTGGTACGGGCGGGCCAGCAGGTTGTCGACGCCGTGCCCCCGCTGCGTGTGGGTGGCGTGGATCGCGCCGCCGGCGGTCGCGGTCATCGCCCGCAGGGCCGGAACCTCGACCTGCGCAGGCGCAACCCGCACCGGGACCGCATCGAGCACGCGGACCGCGCGACGGGCAAGTCCGAACGGGTCCTCGGTGACGACCCGCAACGGACCCAGGGAGTAGATGCCCCGTGTGCTGGGTATCACGCTGTAGGTGACCGTTGCGGCACGATCAGCGCCGGCCCAGGACAGGTCGCCCTCGAGCTCGCCGATGAAGACCGTGTCGGCGCCCTCGCGCCACTGTCCCGACCTGCCGAGCATCCGCGACGGCGGTCGCAGCGTGGCTGTCACTGTCGTGGGTTTGCCCGCTGTCGAGACGTCGGGCACGACTCTTCGCGGCGTTGCGGTCGGCGCACCGCGGAACCACAGCGACGCGAGACTGGCGGCGACCAGGACCGCCATGAGGACGCCGAAGAACATCAGCTCGACGACTCCCGTCTCGCCCGCGATCACGAACGAGGCGATGGCGAGCGTCAGGGCGCCGGTGCCCCGAAGCGTGAATGGCCACCTGCGCATGTCACCGCCGGGAGGCGAGGGGGACCCGGGCGTTCGCCGCGATCTGGTCGAGGGCGGCTGCCACGGCCGCCTCGCCGTGATGGGCGCCACCTGCCGCCCGGGTCGCGATCAGGCGATGGGCGAACACGGGGTGCAAGAGTCCGGTGATGTCATCGGGAATGACGAAAGAGCGACCCTCCAGCGCTGCAGCGACCTTGGCTGCACGCACCAGTTGCAGCGTCGCTCGCGGGCTTGCGCCGAGCTTCAGGTCGGAGTGGGTGCGAGTCGCCTGGGCGAGGGAGACCGTGTACTCCTCGATCGCCGGCGCTACGTGGACGTGTCGAGCCGTCACGATCAGATCGGCCACCTCCTGGGTAGTCACCACCGGTCGCACCGATTCGAGCGGGTTGACCGTCTCGCGCTGGCGAAGCATCAGTGTCTCGGCTCGCGCATCCGGATAGCCCATCGAGATTCTCATCGTGAACCTGTCGCGCTGCGCTTCCGGCAGCGCGTAGGTCCCCTCCATCTCCAACGGGTTCTGGGTTGCCACGACCAGGAACGGATGCGGGACGAGGTGCGTGTGCCCGTCGACGGTCACCTGCCGCTCCTCCATCGCCTCCAGCAGCGCGGACTGGGTCTTGGGGGAGGAGCGGTTGATCTCGTCGGCGATGACGATGTTCGCGAATACGGCGCCGGGCTTGAACTCGAATTCGCGCTCGACGGGGTTGAACGCCGAGACACCGGTGACGTCGCCGGGAAGGAGGTCGGGGGTGAATTGGATGCGGCGCACCGCGGCGTCGATGGATGCTGCGAGGGCCCGCGCGAGCATCGTCTTTCCGACGCCGGGGACGTCTTCGATGAGGAGGTGCCCCTCTGCCAGGAGGCAGATGAGTGCACTGCGTGCCGCGTCGGGCTTGCCGTCGATGACGGAGGTGATCGAGCCCAGAACCGCGTCGGTGATCTCGGCGAAGCGCTCCACAGCCAGAGGTGTGGGTGCGTGTGGGGCCGGTGCGGTAGCCCGTTCCTCGCTGATGACGCTCTCGGTCATGCCGACCCCCTCCGCCTGTGCGCGCGCCGCCTCGTCGGATACACGGCGCATCGTCGGTCGTTGCACAATCGTAACCTTGGCCGCGTGGGTGCGGCTCTGGGAGGACGCCGCGAATCCCCGCCGGGCGAATGGGTAGACTGGGGGCAGCTCTCCGCGCGGCGGCATCCAGGCCAACTCCCCCAGGACGGAAACGTAGCAAGGGTAACCAGGCTCTGCCGGGTGCGCGGAGAGTCTTTTCATGCCCAGGCGACAGCAGCGAGACGGCGGCACGACCATCCCCGGGCCCACGGGTTTTCCCCGGGATGTGCCCTGCGGGGTCCCGGTGGACGCGCCTAGGCTGAAGTCGTGGCGCAGAGCATCTTCATCACCTCAGCAGAAGGTCACTCCGGCAAGTCCACCATCGCCCTCGGCGTGCTCGATGCACTGAGCCACGCCACACCGCGCGTTGGTGTCTTCCGAGCGATCGCCCGCTCGACGGTCGAACCCGACTACGTCCTCGAGATGCTTCTCGCGCACGATGGTGTCGACCTGCCGTACGAGGACTGCATCGGGGTGACCTACGACGAGGTGCGTGCGGATCCCGACGCGGCCCTCGGCACGATCGTGGAGCGGTACAAGGCCGTCGAAGCGCAGTGCGACGCCGTCGTGATCATTGGAAGCGACTACACGGATGTCGGGTCTCCCGCAGAGCTCGGGTACAACGCCCGGATCGCGGCGAATCTCGGCGCGCCCGTCCTGCTCGTGATGAGCGGGCGATCCGGCGAGGCCGAGAAGCTCGGATCCTCGCCCGCGCGCACCCCCGAGGAGATCGGGCAGATCACCGCTCTCGCGCTGGCGGAGCTCGCGCACGGGCGCGCGGGGCTGCTGGCGGTGATCGTCAATCGGGCCGAACCGGAGCGCGTCGACGACGTCACCGCGGCGGTGCGCGGGGTCATCGACCACGCGCGTGAGCCCGAGCATGTGACGTCCGACGGGGTCGTCCCGGTGTGGGCCATTCCCGAAGACACGTTCCTCGTGGCCCCCACGATGCGCGAGGTCATGGCGGCGATCGACGGCACGCTGATCACGGGCGACGAGGAACTCCTCTCGCGCGAGGTCTTGGGCGTCGTGATCGCGGGGATGTCGATGGTCAACGTCTTGCCGCGGCTGAGCGAAAGCGCCATCGTCATGATCCCCGCCGACCGCACTGAGGTTCTTTTGGCGACGCTGCTCGCGCACACCTCGGGCACGTTCCCTTCTATTTCCGGCATCCTGCTCAACGGACCGTTCCCGCTGCCCGAGCAGATCGACAGGCTCATGGACGGCGTCGCCTCCAACCTGCCGATCATCGCGACCGACGAGGGCACCTTCGAGACCGCCGTCAAAGTGATCAACACGCGGGGGCGCTTCGCGGCGGCATCCCAGCGGCGCTACGACACCGCGCTCGCGATGTTCGAGCAGTACGTCGATACCGCGATGCTGAGCAGGTCGCTCGGTCTCGCCCGCTCGACGGTCGTCACCCCGCTGATGTTCGAGTACCAGCTGGTGGAGCGCTCGCGCTCGGATCGGCGGCGGATCGTGCTGCCCGAGGGCAGCGACGATCGCGTCATCCGGGCCGCCGCGACAGTTCTGGCTCGCGGCATCGCCGACCTCGTGATCCTCGGCGACGAGGGTGAGATCCGAACCCGAGCTGCCGAGCTCGGCGTCGACGTGTCAGCCGCGCAGATCATCAGCCCCTTCGACCCCACCTACGTCGAGCAGTTCGCGCAGGAATACGCGCGCCTGCGGGCACACAAGGGGATCTCACTCGATCAGGCAGCCGACACGGTCACCGACGTGTCCTACTTCGGAACCCTGATGGTCCACCTCGGATTGGCCGACGGCATGGTCTCGGGCGCAGCGCACACGACAGCGCACACGATCCGTCCGGCGTTCGAGATCATCAAGACCAAGCCGGGCGTCTCTGTCGTTTCGAGCGTGTTCCTCATGGCGCTCGCCGACCGGGTGCTCGTCTACGGCGACTGCGCCGTGATCCCGGATCCGACAGCCGAGCAACTTGCCGACATCGCCGTCTCTTCCGCCGCGACTGCCGCCCAGTTCGGCATCGACCCGCGTGTCGCGATGCTGTCGTACTCCACGGGGGAGTCGGGCTCGGGGGCCGATGTCGAGAAGGTGCGCGCTGCCACGGCGTTCGTTCGCGACAGGGCGCCTGAGCTGCTCGTGGAAGGGCCCATCCAGTACGACGCTGCAGCGGATGCGGCAGTTGCCGCGGCGAAGATGCCCGGTTCACGCGTCGCCGGGCGAGCAACAGTGTTCGTCTTTCCCGACCTCAACACCGGCAACAACACCTACAAGGCAGTGCAACGCTCGGCGGGCGCCGTCGCGATCGGGCCGGTGTTGCAGGGACTCAACAAGCCCATCAACGACCTGTCGCGCGGCGCGCTCGTCGACGACATCGTCAACACCATCGCGATCACCGCGATTCAGGCCCAGGCTGACGCGGACCTCGCGGCTCCGGCATCCAGCGAACAGGAAGGGACCACCGCATGAGCGTTGTCCTCGTCGTCAACAGCGGCTCTTCGTCGTTCAAGTACCAGTTGATCGACATGGACAATGAGGCGGTGCTTGCGTCGGGTCTGGTGGAACGGATCGGCCAGGAGGGCGGCCACTCTCGTCACACCGTCACCGCAGCGGAGTTCTCCCCGGATGAGCCCGCCCCGACGTTCGTGAGCGCGACCTCCGAGCGGGACCTGCCGATTCCCGATCACACTGCCGGGTTCCAGGTGATGCTCGACGCCTTCGCCGCACACGGTCCTTCCCTGCAGAACAACCCGCCGGTGGCCGTGGGGCATCGCGTCGTGCACGGTGGCGCGAGATTCTTCGAGCCGACGCTGGTCACCCCGCTCGTACTCATCAACATCGAGGACCTGTCGCTTCTCGCGCCCCTGCACAACCCGGGGGCCGTGCAGGGCATCCGTGCCGCACAGGAAGCGTTCGAGACGATTCCGCACGTTGCCGTCTTCGACACCGCGTTCCACCAAACGCTGGCCCCCGCTGCCTACACCTACGCGATCGACAGGGAACTCGCCGAACAGCACCGCCTGCGCCGGTACGGATTCCACGGCACCTCGCACAAGTTCGTCAGCGAAGCGGCAGCCGCCTTCGTGAGCCGTCCGCTCGGTGAGCTCAAACAGATCGTGTTCCACCTCGGAAACGGCGCCTCGGCCGCGGCGATCGAGGGTGGTCGGTCCGTGGACACGTCCATGGGACTCACGCCCCTCGAGGGCCTTGTCATGGGCACCCGTTCGGGTGATGTCGACCCGGCCATCGTGTTTCAGCTCGCGCGGCGCGCGGGGCTCTCGATCGACGATCTTGATGATCTGCTCAACAAGCGCTCGGGAATGCTGGGTCTTGCGGGAGCCTCCGATATGCGCGACATCGAACAGCGTCGCGAGGATGGCGATGAGGCGGCAACGCTTGCGTTCGATGTCTACATTCACCGGCTGCGCACCTATGCCGGGGCATACCTCGCGCAGCTCGGCGGCGTGGACGTCATCTCCTTCACCGCCGGTGTCGGCGAGAATTCGCCCGTGATTCGCGCGGCAGCCCTCGAGACCCTCGGCTTTGCGGGAGTGGAGATCGACCCCGAGCGCAATGAGCGGCGCGAACGTGGCATCCGTCGCATCTCGACCGATGCGTCGGACGTGACGGTGCTCGTGGTGCCGACGAATGAAGAACTCGAGATCGCCCGGCAAACTCTCGGCGTTGCGCAGGGCTGAGCGCTCGCAAACCAGCGTTGCGGCACGGCCGAACTACTACGCTTGCACCACGGCGTCAGCCGTACCCGACCCTGCGCGCTCGCTTCGTGCAAACGCTTGTGACACCCCCACCCGCCAGGAGGTTTCCTGTGGCCGACGCTCTTCCCGATCTCACCGCCTACGATGCGGTGCTCTTCGATCTGGACGGGGTGCTGACCCCGACCGCCGAAGTGCACATGCACGCGTGGCAGGTGATGTTCGAGAAGCTCTTCGCGGCGTGGGACATCACGCCCGCATATACCGAGCGAGACTACTTCGAGCACCTCGACGGCAAGAAGCGCTACGACGGCGTCGCGAGCCTGCTGTGGAGCCGCGACGTCGAGGTTCCCTGGGGCGAGCCCACTGACGCGCCGGAGCTCGATACCGTGTGCGGCATTGGCAACCGCAAGAACGCAGTCTTCGAGAGCGTGCTGCGCAGCGAAGGCATCGCGCCCTATCCGGGTTCGCTCGCACTGCTTGACGTGCTGCGGGATGCCGGGACCCGGATCGCCGTGGTCTCCAGTTCCAAGAACGCGCGGGAGGTCCTCACCGCCGCGGGGATCATCGACCGTTTCGAGGTGATCATGGACGGCGTCATCGCCGAGCGCGACGGGCTGGCATCCAAACCGGCCCCCGACGTGTTCGTCGAGGCCGCCGCGATGCTCGGCGTCGAGCCTGCATCCAGTGCGGCAGTCGAAGACGCCCTGTCGGGAGTGCGTTCGGCGGCGGCGGGAGGCTTCGCCCTCGTCGTCGGCGTCGACCGCGGCGTCGGGGCTGAGGTTCTCCGAGACGCAGGCGCGCACGTCGTCGTCGCTGACCTCGACGAGTTCCTGGCCGGCGATGGTGCCGGCATCCGTACCGCTGCTCCCGCGCCCGAACAGGAGGAGTCCGCGTGATCGATCGCGACCGCTATCCCGTCGACCCGTGGCGGCTTGTCGAGACGAGCTATTCGCACGACGAGGTCGGTGTCTCCGAGACGCTCTTCGCCGTCGGCAACGGCTATCTCGGACTGCGTGGCAACAATCCCGAAGGCCGGCACGCGCACGAGCACGGCACCTTCATCAACGGCTTCCACGAGGTCTTCCCGATTCGGCATGCCGAGCAGGCGTTTGGCTTCGCCGAGGTCGGCCAGACCATCATCAACGCCCCGGATGCCAAGATCATGCGGGTCTACGTCGACGACGAGCCGCTCTCGCTCGATATCGCCGACGTGCGCGAGTACGAGCGCGTGCTCGACATGCGCGACGGCGTCATGCGTCGCCGCATCCACTGGGTCACCCCGTCGGGCAAGGAGGTCCTCGTCGAGGATGAGCGCCTCGTCTCGTTCGAAGAGAAGCACCTCGCGATCCTGCGGCAGACCGTCACGGTGCTCAACTCCGACGCTCCCGTCACGATCAGCTGCCAGATCATCAACCGGCAAGATGGCGAAGACGTCTACGGCGGCACACCGGTAGCCCCCAAGAAGGCGGGATTCGATCCGCGCCGGGCCGAGCGGATCAACGAACGTGTCCTGCAGCCTCAGGAGTACTGGCAGGACGGCATGCGCTCTGCCCTCGCGTACAAGGCGACCTCGTCCGAGATGACGATCGCGGTCGTGGCCGACCACATCATCGACACCGACAACGAGTACGACCCTCGCACCCTCATCGAGCCCGACATCGCCAAGAACGTGTTCCGCGTCCGGGCCATAGCGGGCAAGCCGGTCACTGTCACCAAGCTCGTGAGCTACCACACCTCGCGAGGCGTCCCGTCGCGCGAGCTCGTGGACCGCTGTCGGCGGACCCTCGACCGGGCTCGAGCCGAGGGTGTCGATTCGTTCTTCGTGCGGCAGCGTGAGTGGCTCGATGCGTTCTGGGAGCGTTCGGACGTCCGCATCGGCGGACACGAAGACCTGCAGCAGGCGACGCACTGGTGTCTGTTCCAGCTGGCACAGGCCGCCGCGCGCGCTGACGGACTCGGGGTTCCCGCGAAAGGTGTATCGGGATCGGGGTACTCAGGTCACTACTTCTGGGACACCGAGATCTACGTCCTGCCCTTCCTCGCGTACACAACCCCGCAGTGGGCGCGAAACGCGCTGCGGATGCGGTACCTCATGCTTCCGGCGGCGCGACGGAGGGCTCGGCAGCTCAACGAGGCCGGGGTGCTGTTCCCGTGGCGCACGATCAACGGCGAAGAGGCCTCGGCCTACTACGCCGCCGGTACCGCGCAGTACCACATCAATGCCGACGTGAGCTTTGCGCTGGCGAAGTATGTGCGCTCCTCCGGAGACACCGAGTTCCTCTACCGCGAGGGGGTCGACATCGCCGTCGAGACCGCCCGGATGTGGGCGAGCCTCGGGTTCTGGCGTGAGAACGAGGTGGACTCGGAGCGTTCGTTCCACATCCACGGGGTCACCGGCCCCGACGAATACACCACGGTTGTCAACGACAACCTCTTCACGAACGTCATGGCGCGGTTCAACCTGCGTTTTGCCGCTCACACCCTCCGGGACATGGCCCTGGACGCTCCGGAGGAGTACCGCCTCATGGTGGATCGCCTCGGTCTGGGGGAGCACGAGGTCGAAGACTGGGAGGCCGCTGCCGAGGCGATGAACATCCCGTTCAGCGATGCGTTCGGCATCCATCCGCAGGATGCTGTCTTCCTCGAGAAGGAGGTCTGGGACCTCGAGAACACCTCGTCCGATCAGCGGCCGCTGCTGCTGCACTTCCACCCGCTCGTGATCTACCGCTATCAGGTGCTCAAGCAAGCGGATGTCGTGCTGGCGCTGTTTCTGCAGGGCAACCACTTCACGACCGAAGAGAAGCTCGCCGACTTCGAGTACTACGATCCGCTGACGACGGGTGACTCCACGCTGTCAGCCGTCGTGCAGTCGATCCTTGCCGCAGAGGTCGGCTACCAGGATCTCGCGCTGAAGTACTTCCTCGAGTCGATCTACGTTGACCTCGGCGACCTGCACCATAACGCCTCGGACGGCGTTCACGTCGCCTCGGCCGGTGGTGTCTGGACGGCGTTGGTCAGCGGGTTCGGCGGAATGCGTGACCATTTCGGTGAGCTGACGTTCGATCCGCGGTTGCCCGTCGACTGGCCGGAGCTGTCGTTCACTCTCCACTGGAAGGGCACCCGGCTCCAGGTCACGATTGGCCGGGATCGGATGTGGGTTGCCGCAGGCCCGGGCGAGGCCGTCGAGTTCGCCGTGCGCGGTGCTCGGTACGTCGTGGACCCCGAGCAGGAGCTCATGATCCCGCTCGCCGATCAGGGCCCCGTGATTCCCGGACGTCCCTCGATTCGCCAGTTCGCGGACGTCACTCGTGACGACGGGTCGCTGCTGTCGGCATCCGTGCCGGTTGTCACCACCTCGATCCCGATCGTGGGTTCCCCTGAGGCCTCGGAGAACGTGCCCGAGCAGCTGCCGCAGGCCGCTGACCCGATGTCGTGACCACGCTCTAGGCTGGGTGAATGACCACCGCCCTGTACCGCCGGTACCGCCCCGAGGCGTTCGGCGAGATGATCGGGCAGAGTCAGGTCACCGAGCCGCTCATGACCGCGCTGCGGGGCGATCGCGTCGGGCACGCCTACCTGTTCTCCGGCCCCCGTGGGTGCGGCAAGACGACCTCGGCGCGCATTCTCGCCCGGTGCCTGAACTGTGCCCAGGGACCGACGGATACGCCGTGCGGCGAGTGCGAAAGCTGCATCGAGCTCGGACGCGGCGGCGGGGGGTCGTTGGATGTCGTCGAGATCGACGCGGCCAGCCACAACGGTGTCGATGACGCGCGCGATCTGCGCGAGCGTGCGGTCTTCGCTCCCGCGCGCGACCGGTTCAAGATCTTCATCCTCGACGAAGCGCACATGGTGACGCCCCAGGGCTTCAACGCGCTGCTCAAGCTCGTCGAAGAGCCGCCCGATCACGTCAAGTTCATCTTCGCGACGACCGAGCCCGAGAAGGTCATCGGCACGATCCGTTCGCGGACGCACCACTATCCGTTCCGCCTGGTGCCGCCGGCAGCGATGCTCGAATACGTCGGGTCGTTGTGCGAGAGCGAGGGCGTTGTCGTCGACCCCGGCGTGCTGCCCCTGGTTGTGCGCGCCGGCGGCGGTTCTCCGAGGGACACGCTGTCGCTGCTCGATCAGCTCATCGCGGGCTCGGAGGGCGCTGTCACCTATGAGCGCGCTGTTGCGCTTCTCGGGTACACGCACGCCGAGCTTCTCGACGAGATCGTCGACGCCCTGGCGACATCCGACGCGGGTGCCGTGTTCGCCGCCGTGGACCGTGTCGTGCAGACCGGCCAGGACCCACGCCGGTTCGTCGATGACCTCCTCGAGCGCCTGCGCGACCTCATCGTCGTGGCCGCGACCGGGGACGGTGCCGCGGCGGTCTTGCGCGGTGCC
>Ga0207904_1000187_pt1 | contig 31426 bp, 26 predicted proteins | sample MalvirmetaMSP118_FD_184232 | JGI IMG/M metagenome (GOLD analysis project Ga0207904, IMG submission 184232) | Marine viral communities from the Deep Pacific Ocean - MSP-118 (SPAdes) | ecosystem: Environmental > Aquatic > Marine > Oceanic | place: Pacific Ocean | collected 2011-05-30 | reverse complement strand
GGAGCGCAGCGCCCACGGGGAGGTGGGCTGAGACCTGCGGGGGCGTCAGGCCGGCGCTGTGGTGGCCTGAGCCCCTAGAACTCCCCCATTTTCAAGTAGAGTCCGTCACGATCAGAAGACGGGGAGAGCAGGGACGCCTTCGAGCGAACCGTCTCTACCGTCCTGCCTCAGCGTATTGAGCACGAGAGCAAGCGCGCGACCGGCGGCGTGGTCAGCTGATCGCGACGCCTGGTTCCACACCGTCAGACGCGGGCCGTTAGATTTTCACTTCCTTAGTCCCCCGGGTTCAGGGACCGTTCCGTAGTTCCTCGTCCCGCACGGGGCGAAAGACGCCTGAGATCTCGCCAGTAGGTCACCTTGCAAGCGGTACACGGCACGCACGTGCAGCACGCACGAATCGCACGCTTCGGACGGAATTCCTTGCAATTACGATGTCGCATCCGGAGCCGGATGTTTTCTTCGCGCGTCCTGAACCAGCGGCACGATCAGGGCGAACGCCGAGATGACAATCACGACGAGGCTGATCGGGCGAGTGAAGAAGACTGTCCAGTCGTTGTATATGATCATCGAACGGCGCACGTTCTCTTCGAGAAGGGGCCCGAGCACCAGGCCGAAGATGACCGGGGCGGTCGGCATGCCGATGCGGTTCATGAGGTAGCCGAGCGCTCCGAACCCGGTCATCACCGCAACGTCGATCCATGAGTTGCGGACGGCATAGGAGCCGACTACGCACAGCAGCATCACGCCACTCAGCAGGATTGTTCTCGGAGCGGTAAGGATGCGAGCAAAAAACCTGTTGCCGAGCAGCCCGACCACAAGTGTGACCACAATCGCCAGCATCAGCGCGACGTAAACGATGGCGACGAAATCCAAGTGATCGGTAAACATCGTGGGTCCCGGGCGCAGGCCATGGATCAGCAGCGCGCCGATCAGCACGGCCGTCATTGAATCTCCCGGAATGCCCAAAGTGATCATCGGGATTAGCGCGCCGCCCACAGAGGCGTTGTTGGCGCTTTCAGGGGCGACCACGCCCTCCGGGCAGCCCGTTCCGAATTTTTCGGGGGTGCGCGAGATCCGTTTCTCCAGCGCATAGGAAACGGTCACCGCGATCGCCGACCCCGCAGCCGGGATGGCGCCGACGAACGCGCCGATCACCGAGCCGCGGATGCCGATGGGCCAGAGACGCCGCGCCTCACGCCAGGGCGGCATCATCCGCCCAATATGGCGGACCGGCTCGATCCTTTCGCCCCCTGCCTCCAGGCTCTTTAGCACCTCGGCGACGCCGAAGATGCCAACGGCGGCGGGTATGATGCCGAGCCCGGCCTGCAGAGCGCTACTGTCGAACGTGAAGCGCGCCACGTCGGTGGTGGAATCGAAGCCTACCGTGGCGAGTAGGACGCCGATGAGGCCGGAAACGAGGGCGAGAAACGTCGAGCCGGGGGAGGCATAGGCCAGCATGCTCAGGCCGAAGACGGTGATTGCCGCGTACTCGGGGCTCTGGAAGGCAAGCGCCGCGGACGCCACCATAGGTGCCAGTATAACGAGCAGGATCCAGCCGAGGAGACCGCCGAGCGTGGAGGCAACCAGCGCATAGGTGAGAGCCTCTCCGCCGCGCCCGGCCCGCCCCATCGGGTAGCCGTCCATCTGGGTGATGATCGCGCCGGGAGTGCCCGGAATGTTGATGAGGATCGCGGCGACCGAGCCACCGTAGACGCTCGACGAGAATACCGCGAGGAGAAAGACCATCGAGTGGTCGAGGTCCATGGCGAAGGAGAACGGCAGCAGCACCGCAAGGGCCATCGTCGAGCTGATGCCGGGAAGAGCGCCGAGGATCGTGCCGATCACGACGCCGAGGACACAGAGACCGATCGCCGTCGGGTCGAGGAGAACCCCGAGCAACGCATTCAGCGTGGCGTCAAGCATTGCTCAGCGTCCTTTCTCGATTAAATCGGCACGCCGATCACGCCCTTGAAAAGGGCGTAAATCGCAATGGTGAAGAGAAGGGAGCCCAATCCGGCGAGGAGATAGCCGGGGCTAGGACCGAGGTCGCGATCGCGCCAGGCGATGACCAACGCCCAGCCGACCGTGTAGACGATGGCGACCGGCAGGAAACCCGCGGCAGGGGCAAGCCAGACGACGCCGACGAGCGTCGCGATCATCGCTGCAGGCACCAGCATGCGCCGGGCCTCCGCGACCGCGAGCTGGCGCGTGTGGGGGCCTTCCGTGCGATCGTCCCGGCAGAGCCCCCAGAAGCCGCGAGCGGCCAGCCACAGTCCGGATGTGCCGAGCAGGATCAGGACGATGCGTGGAAGGAAACCGGGCCCCGGGTCACGCGCGCCAGCGGTGACAAGGGCGGGATCGGTGGCGAAATCGATCGCTAGGATCGCCACCGCCGCCATGATGGCGAGGCCCGTGATGCCGTGAGCGAGCAGCTCGGATCTGGAACGCACGCGGGAAAGTCCTCGGTTGGCGGGCGAGAGCAGCGCCGTCGTCCTGACGGCGCTGCATCGGCATGCGTTAGTTTTTGGCCCGCGTTTTTACGAGGTCCGCGGACTTCAGGACCGGATAGAGCGCCTCGTCGTAGCTCGCCAGGAACTCGGCCGTCTCGTCCGCCCCCTTCGGGGCAACGCCGAAGCCGGCGGCGTTCGCCTTTTTGACGAACTCCGCATCCGACATTGCGTCCACCAGTCCCTTCTCCAGAATCGCGATCCGGTCGGCCGGAATGCCCTTCGGCCCGACGATGACGCGCCAGGAGCCAATCACCACGTCGTACCCCTGCTGCTCGAAGGTAGGCACGTCCGGGGCCAGAAAGTGGCGTTCGGTGTCCGTCACACCGAGTATGATGAGGGCGCCCGATTTCTGGTGCTCAATGACGTCGGGGATCGGCACTGTGGCTGTCTGGATCTCCCCCGCCAGCAATGCGGCAACCGTCGGTGCGAACCCTTCGTAGGGCACTTTGGTCAGCTCGATGCCGAGATTGTTCTCGATCACGGCAGCGGTGATATAGGAACCTCCGCCAGGCTGGTCGTTGCCGTTGACGACGGAACCCGGCTTCTCTTTGGCTGCCGTCACGAAGTCTTCCACCGTCTTGAAGCCAGTGGAGGGATTGGCGGTGAGAGCGCCGGGATCTGCCCCGAAGAAGGCGATCGGGGTCAGGTCGTGGAAATCGGTCGCGTTCGGGTTGCCGTAGTGGCGGGCGATGACGCCGGAGCCGACCATGCCGATGGTGTAGCCGTCTGGGTCGGCCTGTTCGATGGCCCGGGTTCCCTCGGCGCCGCCGGCGCCGGGCTTGTTCACCACGACGACGGGCTGGCCGAGCGTCTTCTCGGCGGCTTCGGCGACCAGCCGCATGCTGGTGTCGCTGCCGCCGCCGGCGGACCACGGCACGATGAGGGTGATGGGCTTGGACGGGAAGGTGTCCTGGGCCCTGGCGCTGGAGACGGCTAGGCCGGTGGCGGTGCCCGCGATCAGGGCTGCTGCCAGCAGCCCGCGGAAAGAGTGGATCGTGTCGGTCATTCTCATTCCCCTGTTCTGTCCGGTTGGCCGCTCTTCTTCCCGTGGCGGTTTGGTTTGCGTTTCAGTTCGCCTGCGCTCCGGTTCGGTCGCGCAGAAACTCGAGGGCCAGCGCACGCTCCGCCGCCTCGCCTTGAACCATCAGCACGGGCTCGTTGATGCCGCTCTCAAGGAAAGCGTCAAGGCGCTGGTGGCATTCGGCGGGGGTGCCGGCGATGGCGTAGGCGTCGATCGCGTCGTCGGTGACGAGCGCCGCGGCCGCCGCAATGTCGCGCCGGGAGATCGCGGCGACGATCTGCTCCTGGTCGACCGGCACGCCGGTCGCTTCGATGTTGGTGGCGAGCATCCGGTTGCGGAACAGAAAGGCGAGCTTGCCGCGCACTAGGTCGCGGGCCGTCCGACCGTCTTCGGAGACTGCGAAGATGAGATAGGCCGCCCGACGTAGTTTGTCCGCATCGCGTCCGGCCTTTCCGGCGCCCCCTGCCACATGCTCGAACGAGGTCCTGCAGTAGACCGGCGACAGCCCGGCTGACAGCACCACGCCGTCGGCGATACGGCCTGACAGCCGCAGCATTTGTTCGCCTGTCGCCGCGACATAGGTGAAGAGCGGCTGCGGCGGGACAAAGCCCAATCGGGCGTTGGCCAGCGGGAAGAACTCGCCCTCGCAGGCGATGGCTTCGCCGGTCCACAGTGCCTTCAGACACTCGACGAACTCGCGCACGGCGCGCACAGGCTTCTCGATCTGTCTGCCGGATTCGGCCAGGAACAGCGGATTGCCCACGCCGATCGCTATTCCGACCGGGGCGGTGCCGACCTCGGCGAGCGTGGCGAGCGCCATCGCCGTCGGGGTCGGATGCCAGAGATACGGGCTCACCGCGGTCGGCACGACGAGCGCATCGCCGCTTTGCATGCGGAAGCCCATGCTGGTCACCATCGCCTCGCGGTAGCCGAGATGTTCGGCCATCCACAGGCTGTCGATTCCGGTCGACATGGCATCGCGCGCTGTCGCGAGCGCTTCCGCCGTCGTCACGAACCCGTCGAAGCTGATCCCGTAGCGAAGCGTCATCGGTTCCGTCAGCCTCCCACCCGGTACTTGGCGAATTTCTCCGGATCGATGTCGACGCCGAGTCCCGGCCCGGAGGGCACGGTCATGTAGCCGTCCGCATAGTCGAACGGTGCGTCGATGAGATCGTCGAGATAGATGCGGCAGGCGACCTCGGTCCGGCGAACGGCCTCGGTCTGGGTGATTGGGATGGTGCCGGGGATCATCACTGCAGGACATGCGGCGGCGATGTGCAGGTTGGCGGCGTTGCCGATTCCCATCTCGGCGGAGCCGTTGACATCGGCGAAGACACCGGCGGTGTGGGCCAGCGAGAGCAGGCTCTTCGCCTTCGTAAGGCCACCGGCCTTGGTGTAGTAGCAGGAGATCATTTCGCAGGCGTCATTGCGCACGAGCCGCAGCAGATCATGGGCGTTCCAGCAACCCTCGTCGGCCATGATTGGGATCTCAGTGCCTTGCGCGACGCGGGCCATTGCTTCCAGTCCCTCGACCGGCTGCTCCATGAACCAGATGTCGTATTCGGCCATGCGGTTGGTGACCTGCAGGGCCTCCTTCCAGCTCGTGTAGCCTTGGTTGGCATCAACCCGGATCTTCAGCTCGGGCAGCGCTTCGCGGATGAGGCGGACGAGTCTCAGGTCGCGCTCGACGTCGAGCCCGACCTTCACCTTGATGCAGCCGACGCCCTCGTCGAAGACCTGCTTCGCCTCTATGACCGCCGCCTCGACGTCCATCAGGCCGATCGAGTGGGCCACCTCGATCCTGTCCCGCACGAGCCCACCCAGGAGTTGGTAGACGGGCACGCCAAACAACTTGCCCGCCGCATCGTACATGGCGACGTCGATTGCCGCCTTGGCGTAGGGATAGCCGCGGACGAACTTGTCCATCTTCTGGTGCAGATATTCGAACCGTTCGACCTCCTCGCCCTTCAGGAGGGGGGTGAGATAGTCGCGGATCACCGGGATGGCGGTCTCCGGCATCTCTCCGTAGCGCGAGCCGAACTCGCCGCCCCAGTCCTTCAGCACCTGCGCTTCGCCCCAGCCGTAGGTGCCGTCCTCCAGGATGAGCTTCACCAGCAGGTAGCGCTGTCCGACGGGGCTGTAGTTGCCGGCCCAGGTGTGCGGGCGGCGGAGCGGCAGGCTGACGAGATGGGTCTCGATGTCGGCGATCTTCATGCCGCCACCTCGATCAGGCTGTCGTTGGGGAAGGTCAGCCCGGTGATCTTCTCAAAGCCGGTCTCGGTGATGCGGTACATGTCCTCCACGTGGAAGCCCATCCGCCCGGGAACCATGTAGAGCGGCTCCATGGTGTGGGTGACGTTCGGCTGCAGGACGATCTCGCGCGTCTCGGTGAGATAGGGCTCCTCATGGATCGTGCGTCCGATGCCATGGCCGAGGAATGTCAGCGACGGCTGGATGCCGTGCCCGGTGCAGTATGAGCGGTAGGTCTCCCAGAGATCCGGGACCGTCTGCCCCGGCCGGAGTTTCGCCTCGCAGGCATCGCGCGCCGCTATCAGGACCGACCAGATTTGTTTCTGCTCGTCCGTCGGCCTGCCCATCACCATCGTCCGGGTGACATTGGAGCGGTAGCCGCCCATGTCGCCCAGGATCTCGACGCGGACGACGTCGTCCGCCTCGATGATCTTCGGCGTCGGCTTGCAGTTGATGATCCCGCTTCGTGCGCCCGATCCGACCTGATAGGCGACGCCGTCTGCGCCGACGTCGAGCATCCGGTTCATGATCGCGCTACCGACGGTCTGCTCGCTCATGCCGACCTTCAGTTGGTCTACCACATCGGCCATGACCTGTTCGGTTAGTGCGCCGATCTCCCTGAGCAGTTCGACCTCTTCGTCGGTCTTGACCATGCGTGTGCGGAAATAGAGATCGCGGGCGTGGACGAACGTCGCGTTCGGCAGCTTCTCCTGCAGCCGCAGGAAGTCCATCGCCGGCAGATAGTCGAGTTCGATTGCGATTCGGCCAGCTGCGACGCCGGCTTCTGTAAGCGCGTCGGCGATAAGGTCCGACGGGTGATCGGTGAACTGGTTGTAACTGCGTATGTTGGAGAAGCGCGATTTCTCGTGGGCGAGCGCCTCCTCCACATTGACCACGATTTGGCGGGCGAAGGTCTTGTCAGCGAGGATCGTGATTGTCCGCCGGAAGCGGTTCATCGCCTGGCTCGGAACCTGAAAGCCGGCGGTGTAAGTGACGTTGTCGAGCGAGTGCGCGACCAGGGCGTCGAAGCCGTCCTCGGCCATCGCAGTGCGGAGCTTCTGAAAGACGGCATGTTCCATCAGGCTTTTCCCGTCTCAACGAAGCGGACGAGCGCGTCGGCCGTCAGCCCGGTTAGGCCCATCTTGTCCAGGGTCAGTCCATCGCGGCCGTAGTCGATCCCGGTCGCGGCAACGGCGATCTGGACGAGGGCAGAGATCGTCGGCGTCGGGACGCACGCGAGCTCGCCGAAGGCGGCGAACGGCACCAGTCCGTAGCCCACGTCCTCGTGGATGTATCGATGGTCGAGGCTCGGCGGGCAGCTGATGGTCTTGTTCGGCTCGCTCTGTTCGCACGCCGTGGCGATCGAGCCCGTGTCGTAGGCGGCTTGGGTGGTCAGGCCGGCACGCAGGAAACTGTCCAGAAAAGGCAGCGCCGGTGTGGAAAGTGCCTCGGCCACGGCGAGGCGCTCGTCGTCGACGCACCTGGTCGCGCGGCCGACGCCTTCGGTTATGCCCTCCTTGTAGAACAGGAAGCCGCCGTCGGTACGCTCCAGCCAGCCGGTGTTCATCAGCATACCGGTCGGGTGGAAGACCGCATTCATGTTGGCGAGCCCGGTCTCCAGCACGTTGGAGGCTTTGATCGTCTCCGGATAGATGGCGTTGACAACCGAATAGAGCGTGTCGGTGTGCTTGGCGGGCAGGGCGGCGAAGCGCTGGCGTTTGGTGTAGGAGTAGATCCCGACCTCGGCCGGCCCTTCCATCCGGGTGATGTAGGTGAGGGACGTGGTCTCGCAGAGCGGGATGTCGCCCTCGTAGCCGGCTGCCCGCAGCTCCTTCAGGAAGTGCAGCGCGCCGCCGGTGTGGCCGGGGTTGAGAAACACCGGCACGCTGCCGTCGATCAGGGGCGCCAGCGCCTCGGCGTAGCTCTTGTGAGCCACTGACGGGACCACGAGCATGATCAGATCCGCCCCTGCAACGGCCTCGGCCACGTCTGTGGTCATGATCGAGGGGGTGTAGGTGCCGTTCTGCACACCTTTTGCGGCAATCCCTCCGGCAGCGCGCAGCGGCGCCAGGGTCGCTGCGCGGCGGGCGTGCAGCTGGACCGAATAGCCGCGCGCCGTCAAATCGGCGGCGGCGGCGCAGCCGCCGTGGCCGGCACCCAGGACGGCAATGGTTTTGTTCTCGGACATGAAGCTGGGATCTCCTACGTGATGACGAGAAGCTGGTCGGTGTCTGTGTGGTCGGAAAGGAGCGTGCAGCCAGTCTCGGTCACGACCAGCATGTCCTTGTTCTGCATTCCGTAGCCATGGCCGGTGCGGTAACAGAGGGGCTCGAAGCCGAGCACCATGCCAGCCTCGAGTAGCGCATCGTCCGACGATCCGATCGTGGGAGTGGCGCTGACGTAGGGGTCTTCGTGGAGAAACAGGCCGATGCCGTGCGCCACGAAGGAAATGGGAGGCAGCCGGTGGCGCTCGAACATGTCGAGAAACTTGGCGTAGATCGCTTTGCAACTCGCGCCGGGCCTGATCTCGTCGAGGAGCATGTACTTGCAGTCGACGAGAACCCTCCAGATCTCGTCCGCGTGCGCGGGCGCTTCCTCGACGACGGCGGTCCGGCACACGCCAGCCTGATAGCCGTCGATGACGGAGAATATCTCCACCCGGCAAACGTCCCTCGGCCGCAGGCTGCGCGTGCTGGGACCCACGTTCGGTAACTGGCTGCGCTCGCCCGTGGCGATGATCATCAGTTTGAAATCGTCGGCCCCGGCCTCGAAGATATTCCGGGTGAGGCTGCCGGCGATGTCCATTTCCGTGTCGCCCGCCGTGACTGAGCCAAGCGCATCGGCGATCGATTTGTCGGCGATCCGCGAGAGGCGGCCGAGAAGGTCGATCTCCGACGGGGTCTTGATCTGCCGCAACCGGGCCACCGCGGCATCGATTGCCGTGAACGTGGCAGCGGGGAGCTTCTCGGCGAGGAGCGCGAAGTCGCTCGCCGGCAGGAAGCCGAGCTCGAAACCTATCCGGGCAGCGGAAAATCCGCGCTCTGACAGCGCGGCGGCGAGCACGCTCATCGCGTTGTCAGAGAACTCCTTCCACACCACCAAATCGGCGGCGGGCGCCTTCGATCGAATGGTGCTCGCTTCCATGTCGACGCCGAACAGGGTCACTGCCCCTTCGGAGGAGACGATCGCCATGGCATGGCGGTGCCGCAGAAGGGACTGGGAGGGGACGACGAAGCCGGCGACATAGGAAAAGTTCTCCGGCGAGCAGACGACGATCGCATCGAGCCCCTCTTGCAAGGCGAGCGCGCGCAATCGGTCGGCGATTTCGGGCCTCATGACCGCCCGCCTTCGTCGGTGACCCGGTAGGTCTCGATCTTCGCGAGGTCGGCTTCGATGCCCATGCCTGGCCCGTCCGGCAGCTCGATCGAGCCGTCGACGAAGGTCATTCCCGTGGCGATGAGGTCGTCGCGGTAGTAGATTCCGCCTATCCGGTCGCCGAGAGTCTCGGCAGGCGTGGAGACCGGGATCACGCAGGACAAGGTCACGGCCGGGGCCGCGGCAGCGAGCTGCAGATTGGCGAGGTTTCCGATCCCGGTCTCGACCGAGCCGTTGACGTTGCAGACGATGCCCGCGGCACGGCATACGGCGGCCACTTCCATCGCTTTAAACAGCCCGCCGGGCTTGGTCGTATAGATCGAGACGATGTCGGCGGCGCGCGCCTCAATGATCTGAACCACGTCGTGGGCGTTCCAGGCGGATTCGTCGGCCATCACCGGCGGATCGATGGCCCTGGCGACCTCGGCGAGCCGTTCGATGCCCATCACCGGCTGTTCCACGTAGAGAAGATCGTACGGCTCCATGCGCCGGATCGTCTTCACTGCCTCGCCGGGTGTCTGATAGCCCTCGTTGGCGTCGACGCAGAGCGCGATCGACGGACCGACGGCTTCCCGGATGCGTCGCACAATGGCGACGTCGCGCTCCGCATCTACGCCAACCTTGATCTTGATGGTCCGGATGCCGTCCTCGACGACCTTCACCACCTCGCGTTCGGCGTCCTCAATGGCAATCAGTCCGATGGAGTGGGTGACGGGAATGCGGCGGCGCGCGCATCCGCCGAGCAACGTGTGGACGGGGATGCCGAGGGACCGGGCAGCGAGATCGTAGAGCGCGAATTCGACTGCGGCCTTGGCGTAGGGATAGCCCCGGATCGCCGCGTCCATCCGGGCGTGTGCCTCGACGATGTTGCTGGGGCCGATGCCGGCCAAAGCCGGTGCGAGGTAGCGCTCGATGACGAGCTGGGTGATGAGTGGCGACTCGCCGAAGTAGCGGCCGAACTCTCCGCCCCAGTCTTTCAGCGCCGGCGCTTCTCCCCATCCGACGGTGCCGTCGTTGCTCACCGCGCGAACGAGAATGTAGCGTCCGATCGGTTCAGTCAGGCCCGTCCAGCGATGCTCCCGACGCGTCGGGAGCTGGATTAGGATCGTCTCGATAGACCGGACCGTCGTCACGCCACCCCCCGCCATTCCGGTTGCCTGCTGCCCTGTATGAAGGCATGCCTTAACTGTGATCACAGCTTGCCGAAGCTCAGAAGAGGTGTCAACAACTGTGATCACAGTTTATGCGACCCAGTTTCGATGGGGTCCTGAAGTTGCTAGAAGCGACAGGAAGGCAGCCTGAGTGCGAGCTGGCCATTCGCTAGACGGGAAGGACAGTCGTTGGAACATCGGTTGACGGCGGCGGAGACGCCTTCTGGCCCGGATGCCAGACGCAGCGAGCACTTTCCCATGTCGCTGCGGGTGTATCTGATCCTGCGAGGCGAACTGATGGTTGGCGAGTTCAGCCCCGGCGAGCCAATCAGCTTGCGGACTCTGGCACGGAGGCTGGGCACCAGCGCCATGCCTGTCAGGGAAGCGGTGAACCGTCTCATCGCGGAGCAGGCGCTTCAGATGATGCCGAACCGGCAGGTGATCGTGCCGTTCATGTCGCGCCACAAGTTCGAGGAGCTGTGGCGTGTCCGCCAGATGCTTGAGAGCATGGCGGCGGAGGGTGCGTGCGCGCATCTCGACGATGGCGTGTTGGAAGAACTGGAGCACCTTCATATGCGAGCGATGGAGGCCCTGCAGCAGGCTGCACCGCGCCCGATCCTGTCCACCAACAAGGACTTCCATTTCCGCCTTTACCAGGCGTCGCACTCCGAGGTCCTCCTGCCGATGATCGAGGGGCTCTGGATGCAGATGGGGCCGTTCATGCGGCTGTCGCTGGAGGCCAAGACCGCGCGATGGGACGGCAGCCATCACGTTGAGATACTGGAGGCCTTGCGGACAGGGGACGCCGTCGCCGTCAGGCGGGCGGTGCACGAAGACATCAGTTCCATGGCCGAGATAATTGTCGAGATCGATGCATTTGACGTCAGCCGCAAGCGCGTTTCGTAGCTGGCTCCGTCGGGCCGATTGTTCCCATGGTCGCCGCAATCGGCCGTGACGGCTGGAGAATCACGCCCCGGCGCCCGCGCGCGCGCTGCCGATGCGGGCGCGCTTGCCGGCCGGGGTGTTGATGACCTGCAGAAGCGGCGGCGCCTGCAGGGCGCGGCGGGTCTGGGGCAGGGGCGCGTCGCCGTAGAGTGTGGTGCGCTGTCGGGGGATACGTCCGCTGGCCCGCGCCAGATCGATCATCTGGTGCGGGGGCATTTCCTGCCCATGGTCGGCGCCGGCAGCGCGGCTGATGGACTCATCCATCAGCGTGCCGCCGAGGTCGTTGACCCCGCTGGCCAGCGCCGCCGCCATGCCGGCTTCGCCAAGCTTCACCCAGGACGCCTGGATGTTGACGATGACCGGGTTGAGGGCGAGGCGGGCGACGGCGTGCATGGCGACCGCCTCGCGCAGGCTCGGGCCCTGCCGGGCGCCATCGCCAGCGAGGTAGATCGGCGCCTCCATGTGCACGAACGGCAGCGGCACGAACTCTGTGAAGCCGCCGGTTTCCTCCTGCAGCGCGCGGATGCGCATCAGGTGGCGCGCCCAGTGCTCGTAGCGCTCGATGTGACCGAACATGATGGTCGCGGTGGAGCGCAGCCCCAGCCGATGGGCCGTCTCGATGACGGAGAGCCATTCGCCCGTGCTGACCTTGTCGGCGCACAGGCGGGCGCGTACCCCGTCCTCGAGGATTTCCGCCGCCGTGCCGGGCAGCGAGCCGAGGCCTGCCTCCTTCAGCGCGATCAGGAACTCCGCCACCGACAGGCCGAGGGTACGGGCGCCCTGGCTCACCTCCAGTGGCGAGAAGGCGTGGACGTGCATCTCCGGCACTGCCTCTTTCACCGCCCGGCAGATCGCCAGGTATGTCTCGCCGGTGTAGTCAGGATGGATGCCGCCCTGCATGCACACCTCGGTGCCGCCGCGCTGCCAGGCCTCGACGGCCCGGCGCTGGATCTCCTCCAGGCTCAGGTCGTAGGGCGTGCCGCGCAGATTATTGGCGAGCTTGCCCTTGGAGAAGGCGCAGAAGCGGCAGCGGTATCCGCAGACGTTGGTGTAGTTGATGTTGCGGGTGACGACGTAGCCGACGGTCTCGCCGACGCTCTCGCGGCGCACCGCATCGGCGGCTTCGCGCACGGCGGCAGCCTCGCGCCCACGGGCGCGGAACAGGGTGACGATCTGGTCTTCGCTGAGCGCGCGACCGGCCACCGCGGTGTCGATGGCGGCGGTGAGCGCCCTGTCCGGCGCAAGGGAAGGCGCGGAGGGCACAGGCTCGAGGTGCACCAGCTCCCTGGCATGGCCGACGCGCCAGCCGGTCTCGTGGGCGAAGCCCTCGGTGTCGGCGCGGGCGGCGACAGGCGCGCGCAGCGCCGGGGCGAGCCAGCTGTCGGCGTCGCGCGCGTAGGCCGGGTATATCGTGAGGCGTGGCACCAGCGTCTTGCCGGCGGCCGCGGTGTCGGCGGCAAGACGCGCCAGCGCCGGCCAGGGGGCTTCGGGATTGACGTGATCGGGCGTGACCGGCGAGACGCCGCCCCAGTCGTTGATGCCGGCGCCGATCAACTCGGCCAGGCCGTCATCGCGCAGGTTCGGCGGCGACTGGATCGACATGGCCGGCCCGAACACGAAGCGCGCCAGCGCGATGGTCCACAGCTGGTCTTCAAGGTCCGGCTCCGGCGCGTTCGCCATGCGGGTGCCGGGCTTGGCTCGGAAGTTCTGGACGATGATCTCCTGGATGTGGCCGTGTCGGTCGTGGAGATCGCGCAGCGCCAGCAGGGCGTCGAGGCGCTCCGCGCGCGTCTCGCCGATGCCGATCAGGATGCCGGACGTGAACGGTACCCTCGCGCGGCCGGCCGCCTCGATGGTGGCAAGTCGTGCGGTGGGCAGCTTGTCAGGCGAGCCGAAGTGGGGGCCGCCGCGTTCCGAAAGGCGGTCCGACACCGTCTCCAGCATGATGCCCTGGGATGCCGAGACGCCCTTGAGGCGGGCGATGTCGGCCTCGTCCATGACGCCAGCATTTATGTGGGGCAGGAGCCCTGTCTCGGCCAGAACCGCACCCGCCATCTCCGCCAGGTAGTCGAGGGTCGTGTCATGCCCGAGCGCATCAAGGGCGGCGCGGGCCGCCCGGTAGCGCAGTTCCGGCTTGTCGCCCAGCGTGAACAGCACCTCGTCGCATCCGGCCCGGGCGCCTGCCCGGGCAATGGAAAGAACCTCCTCGCGGAAGAGGTAGATCGGTTCGCCGGGCTTGGGCGGATGGGCGAAGGTGCAGTAGGCGCAGACGTCACGGCACAGGTTGGTCAGCGGCACGAACACCTTGCGCGACACCGAGACGACGGAGCCGTGGCCGGCATCGCGTACCGCGGCCGCACCGTCCAGGAGCTCCGGCAGGGCGGCCGTCTGGGCGAGCTCGCGCAGCTCAGCCGGGTCGAGGCGCCCACCGTCCGCCACGCGTCGGGTCCAGCTGTCGATGGGCGGGGTTGGCATCAGGCGGTCTCCAGGCTCGGGACGGGCATTCCCAGCGCGGCGAGATCGCTCGGACGGTCGAGGTCGCGCGCCAGGGAGGGGAGCGGGAAGGGCCGGGCACCTGGCTCGGCAAGGTGACGGCGGAAGCTGTCCGGCCCGAAGGCGAAGCGCGGCATCCGGGCGACCGGGAAGACGAGCCCGTTGGTGTTGGTGCCGGCTAGGTCCGGCACCACGAGGGTGGCGCCCGTGGCGCGTGCCTCGTCCAGCGCCCCCGCGACATCGCGGGCGGCGAGTTCCGGCAGGTCGGCCGGAATGACGGCGATTAGGCCAGCGCCGAGCGCGGCGAGGGTACGAACGCCCTGGCCAAGCGCCGGATTGAGGCCGGCGGCGGCCTCCGGGATGAAGCGGGCTCCCAAGCGGGCGCAGATCGCCTCGACATCGCGGTCGGCGGAGACGACGGCGACCTCGTCGAGGCCGGGCGTCGCTGCGAGTTCGCCCAGCACGTGCCGCAGCATCGCTGTCTGCAGGCCGCGTCGCGCCGCGGAGCTCAGACACGGCGAAAGCCGGCTCTTGGCCGCATCAAGGCGCTTGACGGGGACAAGCGCGAAAACACTCAACGCCGGACTGTGACTCATGAGCGTTCTCCAAGCCGGCGTTTCCGGGCACGCTTGGGGGCCATGTTGGGGATCAGAGAGGGCGACATCGCTCGCGTCAGGCGTCCAGCGCCTCGCCGATGCCGGTGATCCGGATGCCGGCTCCTTCGGCCACCTTGTAGCGCTTGTTGATGGCGATGAGGACCGAGGTCATGGCTTCAGCGGCGGCGGCGTTGTCGAGCACGCCGCCGTGGATGCCCCGCAGGCCCATCGTCTCGGCGAGATCGATGACCGCCTTGCGCGCCTCCGGCTCGTCGCCGAAGACCAGCACGTCGCAGCCGACCGATCCATCTCCGCGCAGCTTCTGGGCCGAGACGTTGTGAAAGCCGGTGACCAGGCGCGCGCCGTCTCCGAGTGTCTTGGCCGCGCAGGCGGCGGCGGAGCCCTCGGCGGGCAGCTGCACCCGCGCCACCTTCGGCGGCACCAGCGGCACCGTGGTGTCGACGACGATCTTGCCGGCAACATGGGGGGCGATGGCGGCGAGCGTTGCCGCCTGGCTGGCGAACGGCACGGTGACGACGACCATACCGCCCGCCTTCGCAGCCTCGACGTTCTCCAGGCCGCGCACGTCCGAGCCGGGCACTTCCGCCTGGATCGCGGCGGCGGCCTCGGCGGCCTTTTCGGCCGTGCGCGAGCCGATGATGACCGGCAGACCGGCACGCGCCGCCCGCAGCGCAAGCCCGCCACCCAGCGCGCCGCTGCCGCCAACAATCGCCAAGGTCTGCGTCTCAGAAGTCATGATCGTCATCCAAATGTCCGTTGGTCGCTACGGGGGGCGCACTGCGACAGGGTCGCGGTCGGTGCAAAAGTGGGGGCATTGATCGCTGTCGACCTGACCCGTCTTTCCCTAGAGCCAATTCCGATCAGGTGGCGTCATCCGATCGATCAGAAATGTTCCCCGGTTCAATGCCTTCAGCAACCTCCTGTCATTCAGCTCGGGTCGATCCGAACCGGAAACGCGCTTTTTGTAAGGGGCAGCTGTTAGCCTGGCTGGGCGCGCGCGACGGCTTCCCCGAGCGCTGCGATCTCGTCGACGCCGCCCGGACCGGAGAAGGTGAGGGCAAGCTCCGTCACGCCCGCTGTCCGATAGGCGGCCGCCATGTCCACACACTCCTCCGGCGTGCCGGACAGGGAGAAGGCGCGGGAGAAGCGATCGTCCAGAACATCGGCTGCCGGATCGCCTCGCCTGATGCGATCGGCAGCAGTGGCGAAGGCTTCGTCCTCGATGACTGTCCCAGCCTGAAGGGCCTCTTTTGCCGCGGGAGACTTCGCGCCAAGTGCCCAGTAGCGTGGAACCATCTCGCCAACCGCCGCGCGCGCGCGCCGTCGGCCCGCGTCTCCGTCGGCGTCGACGGCACACGGCATGTACTGGACGACGGCCGTGTCGGCCGAGAGGCCCGCAGCTGAACGGGCTCCCGCCATCGTCTCTGCAAGCTGGCCGGCGAAGACGAGGGAGCACATGTTGGAGACGATGAGCCCGTCCGATGCGGTTGCCGCGAACTTGACCGTGAGGTTGCCGCGGCCCGCGAGATAGATCGGCACATGCGTTTTCGGCGGAAACTCCAGCGCCACCTCGGTCGCCGAAAACCAGGTGCCCTCGTGGGACAAGACCTGTCCGTCCAGCAAGCCTCTGACGATTGAGTGGGCGTCGCGCAGCGCCGGCAACGGCTTGCTGGCGTCGAGTCCGAGGCGGCGGGTGGCCGCCGCGATCCCGGCGCCAAGGCCGAGGCCGACCCGCCCGTCTGCCAGATCGGCGAGGGCCGCGATTTCCATGGCGATCATCGCCGGGTGACGGGTGTAGGGATTGAAGACGCCCGCGTTGATCACGATACGGTCTGTTGCGACCGCGCAGGCTGTCGCTGCCGACATGATCCCGCGCGCGAAGGCGTTTTCGGCGAACCAGACCGATGCGAAGCCTGCCTTCTCGGCGGCCTGGGCCAACGCGACGCAGTCGGCGGCGCGCATCGCGCCGTCGAGCCGAATGCTGATCTTGGGAAGGGAACTCATTGGGGGGACCTCTCATCGGCGCCGGTTGCGGACGGCCCCTCGGAGCGCCGGCGGGCGTCCTCGATGAGGTGCCAGAGGCGCGGCGGCGTAATGGGAAGGTCGCCGGGCTCGACGGCAAGATCACGGAGTGCCGAGGCGATGGCGTTTACCACCACGCCGCCGACAGCGATCAACCCGCCTTCGCCCGCCCCCTTGGCACCAAGGGGGTTGTTCGGGCACGGCCGCAGACCGAGAGACACGCTGCGGATCTTCGTGAAGTCCGTCGCTGTCGGCATCAGATAGTCGGCGAAGGACGCGGTCAGAAGCTGTCCGTGCTCGTCGTACTGGAGATGTTCGAGAAAGGTGCTTCCGAGGCCCTGCACGATGCCCCCGATGACCTGACCGTGCAAGGTTGCGGGATTGATGACGCGGCCGACGTCCTCGACGGTGGCGTAGTCGAGGATCTCCACGTGCCCTGTACCCGGGTCGACGGCGACGTGGGCCGCGTGTGCGCCGTAGCTGTAGGTGAGCTTGCGGTTCACGAACTGCCGCTCGACGACCACGCCCGCGAAGGTGCCGAAATCGATGCGCTGGGTGCCCGCGATGGCCGCGCCGTCCTCGAGCACGACCGCTTCGAGGGGCACCCCTGCGCGCTTTGCCGCAACCTGCCGAATTTCCGACAGCATCGCCTCGGCGGCCAGCAGGATCGCGCAGCCTCCCATCACCGTCGAGCGGGAATGAAAGGATCCGCCGCCTTCGCTGACCAGCGTGGTGGAGCCGTGCACGAGGCGGATGCGGCTCATTGGCAGCGACAGCGCGTCGGCGGCGATCTGGGTGAGGATCGTGACCAACCCCTGACCCAGGGCGGTCGAGCCGATGGCGACGGTGATGGCGCCGTCGTCGTCGATCGTCATGCGCGCGTTTTCCCGCTGCCCCCCGGCGCCACCTTCCACGAAACATCCGACCGCGATGCCGTGGTAGCGGCTGTCGACGAGCTTGCCGTCGATCTCCGATTTCTCGACCCAGCCGAACTCCTGCAGGCAACGCTCCATGACGATCGCGTAGGCGCCGTTGTCAAGTGCGGTCTGCCAGCTGTCGTCCATGTCCTGAATGTGGGCGAGCGCGTAGGGAAAGGCGTCCTCCGGGACCAGGTTCTTCAGCCGGAATTCGGCGCGGTCGATGCCGAGATCCCGCGCCGCCATGTCAAAAAGCCGTTCGCAGAAGAAACTGCCTTCGTAGCGTCCCGGCCCGCGGTAGGTGCCGGTCGGCGTCTTGTTGGTCACGTGGGCGGCTGCGTCGAGAGCGATGTGGGGGATCGCGTAGGGGCCAGCCACGAACTGGACGACGTTGCGCGGTGTGGTGAAGCCATTGGTTCGCGCATAGGCGCCGAGGTCGACGTCGATGCGTCCGCGGATCCCGATCACCGTCCCGTCGCGCTCGCAGGCGATCTCCAGTTCGGCGGTCATCTCGCGGGCATGGTTGAGGGCAAGCAGATGCTCCCGGCGGTCTTCCACCCAGCGCACCCGTCCGCCGACGAGGCGGGCCGCAAAGGGAATGAGGAAGTCTTCGGGGTAGAACTCGCCGCGGGCGCCGAAGCCGCCACCAACGTCGACTTCGATGAGATCCACCTGGGTCGTTTCCAGCCCGAGCATTGTCGCGACCGTGCGCCGGTTAAAGAACGGCACCTTGGCCGCGCCGTAGACGACCATCCGGCCAGCCTGGGGATCCCAGTCGGCAAAGAGACCTCGGGTCTCCATCGGGGCGGCGGTGTGGCGCTGGACCGAAAACGTCTCTCGCCGCGTGTAAGGCGCCGACGCGAACGCCTCATCGGCGTTGCCGGTGCGTCCGCGGAACGTCGTCGCAAGGTTGGTTCCGGCGCCCGGGAAGACGAGGGTCTCGTCTCGCGCGGACATGACAGCGTTCGCGATGACGGGAAGGTCGTCGATATCGATCGCCACGATGTCGGCTGCGTCTTCCGCGATTGCCGGATCGGTGGCGATGACAACCGCGAGCGGCTCACCGACATAGCGCACGCGGTCAAAAGCGATGACCGGCTGGCGATAGGCCTCTCCGGCGGGCACAGCATGCTGGCGGATCGGGATCAAAGGGACGTCACCGATATCCAGGGCGGTGATGACGGCGACGACACCCGGCAGTAGCCGTGCCTCTTCGGCGTCGATGAAGCGGATTTTGCCATGCGCGACCGGGCTGCGCACGATGGAGGCATGGAGCACGCCGTCTCCGCCAAGGTCGGCCACGAACGCCCCTTCGCCGCGCAGCAGGCGGGCATCTTCCAGCCGCTCGATCGGCGCGCCGACGAAGGCGTTCGGAGCCGTCATTCGGAGGCCTCGCGACAATATGCGGAACGGGCGTCCAGCACGGCTTCGATGATGGGCAGGTAACCGGTGCAGCGGCAGAGGTTGCCCGATAGGACTTCCCGGACGCGCGCTTCGTCCGCGTCGGGTTCGTCGGACAGCAGTGCGTGCATCGTCGTCAGGATGCCGGGAGTGCAGAAGCCGCACTGCAGGGCATGATGCCGACGAAACGACTCCTGGAGCGCGCTCAGTTCGGCGTCGTCACCGGTCGAAAGTCCCTCGACGGTCAGGACCTGGGCGCCCTCCGCCTGGGCGGCTAGCATCAGGCAGGAGCGGACGGCAAGCCCGTTTACGATAACCGTGCAGGCACCGCAGACGCCGTGCTCGCAGGCGAGGTGGGTTCCGGTCAGGCGCAGGGTTTCCCGCAGCGCGTCCGCAAGCGTGGTGCGGTCGGGAACCTCGATCGCGACATCCAAACCGTTGACGACGAAGGCGATACTGCGTGCCGTCATTTCTGGTCACCTCCCGCCCGGCCAAGGCAGCGTCCGAGCAGCGTCTGGACAAGCGCACGCCGATAGTCGGAATCGGCGTGCAGATCGCTGTTTGTTTGAAGCCCGCCGCACGCCGCGACCGCGCTGGCGAAGATTTCGTCTGAGGGCAGGGCGCCCGTGAGCGCGGCCTCCGCCTCCCGCAGTCGCATCGGAACGTCGCCGATGCCGAAGGCGCCAATCGCCGGGGAGGCGATCCGTCCCTCTCCGTCGAGGTCGAACAGGAGGGCGACGCCGGCGAGCGCGAAGTCTCCCTTCCGCCGGGCAAATTCGGAAAAGGCGTATCGGCGCTTGGAAGGCCAGGCCGGCAAGCGGATTGCCACGATCATCTCGGCCTGGTCGAGCGCCGCCACCATAGGCGCCAGGAAGAAATCGCCCGCGGCAACCGATCGGCTCCCGCTCGTCCCAACGATGTCGATCATGGCGTCGCAGGTCACCGCGACCGCCGGCAGTTCCGCTGCCGGATCGGCATGAGCGAGGCTCCCGCCGACGGTTCCGCGATTGCGGATCTGATAGTGCGCGATGTGCGGCAACGCGGAACACAGCAGCGGCTGTGCCGCGACGAGATGTCGATCCTGCTCGAGCATGCGCCAGGTGCAGCGCGCACCGATGGTCGTCCAGCTGGTGTCCGATGCAATGCTGTCCAGGCCGGGAATCAGGGCCAGGTCGATCAGCATTTCCGGGGCGGCGAGGCGGAAGGCCAGCATCGGCATCAAGCTTTGACCGCCGCTGATGATCTTCGCCTCGCCGTCATGGAGCGCGAGCAGCGCTACGGCCTCTTCGACCGAAGCCGGTCGGGCGATATTGAGCGGCGGCAGCTTCAAGTGGCGCACCCCCGGCTGGGGCTCAATGTCGGACAGGCAATGCACATCTGCATGTTCCACATATTAGAACAGTGTTCCGAAGCAGAGTGAACCCGGCGCCATCGGGTGTCAATTCCAGGAAGGATTGCTCCATGTCGGGTTTCCTCGACCGAGAGCCGCATTGGCGGTGTGAGTGGGCGATTTTCGATCGGTCCGGGCCCAATGACCAATCCGTTGTTCGCATCAGTTAAAGGGGCTCGGAACCTGCCACGCTCGACCGGCGCCGGATCAATCGAAAGCGCGCGTGTCCCTGTCGCGGCCAATTGATATTGACACCGTCGCTTTGGCCGCTCAATCTTTATTGAAACATCGTTCCAATTATTGGAACACGTAGAGGGTTTTCAATGCAGTCTCCCGCGACACACCAGGCGAACATTCCCCGTCTTGAGTACCAGGCTAAAGGCGAAGGCTTCGATGCCATCGTCGCGACCTCGCCCGAGAACGTCACGTATGTCAGCGGGTTCTGGGCAATGTCACAGTGGGTCCGGCGTGGGCCGCAGGCCTATGTGCTGCACCCGCTGAACGGCGAGGAGCCCGCGCTTGTCGCCAATTCGGGACTTCTCGACCTCGTGGCCGACCAAAAGCCGTGGGTGAGCGACGTACGCCGGTACGGATACTTCCAGGTCGACGTGGACGCTTCGGCGACCCTCGACGACACGGACACCCTTCAGCGGAACCTCTTTGCCGGCCAGGCCTATCCAGGCTCCGTCGAAGCGCTGGTGGCGGCGATAACGGAAAAGGGCCTCGCCAAGGGCCGTATCGGGCTCGACGAGACCGGTATCACGCCCCAGTGCATGGAGCAGCTTTCCGCCGCGCTCCCGGATGCGACATTCGTCCGCGCGTTCGGCCTGTTCCAGCGCGTGCGTGCGGTGAAGACGGCTGCTGAGATCGCCATTCTTCGCCACGTGTCCGCCATCACCCAGAAGGCCATCGACGCTTCGCTCGCCATTGCCGAAAAGGGCGTGAGCGAGTTCGAGATGATGCGCGCCTTCAACACCTGTCTCGTGCAGCACGATGCGGCGCCGGTGGTCGGCTGCATCGGCTTCGGGACCCGGAGCGCGATGATCAATGCACAGCCGAGCAAGCGAACGCTGAAGAACGGCGATCTGATCCGCTTCGACGTCGGCGCTCGCTTCAAACATTATCGCTCCGACATGTCGCGCGGTGCCGCCCTTGGTGAACCGTCGAAGCGGGTCCGGGACGGCTATGCGGCGGTCGAAAAGGGTGTGCTGCGAGCCTACGATATCATCAAGCCGGGCCTGAAGGTGACCGACCTTTTCTCCGAAGTGGTCGAGACGGTTCGCCGCGAAGGACTGTCCGACTTCCGCCGGAGCCACGTCGGTCACGGAATCGGAATCGACGGCTACGATCCTCCAACGATCTCGGACGCGGCTCCCGAGACGCTGGAGGAGAACATGGTCCTCTGCGTGGAAACCCCCTACTACGAGCTCGGTTTTGCCGGTCTCCAGGTCGAGGACATGCTCCTCGTCACGAAGGACGGGGTCGAATCGATGATGACGCTGCCGACTGCATTGCGGATCGTTTAGGATCACGACGACTTCAGGTTGCGCCGACCGGAGGCCTTGAGGTGTAAGGGATTCTCACAACTTAGGGCGGGATGCGAGCGGATAATCGGTCGCCACGCTTTCTCTTGCCGCTCTAGAACGTGTTCCGATCGGCCACGCCGTCAAAGCTGGAGTGCAGACGCATGAAGTTCTCAGTATGCCTGTCCACAGGCTACGAAGGTCTCTCTTTCCCAGTCAATTTCTGCACGCCGCAAGATCTCGTCAGGCACGGTCAGCTCGCGGAAAAACTTGGCTTCGATTCCGTCTGGGGTAACGATCACATCACGCCGCCGCGCTATGTGCGCGAGCATTTCAAGGATTCCCCGAATTTCTACGACGTCCTGATCGCGCTCGCGATGATCGCGCAGGCGACGACGACGCTTCGGGTCGGCACCGCGCTGCTCGTCGTTCCGAACCGCGAGCCGGTCTATCTCGCGAAGCAGGTCGCAACGCTCGACCAGATGTCGGGTGGCCGCTTCATGATGGCGGTCGGGCTGGGTGCCTACCGGGAGGAATTCGAGGCGTGGGTCGGCGGCCGCTATCCGTCGCCGCATCGCGGCAAGATGATGGAGGAGGGGCTTGAGATCTTCCGCCGGCTGACGACCGAGAAGGTCTCGTCGTTCGACGGGGAGTATTATTCCTACAGCGATCTTGAGATGTTTCCGAAGCCGAAGCAGGATCCGTTCCCGCTCTATATTGGCGGCCACAACATGAAGTCCGTCGAGCGGGCAGCAACGATGGGGCAAGGATGGCTGCCCGGGTGGCGCCCGTTCCACGAGATCGACGAGCGCATCAAGGCGTTGCACGAAGCAGCCGTTGCGGTCGGCCGCGATCCGAAGGAGATTGAGATCGCGCCGCAGTTCTCACTTCGTATCGGCAAGACACAGGAAGAAGCCGAAGATCTCTACATGAAGAGCGGCCTCGCCCTTCACCGGGTCTCGCTGGCCCACACCGGCCGCGACCCGGCCAATCAGGTGACCGGTAACCTTGTGGGTTCTCCGGAAACGATCATCGAGAAGATCCACCAGCTCAAGGCGATGGGCGTGGACCACTGCGCCGCCATGGCCCTCGGGGTGAACACCCAGGAGGAATTCATCGAGCAGCTTCACTGGTTCTCCGAGGAAATCATGCCCCACTTCGTCTGAGGTGGCGGGCGGCGCAGCCATGTCCGATATCGCGTCGATCCCGGTCGATGGCCCGGCGTCGGCCGGCCTTGCCGCCGAGCTCGCTCAAGAGGCCGGTGCTCTGAGCGGCCTATCGACGCCGGCGCTGGTTGTCGACGGAGCGACGCTTGAGGCGAATATCCGGCGGATGGCAGGATTTGGGGCCGATGCCGGAGTGTCGCTCAGACCCCACGCCAAGACCCACAAGTGTGCGCAGATCGCGCGGCGGCAGCTCGCCGCCGGGGCGGTTGGGATCGCGACCGCGACGGTCGCGGAAGCCGAAGCGCTTGCCGCTGAAGGGATTGGCGACCTCCTCGTCACCACTCCGTTCATGGGCACCGCCGTCTTCGCCCGGGCCGTGGCGCTGGCACGTCGCGGCGTTCGGCTGTCGCTGACGGTTGATCATGGCGGGCAGCTGGAGGCTCTGACCGGCGCGCTCTCGCCGTCGGATCCGGTCATCGACGTGCTGGTCGACTGCGATGTCGGTCAGCGCAGGACCGGCGTGACCTCGGTCGGCGCGGCGGTGGGGCTGGCGCGGACGATCGCTGCGGAGCGCCGCCTGTCGTTCGCCGGGCTGCAGGGGTTTGCAGGCCAAGCGCAGCATCTGGCCGATCCGGACGAGCGGAGTGCCGAGGCGACGGACGCCGGGCGGATATTGAAGGCAATATCCGACGCGCTGGCGGGGGAGGGCCTCGCACCTGGCGTAATAACGGGAAGCGGCACGGGTACGTTCGCGCAGGACGCTGCGGGACCTTATTCCGAACTTCAGGTCGGCTCCTACGTCTTCATGGATGCCGACTATGCGCAGATCGTCGATACCACAGGCGCACCGCCGCCGTTCGCCCCCAGCCTGTTCGTGCTTTCGACCGTCGTCTCGGTGAACCGTCCAGGTGAAGTGACGATCGACGCCGGAACAAAATCCCTCGCCTTTAACGGCCCGCCGCCCTCCGTGATCGTCGGCGTGCCGGCTGGATCGGCCTACCGGTTCGCGGGCGACGAGCACGGCATTCTGAACGTCCCCGATGGGGCACCACCCCCGGAGCTCGGCGCCAGGGTGCTAGTGGGGGCGACCCACTGTGACCCGACGGTCAATCTGTTCTCCCAGCTTCACGTGTTGTCGGAGAGTGGGCTCGAAGCCTGGCCCGTCCTCGCGCGTCACTGAGACGATCTCGCCCGCCACAACGCATTGACCTCTGGGGCCGGGTCTATCTCCGGGGCAGGCGGCCGTGCCGTGTGTCAGCGCGTGCGCGGGCGTCTGCCCAGCCAGCTGGTCGCGCGCGATACCCACGGAAAGAGAAGCACGCCCAGGATCATGAGCAGGAGGCCCGTCGCAACCGGCCGTTCGACGAAGACCATCGGGTCGTTGCCATAAACGACCAGGGACTGCTTGAGGTTCACCTCAACCATGGGCGCCAGCACGTAGCCGATGATCAGTGGCGCGAGGGGAAAGCCTAGCACACGCAGGCCCCATCCCAGAAAACCCGCGGCGACCATGATCAGGAGGTCGAGGGACGAGTTGTTGCCCGCGAACGTTCCGATTGCTGCGAGCACGATCACGCCCGACAGAAGCAGCGGTTCGGGTAGCTTCAGGATACGCGTAAAGACTCTGGCGCCGAGCGCACCGGCGATCACGATTCCGAAGTTTGCGATCAGGAGGCAGAGAAGGATGAGGAGGACCTGGTCCATGTGCTCGGTGTAGAGCCGCGGGCCGGGGATGACCCCCTGCAGCACCAGCGCCGCCAGAATCATTGCGGTGATCGGATCCCCAGGGATGCCGAGCGACAACGACGGAACGAGCGCGCCGCCGGTAACGGCGTTGTTGGCTGCTTCAGAGGCAAGGATGCCCTCCGGGTTTCCCTTGCCGAAGGTTTCCGGCTCCTTGGACGACCGCTTCGCTTCTGAGTAGCTGATGAAGGAGGCGGCGGTCGGCCCTGCGCCTGGCAGGATGCCCAGGCCGATGCCGATGAGCGACGACTTGATGACGGTCGGGGCCTTCGATCTCCAGAAGCTCCAACCCGGGACACGAAAACCGACCCCGCCGATGACCCGGTCGGCGGTGTTCGAGCCGTATTCCGCGATCCGAATCATCACCTCGGAGATCGCGAAAAGCCCCATCAACAGGGGGACGAGCGGGATGCCGCCTGCCAGCGGGAAATAGCCGAACGTCAGCCGCATGTCGCCGGATGCGGGATCCTGGCCGATAGAGGCCAGAGTCATCCCGATGAGGCCCGCCGCGATCGCCTTGACGAGGATGGATCGCTCGATGATCGCCACGCAGCAAAGCGCGAAAACGCCGACGAGAAACATCTCCAGCGGCCCGAAGCGAAGCGCGAACTTGGCAAGGAAAGGCGCCAGGAAGGCGAGAATGACGATCGACAGGATCCCGCCGGCGGCCGAGCCAAGCGTCGTGACCCCTATGGCCAGGTCGCCGTCCCCGCGCCGTGCCATCGGGTAGCCGTCAAAGCAGGTGGCAGCCGAGGCCGGCGTCCCCGGGACATTGAGGAGGATAGCCGCGATCGCCCCACCGTAGATCGATGTGCAGTAGAGCCCCATCAGCAGCGCGACGCTGGGCCCCAGCGACATGTTCAGTGTGAACGGCAAGGCCAGCGCGATTGCGATGCTGGGTCCCAGGCCCGGGAGCACGCCGATGATCGTTCCGGCGAAGATGCCTATGGCGAGCGCCACGAGAGTCGCGGGTTCGAGGAGCTGAGTCCCGGCAGCAATCAGGTCATGAAGCACGGGCGCGTCCTCAGAGCGGAAGGGGCACGTTCATCAGGCGGATGAACACGAGCCAGGCGAGCGCGATGATCAGCACCATGAAGGCGGCAATGCCCAGCCAGTTGCGATAGCCGAGCACGATCGGGACGGCGGTGCAGAGAACGGCCGTCGACAGGAGCAGGCCGATGTGGGGAAGGGCGATCGCGTAGGCCGCTGCGGCAAGCCCCATGCCGAGCGCCCGTAGATGGCGGCGCGGCGTGGTGTCATCGGCGGTAGCGGTGGCGCCGGCGGCAATGTAGAGGCCTGCAAACGCGGCCCCGAGCAGCAACAAGGCGGGGAACAGGGTCTTGGATTGAGACGGAACGGCCCATTCGCCGGGGGAGAGAAGTCCCCCGGCAAATGCGAAGGCGAGGCATGCGGCCGCCAGGCCGAGGCCGGTCGCGATCTGTCGACGGCCGTGCGGCTCCGCTGCGCTCATTTGATGAGGCCGGCCTTGGTCAGCAACTCCTTGGAGGTTGCGCTTTCTTCCTTTGCCTGGGCTTCGAACTCGGCGCCGTCCATATACGCCGGGTCCATGCCTAGTTCTTGCATGCGCGACTGGAACGCCTCCGATTTCTGAGCGTCGGCACAGCCCTTGCGAAGCGAAGCGAGAACGTCAGCCGGCATCCCCTTCGGCCCGACAAGGACACCCCAGAGCGAATAGTAGATCGGGTAGCCGTCTTCGGCGAATGTCGGCACGTCCGGGTAGATCGCCGAGCGCTCGCGGCTCATCATGCCAACTGGCTTGATGGTGTCGGAGTTCTTGGCAATGACGCTCGACGAGGTCAGCGTGCCGGTCAGGACATCGGCGAGGATATTGCGCAGATTGTCGGCGTCGCTGCTGTTGGCGACGTGAACGGATTCGATTCCGGCCTCATCGGTGAACTGCAGCATGGCAAGATGCTGCACTGACCCGTTGCCGGACGACCCGTAGCGCAAGGTGTTGTCCTTGGCGTAGGCGGCCAGCGCTTTCGGGCTATCGATCGGCGAGTCCTTCTTGACCGCGAAGAACATCGGGTTCTCGAACACCCGGCAGACGTAGTCGAAGCTATCGACGGTATAGGGCACCTCGCTCACGAAGGGCTTCAGCATGAGCGGCGTGGAAGCGGTGACGCCGAGCGTGTAGCCGTTGGTGTCGGCGGACGCCATCTCCGCGGTGCCGATCGCACCGCCCGCGCCGGCGCGGTTCACCACGGTGAACGTCTCGCCCATCGCCTTGCCGAGAGCGTCGGCAAGGGTGCGGCTGGCGATGTCAGTCTGACCTCCGGCGGAAAACGGGACGATCACCGAAACTGGCTTATCGGGATAGGTCTGCGCCTGAGCGGCCGAAGCCGTGGCCACGAAGGATGCCGCAATTGCGCCGGCGGCGAGGAAGGACAGGGGGCGATGCATCGTCGTTCTCCGTCTGGAATGAGGTGAGGGCTCAAGGAAAGTGGTGGGGAAGGTGCGTGCTCGAAGCATCGCGGTCCCCTCCCGTCGGCCGCTTGTGCGGCTTCTCTTTGCTGCAAACTTCGATCGCGGTCTGTGCGTAAACCGCGGCGGCACGATCCAGGTCGTCGATCGTCAGGGCCTGCTTGTGGAAGCTCCTTGGAGGGCCGTAGGTGATTGAGGGGATCCCCATCTCGTTGAAGATCAGGACGTCTCGCCACATGCTGGAATAGACAGGCGCGGCAAGCTCTAGTGGGCCGCCGAGTGCGGCGGCGTGCGCCGCCGACAGCCCTTCCAGAAGCACCTGGTTGTCACCGGATGCGTAGGAGCGTCTGTAGAGGAACAGCTCCACGTCACCGGGGAGGCTGCAATCGGCGAGGACGTCGCGGAGCTCGCGCCGAAGCTCGAGAGGGTCGCTTTCGGGCGTCAGGCGGCAATCCACATAGATCGAGCAGAGCTCCGACGTCCGCGTGACGTGATACGGGTTGCCGCCACGGATGGCGCCGATCACGGCCTTGGGCTCGATCGTCCCATCCTTGCAGCTGTACCGGTACCGGCCCTCGTATGCACAGGCCCACGCCTGGAGTGCCGGGAGAAGGATCCCGGCCCTCACGATGGCGTTCGGATGGCTGGGGCTGGCTTCCGCGGAGGGCGTGAACGGGGTGTAGTACTGGCAGTCGCCGAAGATCGTGATCTTGAAAAAGGCTTTGCCGGCCTCGATGCCGGAGTAGCGGAAATCTGTTCCCTCAGCGACGAGAGCGAAATCCGCGACGCCGCCGTGCTGGATCAGGTAGCGGGCACCGACTTCCTTGCTGAGGTAGGCGGGGGACTGGAACTCGTCGACGGCCTCGTAGCCGATTTCGCCGGGAACCGCAGACAGCAGAAGATCGCCGCGGAGTGCGACGCCGGCGGTCTTGATCGCCTTGGCGGCCATCAGGAAGGCGGCCATCGGGCCCTTGTCGTTGACGACGCCTTCGCCAAACAGCGTGCCGTCTTCGACCCAGGCCCCGTGATTGATCAGGCTTGCCGGCTTGCGAATGCTCCAGACGTCCGCCTTGCTGCGGCCGGTGTCCATGTGGCTGTTGAGGATCAGGCTGTAGCCGTCGCCGGTTCCAGGTAGCTTCCCCAGCACGTTGAAGCGGTCGGGAAACATGCCGATCCGCTTCGGCGCAAAACCCTCGCGGTCCATCCAATCGTAGATGAAGTGGCCGACCTCGGCTTCCTGGCCGGCAGGACTCTCGATGTTGCACAGGGCAAGCGTCAATTCGACGAGTTCGTCGCGATCGATCGAGAGGTCGCTCACTTCCACCAGAGCTCTCCTAACCTGGCGATATCGGCGTCCTACCCGATGGGCGGGAGCTGATCCTGCCCGCAATGGCTGCCCGCAAGCCTTGAGTGTGCCGATAATTAAAACAGCGTTCTAATAAATGCTCACATGGGGTCCCCATCATGTCAATTCGCTCGCGCGGCTGTTTTTTGTGCAGTTGTGCGATGTCCGCGGTCGGTTGCTAGCCGAGGCTGCGACCAACCGCGGAGTCCTGCGGTGCACCGAGCTTGCGGGAGGCCCGCTGCGCGGCCTCGAGTACCCTGGCGCCGATCGCGGTGCGGTCTTCCGGCTTCAGGTCGAGTGTCGGGGCAGAGCCGCTGATGACCGCGATCGACCGGTCGGTCGCGTCGCGCACCACAGCGCCCGCGGAAAAGAAGCCTTGACGGTTTTCTTCGTTGCTCATCGAATAGCCGACCCGGCGGATCTCCCTGAGCTCTTCCAGTAGTTGCGGCAGCTCCACCTTCGTCGTTTCGGTGATGCGCGGCAGCGGGGCGCTGCCCAGAAGGGCTGACACCTCATCGTCGCCGAGTTCTGCGAGCAACGCCTTTCCCATCGCTGTCGAATGCAGATGCGTCTGATGACCAGGTCGATGGTTGATCGCGACCGGTCCTTCGCTCTGCACCGTGGCGAGATAGACGACACTGCGGTCCCGCAAGACGCCCAGGAAGCCCGTGATGTGTTCGTCCGCCAGCCGATAGAGTTCCGGCATCACGGCCGAGCTGAGCGTGCTCTGGCCGACGAATGCATTGCCCATCTGGAAGGCGCGGTAGCCGATCGCATAGCGCTGGGTGGCGTCCGCCTGTTCGAGGTAGCCGGGGCGGGTTAGGGACTTGATCAGCCGCTGGACGTTGCTCGGTGGCAGTGCAAGTCGTCGGGCTATCTCTCGGACGCCAAGCGGCTGTCCGCAATCGGCCAGCAGGTCGAGGATCGCGATAGCGCGCGCGACCGACTGGTTTTCTCCGTTGACCCGTTCTTCGCTCATAGCATTCCCTTAGCGATGGCCCCTGTCTGTCGGATGTCGTGACGCCCAGCCCACGTGCGCGGTCCCGTTGCTCAGGGGCCGTCGCTGACCGGAGCGCCGGCCCGTCCCGTCGGTCCTTGACCTCCGATTCGATTTGTCCCAACGTCTGGCAAATATTGGAACATTGTTCCAATAAATGGGACGCTCGAATCTTGTCAAGCCGCGCCTGGTTCGGCGGATGCGGGCGATCGAACGGCTGCGCTGGATGTGCGGGCGGGACATCTTCTGCGTCCCGATGGGCGCGACTGATCCCGGGATGAGTGAAGAGGGAGTGAGAGTGGCGATGGCCGACGTGGCGGGGCTCCAATGCCTGCGATGCGATACCCTGCTGGGTGTCGATCATTTCAACAGCGACTGCCCTAGCTGCCGAGACGAGGCACCCAGCAACCTGACCGTTGCCTATGAGCGGGCCGTCTCCCCGGTTCGCCCGTCGGGCCTCTGGAGCGGCTCCAACATGCTCTGGCGGTACGGCGACATTCTGCCGGTCTCGCTGGATCAGGCCGTCAGCCTCGGGGAGGGCGGTACGCCGCTTCATAGTCTCGACAGGCTCGGCGCTTCTCTAGAACTTCCCCAACTCTACGCCAAGGACGAATCGCGGAGCCCGACCTGGTCTTTCAAGGATCGTCTCGCCTGCGTCGCGGTGTCGGTTGCGAAGGCCCGTGGGGCTCCGGCGGTGGTCTCCAGCTCAACCGGAAACGCCGGCGCCGCAATCGCGGCTTATGCGGCGAAGGCGGACCTCCCGTGCGTGGTTTTCACGGCGAAGGGGGGTGTGGGGCCGCTCCTCACACAGATGCGCGTTTACGGCGCCATCGTCGTCGCGCTGGAGCATAAATCCGACCGCTGGCCGGCCATGCAGGAAGCAGTCGAGCGCTACGGCTGGTTTCCAACGTCACCATTCTTTGCCCCCGTCGTCGGAAGCAATCCCTATGGGATAGAGGGCTACAAGACGCTGGCGTATGAGGTGGTGGAGCAGTTGAACTGGCAGGTGCCGGACTGGTGCATCCTGCCGGTCTGCTATGGCGATGCCATGCTCGGCATGTGGCGCGGCTTCCTGGAGCTTCATGCCGCAGGCTGGATCGACCGGCTGCCGCGGATGGCGGCAGCGGAGATCTACGGCTCGCTCAGCGCAGCCTTGGAGAGCGGCAGTGACGCGCTGCCCGACATGACAATGACTCACGACACCGTCGCCAAGTCGACGACCGCGACACGCAGCACCTATCAGGCGCTTCACGTCGTCCGCGCATCTGGCGGTGTGGCAACGACCGTCGGCAACGACGCGATCATGACCTGGCAGCGCCGTCTCGCCGAACAGGAGGGTCTATACGCGGAACCCGCCGCAGCAGGCGCGCTTGCTGCCGTTGCGGAACTGCGGAGCGCCAGCCACATCGCACCATCCGACCGGGTCGTCGCCCTTTTGACGGCGAGTGGTCTGAAGGATACGCAGGCCACTGCTGAGTGGTGGGGCGACAAAGAAGGTGCGCCGGTAACACTCGATGCCGCTGCTGCTCTCGTGGAAAACTGAGATTCAATTTGCTGAGCATTCTCTCCCTTTCGGGTCGTAGCGACCCAAAAGGGAACTTTTTTCGCCCCTGTGCGGCGGAGGTTTGCCTAAAGCGGTATCGTACCGAAGTCCCATGCGGCCGCCGAGTGAGTGGAGGCCAGCTCACTCGCTCCATGATGACCTGAACACCCCCCGGAAACACGGGATGCGCGGCCGCTCAACCCCTTCGGAGCGGGTCCCGTAAGCGTGGGACACTTGGATGAACAATGGAGACGAGGCAATGCCCCGGATGTGGGGCAATCCTGAGCATAAGTATTTGATCTTTCTGTATTTTGGTGAGCAGTGAGAGCTGGCTCGCATTCTACCAATCCGGGGCTTGGACGGAGGGACGGAGCCTATACAGGCCTCGACCCCACGACCCGGGAGGTCTGAATTTGGCCATTGATGCCCCTAAACAGACGTTCTCCTTCCGTGAAGAGTTTCGGGCGCCGAAAGGCGTACGAAAGTCCCCGAGGAAGGAACCCGCGGGCCCCAGGCGATGGGCTATGGGGATTTCGGATTTAGCCGGTGCCGGGGACGGCGCGACCGCCGTC
>Ga0207904_1000182_pt1 | contig 31998 bp, 26 predicted proteins | sample MalvirmetaMSP118_FD_184232 | JGI IMG/M metagenome (GOLD analysis project Ga0207904, IMG submission 184232) | Marine viral communities from the Deep Pacific Ocean - MSP-118 (SPAdes) | ecosystem: Environmental > Aquatic > Marine > Oceanic | place: Pacific Ocean | collected 2011-05-30 | reverse complement strand
GGTCTGCTCTCGGGTCCTGTGAACCGCCACATTCTATGGTGACCGTGGCGACATTGCGTTCGCTGTATTCAAAAAGGGCACCCAATTTTAATCCGGTCACCAGCATACGCTTTGTGAACAAACCCGCCAATGCTTTGTGGGTACGGTCCTGGTTCATGGATACCGCAAAGGAGGGCCCCATCCCGGACGTATTATGAATATCAATCAAAGCTTCGGGATGCATCTCGATCAGCGTATCCAATATTGCTTTTGCGGTAGAACCCTGATGAGTGTCGAACGGCGGCTTGAAACAGCGATTCAGGTCCGGTTCGCCGGGCAGCTGGCGGTAGTGAAACAGGGGCTCGGTGAGCGCGGTTTTGACTGAGCCGAAAAAACATAAGACGTCAACGGCGGGTGCAACGGCTTGCTTTAACCAGCGCAGGATTGCCCGGGTGCCGGACGGTTCGTTTCCATGCAGCAGGGTGCAGATGGCACGGTTACGGCTGCGGTCTTTACCCGGAATATGCAGTACCGCGGGGCCACCCAGTGCACGCAAAAACTGCTCCTCGGATTCTCCCAAATCAGCCGGCGCCGGGTTGAACCAATAGCGAATGTGCGGGTTGCCGAAACTCATAATTGGGTATCCCATTGGCTGATGGATTTTCCGGAGTAAAAATGCTGCCGGTAGCGTTGAAACATGCTGCTGAGAGCGTCTTGTTGTGAACATCCCTGTTGCCGAAATTGGCGGGTGATGTTTTTTTGCCAGCGTGCACCGTTGACTTTCATGTCAATGCGCTGCTGTATATTTTCGATCATGCGCTGACATTCTGCGGTCTCCAACCCGGCTTCGAGCAAGCTGTCTCTTGCCAGCGGCAGCAGACGCCGGGCCAATTTCAGTAGATCGTATTCAACGACTCTGACCTGGCTGGAAGAGGGCCAAAGCAAGCTGGTATCCAGTCCTAGTTGCGCGGCCCGATAGAAATTGTGTTCGGCGTATTTAAAGGGCAACAGGTTAATGCGCTGTGGCATGGAATCCTGTAATGCCATGGCGCTCCCCAATAGGAACGCACTGTTGGCACTCATGTCTTCAAGGCTGGGACCGGCGGGCAATGCTCGCATTTCAATGCGGATATGGCCGTCGTTATGGTGGTCGTAGATAACCCGGTTCCAGGGCCAGGTGCTCCCCTGATGCAGTTGCAGTTCATGCAGGTGTGGCAGTTCTTGTCCGGCTATTTTGGCCAGCGGGTCTTCATCACTGACCACCGGCATGATTGGAGGGAAGAGCGCAACAGTGGAGGCAAATAACTCCTCCGCTCCCTGTCGTATCCAGCCGTTACCGAAATAGACTCTGGCGGGGTACTTTGCGTGGTCTGAATCACGGCAATCAATTGATTGTTTAAATAACGCAATCCGGGTTTCTTCCCATAACTCGTGCCCGAACAGATAGGGTGAGTTAGCGGCCAGCCCCAATACCACGGGGGTTACTAATTGCACGGCATTAAACGCATTTGAAAATTGCTGCGGGGTCACCCGCCAATGGAGCTGGAAAGAAGTGTTGGCACCCTCCAGAGTAACGTCGTTCCAGGTTAAGTCCAAGGGCGGGTTACCATCGATGTTTATTTTGAACGGGCCGCCGCGGAGGGTGCGCAAAGCATTGTCCATGGCACGGTAGCGGGGCAGGTCTGTCATCATCTGCGGGCCGAAGTGATCAATGGTCAAGGTCGGTAAAATGCCGATTGGAACCAATTCTGTCTGGTATTGCTGAGCCAGTTGATTGACGTGTTGAATAGCATTGAGGAGTTCATGTTCAAACGCGGCAAACGGAGCCCCTTTGAATGGCTGCGGGGATAAATTGTATTCCAGGTTAAAGCGGTTCAGTTCCGGTGTCAGTTGCGGGAGATTTGCCGCCTTGAGTAAGCGTTGATTGCAGGGGGAGGGGTTGCCCTGAGGGTCCACAAGATAAAATTCCAGTTCTGCACCCAAAGTGGTCTCCCCGATCCCGAAACCCGGAGTGACTAGCAATTGATTCACTGCCTTCAGATTGTCACGGATTTTCTGATTGAAACGTTCGTAATCAGCCTGACTGAAGGTATCCTGTTCTATGTCCTTGCCCATGGTGCAATGTCCGCAGGGAGTTTTTTTTAAGATGAAGCGATTTAGGTGATTAGTCCAGTTTTAGTGTACTTATTTTGCGGCGTTTTTGGCGCGTTATTATAGCGGGCTAAGTGCATAATCCGGCAACCGCCGGTGGGGATTCGGGGCGCTATCTTTAGTACCCTCGTGCATGGCATGGGGCGGGAGTCGTTGGCTTTATGAAGAAACCGATAAAAATAATCATCTGGGGGCTGTCAGCCGGTTTGGTGTTGGCGTTGGCTGCGGGTCTGGGAGTGATGTGGCCATTTCTCACCTATCCCCAGACTACCGTTAGTATTGATCGGTTAGCACCGTTGCAAGTACCCGCCCAGGAGCAATTTATGGCGGGCATAGGGGTGCGGGACATCACCACCCCCATCGGGATTCCTAAAATGGGGTATTCAGCCTGGGCCCGACAGGCTGATGGTTTTCGTACCCGCCTGAAAGCCCGTGCGTTTTACTTAAAGCCGGTGGCGGGGGAGCCGATGGTGGTGATCCAGGCGGATTTACCGGCCAGTTCGTTATTGCTGCTGCGTAAAGTATCCGAAGCCGTTGCCCGGCAAACCGATGTCGCCTTCCATAACATCAGCTTGCATGCCACTCATACTCACAGCGGCCCAGGACAGTATTTCTCCAGCGATTTTTACAACACTTTCGGTTCCGACAAGCCGGGTTTTGATCCGGATGTGTTTGAGTTTCTGGTGTCGCAAATAGCCGATGCGGTGATCGCCGCTTTTCAGCAGCAGCGGCCAGCGAAAGTGGCTATCGGCACCCAGTCTATTTACGGCGTTACCAAAAACAGGGCTATGGGGGCGTACGTAAAGAATAATAATGTGGCTGGTAAGCAGCAGAATGACGCCGCTGCCTTACGCGCAGTGAATCCGCAACTTACCTTGGTGCGGATAGACGGCCAGACTGATTCTGGTGAATTCAAACCTATGGGTGCGTTTTCCACCTTCGCCATTCATGGTACCGGTATACCCCCGTTTACCCATCCCTATCACGGTGATGTCTGGGCCTTCTTCGAGCGGGATCTGGAACAGCGTATAGCGAGCCATTATCAACCACCTTGGCAACCGGTACACGGTCCGTTCGAAGCCAACCATGCAGATAATAATCCTAATTACCGGAAGGGCATGCGCGGTGACAGTGAAACCCGCCGTATTGGCTTGGCGTTGTCAGACCAGGCCTGGCAGATTTTTTCGAGTCTGGATTCGCAGCTCACAGATCAGGTGCGGATCACAACGGCTCAGCGCGAGCTGGACTTGCTTGATCCGGTTTCCGATCCGGATAAACTGTTGTGCGAGCGGGCCATTGCCGGCACTGCAATTGTGGGGGCTGCCAAAGACGATGAAGTGTTCCCGGTTTCTTATATTCCATGGTTTCAGCGCGGCTGGCCGGACAGTGGTGAACGGGATTGTCACCGTGAGAAACGCTGGATGTTATCCGGGCTGCAGCAATGGGCATTGGCACCGTCCCGTTATCCGCATAAATTGGTTTTGCATGTGTTTCAGTTGAACGAATTACTGCTGGTGGGGTTGCCCTTTGAAATCACCCTGGAGGCCGGAAACCGAATCGGGAAGGCCGTCACGAAGGTGGCACCGGAGTCGGTCGAACAGGTGGTGGTGAGCAGCCATAGTAACGGCTTTTTCGGATATAGCGTGACAGATGAGGAATATTCAGCGCAGTGGTACGAGGGTGGCCATACCTTGTATGGGCCTCGAACTACGGAGTTTTTAGCCCGACAATCGGCGCGCTTAGTGAAGGATATGTCGTTACAGCCGGGCTTGTCAGAAATGCCGGAAAGCTGGGCCTTTAGTCTGGTCAGTCGCCATTTTTTTCCCCAAGAGCGCAAACCGGAGGGCCAGCGAATGCAGGTGCGGGTACCCCGATTTGTGGCAGGGACTGTGGATACTGAACCCTACTGGCAGTGGGATTATGTGGATGTGGCAACCTCGGATATGGAGTTGCACCAGCCGTTGATGCAGATCGAAGCCAGTGCCGACGGCGAGCACTTTACGCCGCTCATGAGCGGTGCGTTTCAGCCGGTCAGTGATGAAGGTTATGATATGCAAATTCGTTATCTGGAAGATTTGCAGCACGGCATGGCCCGCTATCAGTTACGCTGGTACAACCCTCAGGTTGCCATTCCCGGTCAATGGTTCCGCTTTCAGGTGGCACCGCGCAGCGGATTGGCAGAGATTACTTCTTCTGCCTTCCGGTAGCCATTTATTCTCAACAAGGTGATGTATCCGGTTGGATTCCGAACGTTCGTTTTCGCGTACTTTACTGCTGACGATGTTGGCCATGCTGGCGTTTGCGGGTAATTCCGTCATCGGCCGTTTAGCATTGCGCGATGGGGCCCTGGACGCCACTTCTTTCACCGTTCTGCGGCTGTTGGCGGGCGCAGTTGTGTTGACGGCGCTGGTGGGCTTGCGCTCCTCCGGGCGGGGCGGGCGTGCATTCGCATGGATCCGGCAGGGTGGTTGGATGCCTGCTTTGGCGTTATTTATCTACGCGATAACCTTTTCTTTCGCTTATCGAAACCTGACTGCAGCCACCGGGGCATTATTGTTGTTCGGTGCCGTGCAGGTCAGTATGATTTTGATTGGACTCCGGCGGGGCGAGCGATTGAGGCCGGTCGCCGTTGCCGGGTTTTTGCTGGCAGTAGCCGGGCTGATTGCTTTGTTGTTGCCGGGGTTGGCAGCGCCTCCGGTGGTGCCGGCCGCTCTCATGCTGATCTCCGGAACTGCGTGGGGTGTGTATTCTATTTTAGGGCGGGGTGTCGCGGATCCTTTGGTGGCAACCGCCGCCAATTTCCTGCGGGCGTTTCCCCTTTCTGTATTGATATTAATGGTGGTGTTGGTCGCGCCGGCCGATTTTAGCGGAGACACTCGCTTTTTGCGCATTTCAGACCTGAATTGGAACAGTTTCGCGACAGTCTACGCGATATTATCCGGCGGCCTGACTTCCGGGTTGGGGTATGCGATCTGGTATGCGGCGTTGCCGGGATTGAAATCGGCCCAAGCTGCGAGCGTCCAGCTCAGTGTGCCAGTGATTACGGCGCTGGCGGGTGTAGTGTTGCTGGGCGAAGCGATTAGTCTGCGTTTGCTCATTTGCAGCGTGGTCATACTCGGAGGCATCGGTCTGATTATTTCGGACCGCTAACTAACGGGTGAGATCAGAGCTCACTGCCCGAGCAGTTTGCACGGAATTCTCGCGCCGTCCGATTAGGATCATCACGATAGCGGGGCCATACATGATCAACCCGTAGACTGCGCAAGGCACCAGCATCAGTTCGCCACTTAAACCATTGACACCATCCAGCATCGCGGCCACGGCCATTCCCAATACGGTATTCTGGATTCCGATTTCGATGGCCAGCGTAATCGCCTGTTGCTTTGGCATCGCCAATAAGTGGGCTAACAGAAACCCGATTCCGGTCATCACCAGGCTCAGGGTGATGGTTATGCCGCCGACCATTGGCAAAATGGTCATCAGGCTGTCCTGGCTGCTCCATACAATCAACAGGACAATCAGGGTAAATGCAATCGCAGCTATTTTGTCGTAAAAGGGGCCGACGCCGCGGGCGAACCCGGGTGCCAAGCGCCGCACCAGCATACCCAGGCTCACGGGAATCACGGTATAAGCGAACACACTGAACATCAATTGGGCGGTTGGAATTTTAATGGTGGTGTCGGTTGCGCCGGCAAAATACTGTATCGCCAAGGCCGTGTATAACGGGATGGTAAAAACCACAACGAAACTATTCACGGCGGTTAATGTAATGGAGAGCGGCCGGTCCCCCTTGGCAAGAAAGGACACCACGTTGGAAGTGGTGCCACCGGGGCAGGCCGCCAGAATAATTATGCCAATGGCGAACTCGGGCGTCAGACCCCAAAATATGGCCAGGAATCCACCCATCAGGGGCAATAACACCAGCTGCCCACCGAGCCCGGCTGCGATGGCATGGGGGTATTCTTTCAGACGTGCGAAGTCAGCGATTGTGAGTGTCATGCCCATCCCGAACATGATGAATATCAATGTCAGGGGTAAGGCAGTGGACAGCAGCAGGTCAGACATGGGGAATCTCCCGTAGACAGATTCCGGCACTTCATCATGATGATTTGCTCAATTCAATTTAATAAATAACCGAATGAGCAACTGAACGTGCTTTTTTGCCGATTGAACTGAAAAGCTGATTAAGGGCAAAAAATTCTAATGTTGTATTGCCGGTTCCAGGCGGGGACTGCTTTGGTCTTTACGGATTTGGCGGGCCATTTTACGCGCCTCTTTCTGGCGAGCCAGAAAATTACCTTCCACTTTATTTTGCATGCCGAATAACCATAACCCCGGGTTGCTGGCGTCCGCTTCCGGTGCATGCACCAGCGGCCGGCCCTCGCTATCGACTGCATCAAAGGGTTTGAGCAAGCTTTCCAACCCCGAGCGGTAGCCGGTGGCAAAAATAACGTTATCAAATGCCTGAGTTTCACCGTTAGTGAACTGCACATCCTGCTGATTAAATTGTTCAATACCCGGCAGAATTTTTATCTCGCCGGATTTTATCGCTGCTACGCAGCCTTCATCGAACCCCGGGGTCAACCCCTGGCGGGCCAGTCGCGAACAGACACCCTCAAGTGGGGAATTGAAATTCCACTTGGTCAGGTCGCCCAAACAGAAGGTGGAGATCAAGCTAACGAGGCGATCCTGCATCTTCAACGGCAAGCGAACTAACAGCGGTGTCATCAGCTGCAGTGGAAAACCGAGAAACCGGGTGGGCAGAATATGACCCCCGCTGCGGGTGGATATAGAAATAGATTTGCACTGCCCGGAGCGAACCAGATGGTTGGCGATATCCATCGCAGAATTGCCAGCGCCGACAATGAGCACCCGGCGATCACGGTACTGTGCCACCGAACCAAAATCCGCTGCATGTTTATGCTCGTTCAGATAGCCGGAAAGCCCGGGCCACTGCGGTGTATAAGGAATGCGATCTGCTCCGGTAGCGATCACCAGATTTTGCGCAAGCCAGGTGCCGTTATTGGTGTCCACCTGCCATGCGTCTGTGGTGCGCCGGACACGTTGCACCCGGGTGTTAAATTGAATATCAATATCCTGCTCTTGTTGCAGCCAGTCACTGTAGCGTTCCAGGTATCGAGCATAATGGTCGCGCTTAACAAACCCGCCATGGCGTAGTGACAAGGATTTGCCCGGTAAAGAAGACAACAAACGATGGGTGTTGAGTGCCAGTTGAGGATGGCGCTCACGCCAGGAGGTGGCGACCTGATCACGGGCTTCCAATACAACGGGGGCGATACCCTGCTGATTCAGATAGAAGGCGGCGGTCAACCCGGAAGTGCCGCCACCGATGACTAATGCATCGAGAATGTGGGCTGCAGTTCGGTGCTTGATCATGATAGGTCCATGTCTTTTGCTGGCTCTGTTTGTTGAAGCAACTGGGTAAGGTGGCCATGATACAGAGCTAATAGTCCGAATTCTTGTCTCTGTTCACCAAAGGAATGTGCATTTGTACCGTTTGCGGAAATTGGGTGTCATAGAAATCGGCTAGGCTTGCCTATTCCCATGTCCATCCGGTTTGTGGCATGGTTGGCAGTTATGATTCCATCCGGAACGCGCCTCCAAGGATTTGTCATCATGACCAACCAGATTAAATGGATTTTGTTGTTGTGCGGCTGTTGGATCATGGCTGCCTGTGCACTCAAGCAGACCGAACCAGGGGCACAAACCGCGCTACCGTCGGCTTCGGCCTCTGCTAATGTTCTGTATGATGCCAGCAGTTGGAAGGCGCTCATTGCAGACAGTTGCCAGCATTTCACGGATGGCTGTAATACCTGTACTCGCGCGTCTTCTGAAGACAGCGCAGTTTGCACGCGCAAGGCGTGCCTGCAGTATAAAAAGCCGGAATGCCTCGATAATAAGCCGACTCAGGCGGTCTACGTCTGTAGTGGCAGCAAGATCTTCACGGTGTTTTACAAAGAATACCGGTCGGGCGATCAGAAAGTCGCACTGAAAGCCGATCAGGTGATGCTGGTGGACGCACAGGCCCGTACCGGCTACTCACTCACACGGGAGCCCAGCGCCTCCGGCAGTCGGTATTCAGGCGGCGGTCTGACACTCTGGGAGCAAGGCGATCAGGCGACGTTGGAGCAACGGGGCAACTCTTTGTATGGCGCCTGCAGAAAACGCTAAGCCTCTGAATCATTTCTGTATTTTTCAGATTCATGAATTAGAATGAATGCATCAAAAGCCAATGGTTGGAGCCAATAACCAAGCAATATGACACAACCTATCGATTTCGAAGGCATTGAACGCCTTCCCCTTAAAGAGTATACCGAACGCGCCTATCTTGATTATTCCATGTACGTCATCCTGGATCGGGCGCTGCCCTCGCTCGGTGACGGCTTAAAGCCGGTTCAGCGGCGCATCGTTTATGCCATGTCTGAGTTGGGGCTGAAGGCCAGTTCCAAACATAAAAAATCAGCTCGCACCGTGGGCGACGTTTTAGGTAAGTACCATCCGCATGGTGATAGTGCCTGTTACGAAGCCATGGTGCTGATGGCGCAGCCGTTTTCCTACCGCTATCCGTTGGTAGACGGGCAGGGTAACTGGGGTTCCCAGGACGATCCTAAATCCTTCGCTGCGATGCGCTATACGGAATCGCGACTGGCACCCTATGCTGACGTATTGCTGGGCGAGCTGGGTCAGGGCACAGTGGATTGGTCGCCCAATTTCGATGGCTCCCTGGATGAGCCGGTTATGTTACCCGCCCGTCTGCCCAATGTGTTGTTGAATGGCGCAATGGGGATCGCGGTCGGCATGTCCACGGATATTCCTCCGCACAATTTGCGGGAAGTCGGCGCCGCCTGCATTCGGTTGCTGGAAGATCCCGGCTGTTCGCTGGATGATCTTTGTGAAGATATACAGGGTCCGGATTTCCCTACCCACGCTGAAATCATTACCCCGCGCAACGATATCATTAAGATGTACGTGACCGGTCGAGGCTCGTTACGCATGCGGGCTCGCTTCAGCCTGGAAGATGGCGACATCATTATTACCGCGCTACCGCATCAGGTCTCCGGCGGCAAGATTCTGGAGCAGATTGCCGACCAGATGAATAAGAAAAAACTGCCGATGGTGAGTGATCTTCGGGACGAATCGGATCACGAGAACCCGACCCGCCTGGTGATATCACCGCGCTCAAACCGGATTGATATTGAGCAGCTCATGGGGCACTTGTTCGCCACCACCGATCTGGAACGGACCTATCGCGTCAATATGAACGTGATCGGTAATGATGGCCGGCCCGGGGTCAAAGGCTTGCATGACATGCTTAGCGAGTGGCTTGAGTACCGCATCACGACTGTGCGCCGCCGTTTGCAATACCGTCTCGACAAAGTGTTGGACCGGTTGCACATCCTGGAAGGTTTGCTGATCGCCTACCTGAATATCGACGAAGTGATCCACATCATCCGCACCGAGGACGAACCCAAATCGGTTATGATGGAACGCTTTGGGATCAGTGAGTTGCAGGCAGAAGCGATTCTGAATATTCGCTTACGCAATCTGGCGAAGTTGGAAGAATTTAAAATTCGCGGTGAGCAGGATGAGTTAGAAAAAGAACGGAAGAAGCTGGAAGCGATTCTGAATTCCAATGCCAAACTAAAAAAACTGATCGTAAGCGAAATCCGTGAAGACATGGAAAAACACGGTGATGACCGCAAGTCCCCTATCGTGATGCGCGAAGAAGCCAAAGCGCTGGACGAAACCGAGTTGATGTCGGCCGATCCTGTCACCGTGGTGCTGTCAAAAAAAGGTTGGGTGCGTGCTGCCAAAGGCCATGAAGTGGATGTAGCGGGCTTAAGTTATAAAGCGGGTGATGAATACCTGACGTGTGCTTTGGGCAAGTCGAATCAAAACGCGATATTTATTGATAGCACCGGACGCAGTTATGCGGTTCCTGCGCACACCTTGCCTTCTGCACGAGGGCAGGGTGAACCCTTATCCGCCCGCGTTTCACCCCCCTCCGGAGCGACGTTCGAAGGTGTCTTGATGGGTGCGGACACTCAATTATATTTGATGGCCAGCGATGCAGGTTACGGTTTTATCGGTAAATTAGGCGATGCGCAAACCCGTAATAAAAACGGGAAAGCGTTTTTGAATCTGCCGAAAGGGGCGAAGGTATTACCCCCTAAAGTTGTGGCCGACACTGACAGTCAATATGTGGTGGCGGTGACCAATGAAGGCCGTATGCTGATGTTTCCGTTGGCGGAATTACCGGAGCTGGCCAAAGGCAAAGGCAATAAGATTATCGGTATCCCCGGAGCGAGGGTGGAAAGCCGCGAAGAGTTCGTGATTGATATCGTGGTGCTGGGCGAAGATAACCAACTCAAGATTTTCGCCGGCAAGCGGCATATCGGCCTGAAGTTCTCCGATCTTGAGCACTACCTGGGTGAGCGTGGCCGCAGGGGTAACAAATTGCCCAGAGGTTTCCAGAAAGTGGATGGGATTGAGGTGGTTTAGGTGATGGCGGTATTGGTTTCTGAATGTGCGAATAGTCTATAAAGCCCGTGACATTGCTGAAGCCCATATTGTTTCCGGGCTTTTGCATTCTCAAGACATTGAGAACCATGTTAACGGGTTTTATCTGCAAGGTGCGATCGGTGATATTGGAGCATCTGATTTCGCCAATGTACAGGTTCTGGATGCCGACTTTGTTGAGGCCCGGCAGGTGGTGACAGAATATGAGCGGGGGCTTTACGATGGCCGAATGGCAGAGGAGGCGCAGCCTTCTCCGTTAACCCAGGAAGCAGAATCGGGACCGATGGAGAAGGGGCATAGCGAACAAAACAGCCTCACCAACGTTGCCGCAAGTGGCGTCCGCTTAGCCGTTCTGATGAGCGGTATTATTCTATTGGCTATGTATCTATTACTAGCCTGACTTATTGAGCACCGTTTTTTTTCAGTACTTCAACGTAGCCGGGCTGGCTGTTGTGCTGCTGTGCGATTTGCAGCAGGGTGCGGCCTTCGCCACCGGTTGCATTGACGTCCCGGCCTTGTGCCACAAACATCTCCAGAAAGCGGTCGAATGCGTCGGCAGGCAAGCCGCGGTAAGCTTTTAATAATACATGAAAGTCTGCGTTCTCATCGCCCTCGGGCTGCATATCCAGAAATCGGGCAACCTTGCCTTCATCCAGTTCTTCGCCGATTACTTTCTGTTTGTCTTTCGTTGACATGCTGTTCCCCTCTAAGGAAATTAAGGCACCATCGTCAGTGGCGCGCAATAGTATCACTCCCAGGAATTCTGATCGACCCCTGATTATTTATTATCCAGCAGGACGCCAATCCAGCGGGTTTCCTGGTTGGCTTCCAGGGCTAACTTCACGATCATCGTTAATGGAATTGACAGGAGCATGCCGACCGGACCCAAGACCCATCCCCAAAACAGTAACGACAAAAATACCACCAGGGTCGACAGGCCGAGTCCTTTGCCCATGTAGCGGGGCTCAATGATATTGCCCATCACGATATTGACGATAAAGAATCCCAGGGCGGTGATGCCGGCTCCGGTAAATCCAAACTGCACGAACGACAGCAACACCGCAGGAATCGCAGCGATAATCGAGCCGATATTGGGGATGAAATTCAGCAAAAATGCCAGCAACGCCCACAGCACCAGGTAATCCACGCCCTGAATACCGAGCCACAACGCAATAAACGCACCCGTAGCCAAGCTTACCAGGGATTTAATAATCAAATAGCGTTTAACCGACGTGTTGAACTTTTCGAAGGTGCTGATGGATTGATGTTGATCGCCCATGGCACGACGAAATTTGGCGGGAAAGCTGGATGCTTCAAACAGAATAAACAGCACGGTCAAAAAGATCAGAAAAAAATCCGCCAATGCATTGCCAAAGCCGGTCAATGTTTTGCTAACCAACTCCATAATGCGACCGGGATTAACCTGATCCCTGACTAGCTGTTGCGATAGTTCAATGCCGTGATTAGCCAGCCAGGCAGTAACAAGTTGAATCTCATCCTGCAGGCTGGCCTGATAGGCCGGGACCTGTTTTGCAAAATTGTTAATGGAGGTGGCCACTAACATGGAAACGCCGCTGATGGAGACGACCACCACTAAAACCACGATGGTGACCGCGAGCGGTGAGGGCACTTTGCGTGCCTCCAACCAGAGCAGGGCGGGGGCGCAAAGTATCGCAATAAACACCGAGAGTAAAAATGGCACCAGGATTTCAACAGCGGATTTCATGCCGGCAACGAGCACAATGAAACAAGCCACCCCGAGCAAAAAACGCAAGGCTGGACTAAGAGCTTGGTACGGCATTGAGACTCCTGTTTAACTGGACGGGTGAGTTACTTTATCAGTGGGCGGTAATGCGCTTTGACTGTCGTCTGTCGCAATATCGGTATCGTTTGTTTTATTTTTACTGCTTGGAGCGGGCTTTTCTTCACCGGGCTGGTTTATTGAATGGCCTTCGGCATCCGCGGGCAACGGCAGTTCCGTGGACCGGGCGGGCGGGCTTTTTTCCTCTGCAATCATTACGGCTGCGCAATAATTGTGAGGGTCCTGTTCCAGTTTATTAGCCCGGATTAGTGTTTTCAGGCTTTCAACGTAGGCATCGCCTTTTTCAGAGTAGTGGGTCAGTCCACCGGCAAGATAGCAGCCGTTATACGAATCACCTTGTTGCCTTAAAGTGGAGCGGGTAGCACGCAAGTCCCGATAGGCCGGGTGGCTGTTGAGATTGCGCATGTAGCTGATCACAGAATCCATGGGTGATTCAAATACCCGGACTTCGTGTTTTTTTCCTTCACCGCGGCTTTCCGGCACCAGGCCGCAACCGGATGTAAAGCACCATTGTCCGAAATAGTTATTGCCGTCTCGGGCGAAACGGGATGTACCCCAGGCGCTTTCCATTGCCCCTTGCGCCAGCACCAGCGATGCAGGAAGGGCATCCACTTTAATCAGCAGTTGTTCCTGTATGATGGCCGGGTCTTTGCTTTTTATCCGGTAGCGTTTTGCCAGTGCAGTTAACTCATCACCTTTTATCTGGCCGGATTCGATTCGTTTGCGCAGCGTAAGAATTTCCTGATTGCGCTCTTTAACATACGGCTTCAAGAACCCGAAAAAAGCCGCTTTGCGCTTGCTTACTGACTTGTAAGCCTTGAAATCCGGCTTTTCGGGGCTTGGCATCGTGGTTTCACTGATTACGACTGGCGTTGAGTCATAGGGCTGTGAAAAGTGCAATGTGATTACAATTGCAGCAAGCGCTGTCACTAATATGAGGGGTAAGTGCCTTAACATGGCGTCTCCTTGGCAGGCTCTTAGTGGCAGATTACGCCACGTTCGCGGGTGATTTGCAATTACAGGTTGGTTACTTCTGCTTTTTCTTCCGTGCAGCGTTAAGTGTAGAATATGTGTCAAAGGTTTCCTTCCTGATTAAATAAGGGCTACGAGTGCACGAAATTTTGTTGATCAACATCTCCGGAGCAGACAAGCCGGGGGTCACCTCGACCATTACGGATCTGTTATCCCGCTATGACGTAAACGTTCTGGATATTGGTCAGGCGGTGATACATGATACGCTGACTCTGGGGATGGTTATCGAGGTCCCCCAGGAGTTAGAGGCCTCGCCGGTCTTGAAGGACGTTTTGTTCGCCTGTCATAGTATGGATATGGCCGTACGCTTTATTCCCATTGACGACACAGAATACGAGGAGTGGGTGTGCAGCCAGGGCCGCGACCGCTATATCGTGACCCTCCTGGCCCGCAAGATTACGGCGCTGCATATTGCAGCCGTTACCCGCGTAGTGGCTCAGCACGATCTGAATATTGATAATCTGACCCGGCTGTCCGAGCGGATTTCTCTGTCTGATCAGCCGCGGGATCAAAAAGCCTGTGTTGAGCTATCGGTGCGTGGAACTCCACGGGATATATCCCAGATGCGGGCGCAGTTTCTGGCGGTGGCAGGCGAGATGGGGGTGGATATCGCTTTTCAGAAAGACAATGCTTATCGTCGTAATCGCCGTTTGGTTTGTTTCGATATGGACTCCACTTTAATTGAAGCGGAGGTGATTGACGAGCTGGCGAAAGCAGCGGGTGTGGGTGAGCAGGTTGCCGCGATCACGGAGCAGGCCATGCGGGGTGAACTCGATTTCACGCAAAGCTTTAAACGCAGGGTAAGCCTGTTGAAGGGGCTCAGTGAGTCGGTGTTGGTGGACATTGCGGAAACGTTGCCCATTACGGAAGGGGCCGAAAACCTGATCAAGGCGCTCAAGGCGTTGGGCTATAAGACGGCGATCTTATCGGGCGGATTCACCTACTTCGGAATGCACCTTCAGAAAAAGCTGGGCATTGATTATGTTTATGCAAATGATCTTGCTGTGGAAGATGGAAAAGTCACCGGCGAAGTCGTCGGACAGGTGGTGGACGGCAAGCGAAAAGCGGAATTGCTCAAGCAACTGGCAGAAAAAGAAGGCTTGGACTTGCAGCAGGTGATTGCGGTAGGCGATGGCGCCAATGATTTGCCGATGCTAAACCTTGCTGGATTGGGGATCGCATTTCGCGCGAAACCGGTGGTAAAAGAAAATGCGGAGCACTCTATTTCGGAGTTGGGGTTAGACGGGATTTTGTATTTGCTGGGTGTTCGGGATCGGGACAGCGAAGAGCTATTGAAGCGACTTTAACCGAAGGGCTTTGTTTGGATAATAAAAAGCCCGCTGCAATTCATAGTGCAGCGGGCTTTTTCATTAGTCGTGGGGGCGCAACCGGATATTGAATTAGTCCGGTGAATCCTGGTCATGGATTTTTTTAATGCGATACTCTTTCTGGTCACCGGCATGCGTGAATATGATAATTTCACCAATCAACCCGATTGCGAGCAATTGAAATCCTAATACGAAGAATAAGCAAAACATGACCAGTAATGGGCGGTCGGAAAGGGGAATTCCCCAGGCGAAGCGTTCCAGAGCCAAGTAGAGCAGACCCAGAGCGCCTATGCCGATGCTTCCGCTGCCCAGTAATCCGAAAAAGCGTAATGGCTTTTTGTTGAACTTGGTCAGGAACACAACGGTGAGCAAATCCAGTAACCGACGCAGATACACTTGGGGTGTGTATAAGCGTGTGCCAGCGTCATCTTTTGCCTGAGGCAGTTCGATTTCAGTAAAGCTGTACCCGATTTGATGAACGAGCAGGGGTAAAAATCGGTGTTGATCGCCGTACAAATTCAGTTCTTTTGCCGCAACGGATTTTAGCAACCGCACGCCACAGCCGATATCAGTAAAGTTCTGCCCTGAGAACTTTCTTAACAGGTAGTTGAAGGTTTTAGTCTGGATCTGATTGCCAGCGGTATCAATCCGGGGCCAGCGTTTTGCTAACACCAGATCGTATTCTTCAATGTGTTCGAAGAGTTTGCCAAGGCTGCTGGTTTCGACTTGTTTATAAGTCGGTAATATTAAAATGAGTTCGCCAGTGGCTTTGCTCATACCAGCCTGTATGGCAGTTGCCTCGCCGAAATCACGGGACATATACATCACGGTGATATTTTTAGCGTCTTTAGCGTGATCAACCAGCTGATCACCAATATGATGATTGCCTTTGCTGACGACAAAAATATATTCAGGTTGGGTGAACTTAGCGCCCAGGTATTCCTGATATTCTTTGAAGGTCGCTAGTGTATTTTCGGTTCTTTCGCATACGGGAATAATTACGCTTAGAGGCGTCGAACTATCTGCTTGGCTCATCGTTAATCCTAGATTCGGGCTCAATTACTTTTTCACTATTCAATTGCGCTGTTAAGAGTGCAAGCTTTCCAATTGCGATATTGCCTTTGGCGAATATGAGTTCGGAAAGAAAGCCCAGACTGATCAGAAAAATTGCGGTAGAGAAAAATAGAATCGCTAATGTCGTTTCGACTACTAGATTGCTTTCGTTTATGTCCAATGCCAACAATATGGTACAAATAAAAGCGATCAGAAGTGGTATTCCGGATAGCTTGGTAAACCACCTCATGGGGTGGCTGGCAACGGATAATATCGTCTTTATGGTGAGCAAATCTAACAGCACTTTGTAAACACGTGAAAGCCCGTATTTGGATTCGCCGAATTGCCGGGCGTGGTGTTTAACTTTAACTTCTGCTACGCGTGCGCCGGAGACAGACAGTAATGCCGGAATAAATCGGTGCAATTCATTATAAAACGGCAGACTCTGCATTACCTCCGCGCGATAGACCTTTAGGGAGCAGCCGTTGTCCTTAATGGGGACGCCGGTGACTTTGCCGATCAGCCGATTGGCAATCATGGACGGAATCTTACGGGTAATCAGTTTGTCCTGCCGGTTGTGGCGCCAGCCGACGACGATATCGTAACCTTCGCGGAGTGTCTTCACCATCATCGGAATATCAGAAGGATCATTCTGCAAATCGCCGTCCATGGTAACAATAATATCACCGCGAGCGTTATCAATGCCGGCGGCCATTGCGGGCGTTTGGCCATAATTCTTACGGAAATTAACCACTCTAAGGTGGTGATCAGCCTTTGCCAAAGCAATGGCGTTATCCAGAGTCTTGTCCTTGCTGCCGTCATTAACGAAAAGAATCTCATACTCCAGCCCCATAGGGCTGACTGCATCAGTAATGGCCTTGTAAAGATGACCGACACTTTCTTCTTCGTTATATAAAGGCGCAACAATGGATAGCTCGATGGTTCGTGTCATCCGGAGTGTCCTACAACAGATTTTCGATTTTAACAGTGGAGCATAATTTAACACTTATGCTTATAATAGGCCATGTTTTGGCACTGAATGAGAATAAGTACAGAATTCAAATTAATAATTTATCACCTTGTTAGCATTCTGCCATGTGGATCGGGTAATTGCTGTTATGATTAATGCCATTATCTGAGTTTTCGGGTGTCTTGATAACAGTTTGGTTGCTCAACGGATACCCTGCTTTAATTATTGTTTGTATTTGTAAAATGCTCGCTCCGGGGCGCTATCATTATTAAGACATCCTTATTATAGATCCATATTCCGGCTTCGGGGTTCGCATCCGATTTGTCTTAAATTTGTTATAACGTGCCGGGGTGGGTGACGCGGAAGGTAATATGCGAAGACCTATCTATTTTGCTTGTTTGAATTTAATGTTAAATCAAAGGTTTAGCGCAGCTAGTCAGTAATTACACAGTACCAGGAGGTCCGCGCCAGATCATGATTTGGTTGCGGTGAACGCCTCGCAAACCGTTCCAGGGTATAAAACGAATATGAAACGAAGTGAATCTTTGCAGGCTCTTGAGACAACCGAATTCGATGTGCTAGTGATAGGGGGCGGGATTTTCGGTGCCTGTGCCGCCCGCGAGGCAAGTAAGCGCGGCCTGAAAGTGGCCTTGATAGAAAAGCGCGATTTTGCCAGTGGTTCCTCTTCCCAACACTTTAAAATGCTGCACGGCGGAATCCGCTATCTGCAGCACGGCGATCTTGTCCGGGTCCGTGAATCTATTGATGCCCGTCGTTTCTTTTTTAAAACACTGCCGCACCTGGTTGACCCGCTGCCGATCATAATTCCTACTTATAATGTTGGTACCCCGCGCTGGATGCTGGCTGCCGGTGTGTTTGTCTATGACGCGGTGGCACTGGACCGCAATTGGGGTGTGCAGGCAAGCGAAAAGCACATACCGGGTGGCAAAGTGCTATCCAAAGCGGATGTGGTTGAAGCGTTTCCCGAAATCGATCAGCAAGGGCTCACCGGGGGGGTGCTTTTCTATGACGGGCAAATGTACAACCCCTGCCGGATCGTGGTCTCTTATGTGCGTGACGCCGATGAAAACGGCGCTGTAATTTGTAACTATTTGAATGCGACGAAAATTTTAGAAGAAAACGGTCTGGTTCAGGGGGCTGAGGTATTGGATGAACTCAGTGGCAAGCGTTTCACGATCCGCAGCAAAAGTGTGCTCAATGCCGCTGGTGGCTGGGCGCACCGCCTGATCAATGAATCCCTGGGCAGCGCCCACAGTCCAAACGTTAATTTTTCCCGTGACGCCTGCTTTTTGGTGAAGCGCCAAATATCCAAGCGCAATGCCGTTGCCGTGTTGGGGCAAAGTAAAGATCCCGATGCGCTGGTAAGCCGGGGCGCCCGCCATCTTTTTGTCGTGCCCTGGCGGGATTATTCGCTGGTGGGTGTCTGGCATGTGGTGAAAAAAGAGAAACCCGAAGATGTGTATATTACGCGGCAAGAAATCGAAACCTTTATTGAAGAGGTTAACGCGGGCTATAAAGGCTTAAATATACAGTTTGAGGATGTCACCATCAGCAACTGGGGGCTCACCCTATTCGGTGAGAACACCGAAGACAGCAAGGATCTGAGCTATGGAAAACGATCGGTGTTAATCAATCATGCCAAGGAGCAGGGCTTAAAGGGGTTGGTGACATTGATCGGCGTTCGGGCCACTACTTCCGGCGTAATGGCCGTTCAAGCGGTTAATGAGGTGGAAGCTGCGCTGAATATTAGCAAGAGCAAAGCCGTTTTCGATAGCACACCAGCCTGGGGCGGAACGGCAATCGATAAATCCGTCATTCTGTCACAACTGGATGGCAACGCGGTGGTAGCGGACACGTTGTATCGCAATTACGGTGCGGGTGCGCAGGATGTATTGGCAATCGCTGGCCGCCGTCCCGAGCTGAAAAAGACAATCGATGGTACCCATGTACTGGCCGCTGAAATTGTTCACGCGATCGAAACAGAGTTGGCGGTTAAGCTGGTCGATGTGGTGCTGCGGCGTACGGAAATTGGCAACGCAGGTTGCCCATCGGAGCAGGCAATTACGCAATGCGCCGATGTAATGGCGCAGGTACTGAACTGGACCGAAGAAGAGAAACTTAGCAATATCAAGGAGTTGAAAGATGCGTACCCAAATATCAGACTGTAAAGGGAGTCATTCATGAAGATTGCTGTAACCGGCGCTGCCGGATTTGTCGGACAGAACGTATGTCGATATTTGGATCAACAGGGGCATACCGTGATTCCGCTGTTGCGGGTGGCTGCTCCAATGACGGGAGAACTGTCTCACCTAACCCCGGTGCAGGCCGACGTTACCTCTAAAGACAGCCTGCTGAAGGCGCTGCAAGCAGTGGATGTCTGTATTAACCTGGCGGCGCTGTTTAATCATCCGGATAAATCCATGGAAGATTATTTCGCTGTGAATGTGACGGGTGTCCGTAACGTGCTGGAGGCGGCAAAAGAAGCCGGCGTAAAACGGGTCGTGCACTGCAGCACCGTGGGTGTGGCCGCCGGTGGGCGTATGCCGTTCTCTGAGCAATCCCCGTACTGCCCTCCCGAGTGGGACAAGTATGAAACCTCCAAAACCGAAGGCGAGAAGACGGCCGTAGCGTTTTGCGAAGAACACAATTATCCGGTCATCGTAATACGACCCGCACAAGTCTATGGTCCGGGCGATGTGAGCAAATTGAAATTTTATAAAATGGTGAAAAAGGGCGTGATAGTCAGCCCCGGTAAAACCCTGAAGCATCTTATTTATATTGACGATCTGAGCCGGGCCTTTGAAGCGGCACTGACTAACGAAACGCTGATCGGGAAGCCGGTTATTATCGCCAGTAAAACCGTCACTCCGCTGAAAGAGTTGGTGCAGATTGTAGCCGGCGAACTCCGGGTGAGCCCGCCCAAAGTGGTTATTCCAGCAGTACCCATGACGTTATTCGCAACGGCGGTTGAAATTGCGTTTAATTTAATCAACAAGAAACCCCCTATCTTCAGACGCAGTATGGATTTCTTCACCAAATCCGTCAGCTTCAAGACTGAACGTATGGAGCGGGATTTGAAAATCGAACCTGAGATCAGTGCGCAAGAAGGTGTCCGGCGTACTGCAGAGTGGTATAAAAAAGAAGGATTAATCTAATGTCTGCGGACGACAATGCAGAAGCGAAGCATATTGATAAAATGAGCCGCATCAAAGGGTTGATCTTTTCCAATCCGGTAGAGTGGATTCATTTGTTTAAGGTCGCTATCAATACTTTCTGGTGCCGGTATGTTCTGCGTTGCGTCGGGGCGGGGTCCATTGTGGGCGGCAAGGTTAACATGATTAACCCGTCCAATATCCGCATTGGCCGGGATTGTCTGATACTGGATCAGGTCTATATGCGCGCGGGCTCGGATGGTTATATCCATGTGGGCCGCGATTGTGCTATTAACAGCTACGCCAAGATTTTCGGTCATGGCGGTGTGGTAATAGGCAATAACGCGCAGGTCGGTCCGGGCGCGTTAATTACGACCACGAGCCACGATATCCGTAAGGCGATGAAGGCGGAATTTAAAACCGTCACGATTGGTGACTGGGCCTGGGTGGGTGCGAATGCCACCGTATTGCCCGGGATTACCATAGGCCGTTATGCCGTGGTGGGTGCCGGTTCCATTGTCACAAAAGATGTCCCTGATTTTGCCATTGTGGTGGGTAACCCGGGTAAAATTATAGGTGAGAATGAAGTGGCGAAAGCTCAACACGGCTGATTGGCCGCGGGATTGGTTCAACCCACGGAGCGGGGCCGGATACTCTTTTTACTTCAACGCAGGAGCGGGTTTGTCGAGATAATGCATTAAGTCACTATCGCTTCTGTAGCCCCGATTTTATGAAGAAAAAAATTCTGTTGTGCGTAAAGCTTTTGGTGACCAGTCTGGTGGTGTACTGGATTGTGGTAAGTGTCGACTGGAAGCAAGCGCTGCATTACATCGAAGATCTGCCGTTTCATGTGTTCGCTATTGCCGTGTTTGCTATGTTGGGCGGATGGTTCGTGAGCGCAATAAAGTGGGGCCAGCTTTTAAAGATACACGAACAACGATATGGTTTGCCGGATTTAACCCGTTGGTATGGTATTGCATTCTTTATCAGCCAGTTTCTCCCTTCGGCGATCGGTGGTGATGCCTACCGTATCTACAAAACATTCGGCAAAGACGGCGACCAGAAAACAGTGGCGTTCCTGTCGGTTTTTATTGAGCGCTTAACGGGTTTCGCTGCCCTGGTTATGATTGGTGGTTGCGTTGCAATCTACCTTTGGTTGACGCGAGATGACAAGCTTTCCGCCTATTACCTGATGATCCTGGTGCCGGTAGGTGTGGCGTCGATTCTTGGGGTGGTTTTGGTGTATGCGTTTAACCTTTCGGAAAAAATCCTCAACAGTAAATACTGCCCCAAAGTGCTGGCCTATTTGGTTAAACATATGGGGGCGTACAAATACCATCTTGGCCGTTGTGTGAACGTGATGCTGTTTTCGTTCTTATTCCATGGGCTGATGATTTTAGCTTACGCTGTATTGGTGCATGCGCTGGTTGGCGAGTATAAGGTCATGGAAATTGCGATCGTTTTGAGCATCACGGTCTTCGTTAGTATGCTACCGATCAGTATAGGTGGTTATGGTGTAGTTGACGGTGCCTTTATGTATTTCATGGAGAGCTACGGGCTGGACGACTCAGTTGGGATTGTCGTGGCACTGTTAATCCGCCTGGCTGCGCTGCCCATTTCGCTGATCGGAAGTGTTTTGTATTTGCTGGAAGGCAAGCCGAAGATTCCGCCTGGTGGCGTTTAGTTGCTGACAGCATAAGGGTGGGGGGGCGCAACGCTACCTTATGCAGCGCCGCGCCGTCAGCTTAACTTCTGCTGCTGCCTGCAGCCACGCCTTTCGAATCCTTCAGCAGGTTTTCGAACAGGGTTTCATACTCTTTCGCGCAGTTCTCGATAAAGTATTGTTCTACTTTCTGCTTGTTGTATTCACCTATCTGTTGCGCCAGTGATGGGGCGGATAGCAGCCGGTTTAATTCATTCAGGAACGCGGTTTCGTCGTTTAATTCGAGCAGCGCTCCGGTCTTGCCGTGTTCCAGGAAATCAGTTTGGCCGCCGTGGTTGTAACACATGACTGGCAAATTCGCCGCCATGGCTTCCAAAAAGACCAAGCCAAAACCTTCATGCTGACTGGTGGATACATAGAGGTCGGCATTGGCCAGCAGTGCGTATTTCTTTTCTTCGCTGACAAAACCTGCGAAGACCACCTTGTCTGCGACATTGAGCTGGTTGGCCAGGGCTTGCAGGGATTCTTGTTGCGGGCCACTCCCGATCAGTACCAGCTTGCAATTGTCCTGTTTCAGGCGGCTGAACACGGTGATCAAACGATCGTTTGCTTTGCGCGATACTTGCCTGCCAACAGTGACTAAAATCTTTTCCTGGTCGGTAAAGCCGAGCTCCTGGCGCGTGGTGGACGGAAAGTGAGGCCGATTGATACCCAGCGGAATCAGCGCTGGCTTGAGTCCGGCATCATAGAACGTCGTGACGTTTTCATTGGTGTTACGTGACTGGCCGACCACGGCGTCCGCTTTATGCAGCAGGCTGTTTACCCACATGCGTAGCAGGAAATGCCGGTGTGGTGAGGTAAATTTGCTCGGGTCGTACAGATCTCCGCCGTGTACAGAGAGCACATTCGGTACATTGAAATTTTTGGCCAGGCTGTGGCCGACTGGCCCGGAGGGCAGGGCAAAGTGGGTATTGATAATATCAAACTGTTCTTTTTGCAGCAGTTTGGTGCCGTAGCGCAGCCCGTTCATGATGTAGGCCGCCATCGAGGGGAAGTTAGCCGCTGCCATTTGCCGCCGGGTATAGACCGGTACCCGTATGATACGTACATTGTTCAATGTTTCTTCGGCCGCGAGATTGGGGCCGCAAGAGGTCAGAACGGTGACCTGATGACGGTGTGCCAGTTCTTCCGCCAGCATGGCGTTGACGACGCCTCCGCCCCCGCCCAAAGGGGGGTATTCGTAATTGCAGAAGAGTATCCGCATAGTGTGATCCTGTATTGGGGATGCGATGTAAAACCCTGAGCGTTACCGTGATATGCCAGCAAGGCAAATGCGTAGGCTAATCCATTAAGGTGTTAACCAGGCGTCACATTGTAAGTCGAACGGCCAGCTGTTTTGTGAATAAGATAAGTATAAGCCGATGATTTTAAAAGGCCAGTACGGGGGGGTATTGTGTGGATGCCAGGCCTAAAATCCAGTGACTTTTGGCAGCTTTTATTATCAAAATTGTAATAGATTAAAACATTTCAAAGATGCACAATATTGCTCGATCCATTTACTCAAAGTTTGCGTGCTCCCGATTCACGGGCGTGTGCGGCATGTTTTATTGGCGAATATTGCAAGGCGGATAGTATGTTAACCAGCGATCAACTCGCAGCAAAAATTGAACCGTTCGATTCATTCTGGGAAGGCCCTTCCGATGTTGAGGGTGGCTATGACAAATTTAACGCGTTCTATAAGGATAATTACCTGAGCCATATGCCATCCAATAAGGATGCGAAAATATTGGCCATCAGCTGTGGTCCGGGTTATTTCGTCCGCATGATGAATTTACAGGGCTATACCAATGTGCTGGGTATCGATTCCCGGTCGTGCCAAATCCAGTATGCGGCGAACAAGCAACTGAATTGTAAGCAGATCCGGGCATTTGAATATGTATCTGAGCTGGAAGATAACAGCATGGATGCGATTTTCTGTGAGCAGGAAATTAACCATCTGACCAAAGATGAGATTATGGTTTTTCTGCCTCTGTGTCTGAAAAAGCTCAAACCCAGTGGCCGTATTGTTTGTCATGTGCTGAACGGGGCAAACCCTGTGACCGGTTCGGAATCTTTGGCGCAAAATTTTGATCATTACAATACGTTCACCGAGTACACCTTGACTCAGGTTCTTGAGCATTGTGGCTACGATAATATTAAGGTGTTTCCGTTGAATCTGTACGTGTTCTGGAAGAACCCCTTAAACTATGTGTTATTGGCTGCGTCCACTGTGCTGCATGGTGTGTTTCGCGCGCTATTCATTATGTACGGCAAGCACAACAAGCTGTTCACGAAAAAGATTGCTGCATCAGCGCAAAAGCCCCAGCCTTAAACCGGGTGTGATCGCAGTTCTTCCTGCTTTTGTTAAGAATATAAAAAAGGCCAGCGCTTCAAAACGCTGGCCTTTTTTAATAGATCACTTTCACCAGGTTGCTTTTGAGTCTATTACTTCCTGACGAAGGTGCGTTTAGTCGATATCAATCCTTGCGACACCGGACTTTTCGCTTTCCATGCCCAGTTTGTCCACCGTGCTCATAGCCAAGTAATAATCACCTGAATGTAACCCGGTTAATTCGGCGGAGGTGCTTGAAGCATTCACTGTTTTTGCGACTTCAAACGGCCCGTCCCGCTGGTCTGCCAAGTAGATAATGTATTTATCCAATTCGACCTTTCTAAGGCTGGCTCCGTTTTCGCGTTCGGTCGGGGCTGCCCAGCGCAAAGTGATTTTGCGGGTGGTGTCTTCCAGCACGGTAATCTTCGCGGTGGCGGAAGTGGCGCTGGAACCGCTGTTACTGATGTCGCAGTAGTAATTGCCGGAATCAGACCCTTTACTGTTCGAGATGACCAGCCCGTTGCTGCTGGTGGCGCTGACCGCGAGCTTGCCATCGCGATAGCATTTATACTGGATCGGGCCTGCGCCAGTTGCAGCGATATCCAGCTTGATATTTTCCCCGGCGTTCAGAATCTGATTGGTCAGGTTTTTTGTGATCTGGACTTTTTTCTTCACCACCACGTTGGCAGCTGCGCAATCCAGCTTGTTCACACTGTTTCGGACTACGCACTTATAGCTGCCGGCTTGCGCGGTTTTGAGAGGGCTGAGCGACAGGGTGTTGGTATTCTGCTTAACGCGTTTGCCTTTGAAGTACCAGTCTACGACAGGGGCCGGAGTGCCAGTGGCGGCTACTGAAAGAGTGATGTTGTCGCCTTCGTATGCAGTCACATTTCTGGGTTGTTCTGTGATCGCGACCTTCTGGTTTACCGTCAGGGTAAACGTACCGCAATTCACACTGTTGTTTTCGTTCCAAACCCGACAGCTATAGGATGCCTGGTCAATAGCGCGGGCCGAAGCAAACTGCAGTGTCGAGGAGGTAACGGGAAGAACCTGACCGCCTTTTTTCCACTCGTAGCTCAGGTTGCTGCCTTTAGCTGAAACGGTAAAGCTAACCGACGCACCTTCGTTGATCGCTTGGCTTTTAGGCGCGGACGTAATGGTGGCGGGGCTAACGTTACTGGTTGAGAATGTTTGTTCGGAAACAGTGAGCTGGGCGGAAGCGGACTGTGATTCGTGCTGATTGGATATGACGACTTTATAGGTGCCGGCGTCTTTTGCCGAGTTGACCTGTTGCACTAACCTGGGTGCCGTGGCCCCTTCGATCGCTGTACCGTTGCGGTACCACTGATAGTGGAGTGTAACATCGCTGGATGCTTCCACCTTAAAAGTGGCTTTTTCACCGGGACTCAAATAGGCATCAGTCGGTGTGGAGGTGACCGCGATCACGCCGGTGACTTCGGGTTGCTCGCTTTCTGGCGGGCTGTGCTCCGTATCAGTATTTCCATTAACGAGAATATCGTTACTGAACCCGCGGTCGAGTGTCCCGCTGGTGTTGGCGGATTGATTGGGAGCCGAGCTGCCGCCGCCGATTTGACAAGCTGGCAGTGCCGGAAGCGTGAGCATTAAAAATAATGCCGGATATATTTTATTTATAGACGTCATAACTCTTTACTGGTCAGGTGCAAATTACTGGTCAAATACGAAAGTGTTGCAAATGTTTCTAAATTTTATTGTCCGATGATCTTCTCACAATAACCCCGCAAGGTTGGTGAATGTCATCACACTTTAATAGTGGGCAGGACTTTAATTTTGAGAGGTTTGCCGTATCCATGACATTCGGCCATAACGCGGCGCACTTTGTCCTTGTTTCCCCGATTGATCTAAACAGACAACTGAACAAACTCGTATTAATAACGCTAACAGTATGGGTCCAATGGCGGGCTACCCGGTCGGTTTGTTTTGTTATCGATCCTATAGCCAGTCAATATTGCTGACGAATTGGTTGTCGTTGTTTCTGCTTTGAAACGATTTTGGCAGGATCAAAAATCCTTGCAACCTATTTGTCAGCTTAAATTCTGTATCGCCTACTTTTTAAGTGTGACTTGCGTCACAAAAAATAGGTGAAAAAACTATCGTGTCCCCTGCACCGCATTTTGTGGCCGGATTTTTCTGTTTCTGGTAGAGCGACGCAGTACCGTTTAAAAATGGACCCGGTCGAATGAGTGGGTGTGATCGTCTACTCAAAAAATAACCGCAGTCGGGCGTTTACGTTATTGTGTGAACCAGCCCGCAAGCAGTTTGTAATGCTTACAACTACCCTTCACTGCAATTGGCCATGGAGGCCGCCAAGTGAAATGCTGTATAGGGTCTGTTTGTGATGTCAGTTTCTAATGTTTCCACCAAAAATGTAATCCGGGCTGCGTTGGTCCTTTGTTCTGCGGTAATCCTGCCTGCTTGTGGCGGGGGCGGAGTGGAGCAGCTCGGTGCGATAGAACAACATCAGTCGGCGGACAACGTTGTCGCGAATGTCGTTGATATGGATGACGCAGGAACCGGGGATATCCGCAATCTCGTGCTGGCCGGTCAGCCTGTTGATGTCGCGGTTGCTGCCGGGCAAAGCCATACCTTTTCAGTGAATGTGGAACACACTCATCCGATTACGGTGATGTGGTACAAAAACGATAGTTTGATCACCACCTCGAACACCGGCTCTTACGGGCTGTCTTCAGTTGACGTGTCATCTGCCGGAGAATACAGCTGTGTCGTAACCGACGGTGTAATGACCGTGGATTGCATGCCCTTTGAATTGTCGGTAACCGCTACGCAGCAGATCAGTATTACCGAGCAGCCTGACAATCAAATGGTAAGCGAAGGTATGAATGTGGCGTTGAACGTGAGTGCGCAGGGCAGCGATCAAATTGATTATCAGTGGTATTTTAATGGGCAGGCCATTGCCGGCGCGACCAGCAGGGAGCTGATGCTCAACAGCGTAACTGCCGAAGCCGGGGGTGACTATTATGTGGTGGTAACCGGCTCCGGCGCCAGCGTGCAATCGTCCAATGCCCGGCTCACCGTGGCGGCTGTCGCGGCCCGTGCCAGCGCCCTGATTCAATGGGAAAAGCCAACCGAGCGCGAGAACGGTTCGGAGCTGGATGCGGCTGAAATAGCGGGTTATGAGATTTTTTACGCAGAAAGTGCGGAAGCTGACATGGAGCCCTTGGCAAGCATGGATGCAGACAGCCAAAGCTACCTGGCCAAAGATTTAACACAGGGCACGCATTATTTTGCGCTCCAGACCATTGATGAATCCGGTCTGAAAAGCGAACGCTCTGCGCCGCTTGTGGTGACCATTAACTAAGCTTGCTCCCAATCAAAGCTTAATACCGAATCGATACTACTGGCTGTTGTGATGACCATCATCAGGCGGTCGACCCCCAAAGCCACGCCAGCACATTCCGGGAACCCGTGCTGCAGGGCGCCAAGCAAGGACACGGGCATCGGCAATTCATCAAGCTGGTGTGCTGTGCGGAACTGGAGGTCTGCCTTTAAGCGGGCTTCCTGCACGGCTGCATCAGTCAGCTCCTGATAGCCATTAGCGATTTCAACGCCTCTTATGTAAAGCTCTGCCCGCCGTGCCACGCAATGACCGTCTGCATTGTGCTCTGTTTTGGCCAGCGATGCCTGGCTGGCCGGGAAGTCGGTTAGAAAAATACCGTCTACTGGCAGGCCGGGCTCCACCAGATGACTCATCAATAAATCCAGTAGCGTGTTGCGGTCAAAACTGGCGAAATCGCCGTTGATGTGTTGTTTGGCGGTGTCTCGTAATTCCGATTCGCTGCATAGGTGTGGATTGAGCCCCAGTACTTTTTCAAAAGCCTGTTGATAGGTCCAGCGCGGAAAATCAGGGAATTCTGTGCCGAATGCGGCAGCGGCCTGTTTTACCAAAACTTCAATTTCATCAATCAGTTGGTCCAGTTTCCAGCCGGGGCGGTACCACTCCAGCAGTGTGAACTCCGGGTTGTGCTGGCGGCCAGACTCTTCGTGGCGAAACGCTTTGCATAGCTGATAGATAGAGCCGCAGCCTGCGGCGATCAGTCGCTTCATGCAGAATTCCGGGGAGGTTTGCAGGTAATGACGGGTGTGCTCGGTGGCCACGCTAAAGCTGCGCAAGTGGGGGTCTGTTGCGGCCGAGCTGCAAAGCAATGGAGTCTCTACTTCCATTACCTCGCGGCGGGCGAAGAAATCCCGGATCAGGCGGTTCAGGCGGGCACGAGCAACGAGGGCATTTAGGGGGGCGGAAGGTTGCCAGGACATAGTGAGAGATCGGCTAGAGTAGGGGCTGTAGGCTAACAGTCGCGAGCAAAGGCCCGCATACAGCGGGCTCTGGGCGGGTATGTCAGCGAATTACGGGTTAGGCACGGGATACATAATCGCCGGAGCGGGTATCCACTTTAATAACGTCACCCTGGTTTACGAATAAGGGGACCCGTACCACCGCACCGGTGGTCAGGGTAGCCGGTTTCGAGCCGCCGTTGGCCGTGTCGCCTTTTAGTCCGGGGTCCGTTTCAATAATTTCCAGTTCGACAAAATTTGGCGGGGTGACCGCCAGCGGCGTTCCGTTCCACAGGGTAACGGTGCATATGTCTTCTTCTTTCATCCATTTAGCCGCGTCACCCATGGCATTGGCGTCCGCCGCTTGCTGTTCGAAGGACTGCTGATCCATGAAATGATAAAACTCGCCGTCGTTGTAGAGGTATTGAAGATCTACGTCCATAATGTCGGCGGCTTCGACGGATTCACCGGATTTGAATGTGCGTTCCCAGGATTTGCCGGTTTTCAGGTTTCTGAGTTTCACTCGATTAAAGGCCTGACCTTTGCCGGGCTTCACCACTTCGTTTTCGACGATGGAGCATGGGTCTCCATCCAACATCACTTTAAGACCCAAGCGGAATTCGTTGGTAGAATAGTTGGCCATTGATAACACCTGTAAAAATTGTAATAGCAGTACCCGTAAGGGAAAGGCGCTAATGATAACGCGAACCGCACCAAGTTGGCATACTGAAGACTGGCAATTTCTGCTATCTGATAGTATTCGTACCGTTGAAAGCCTCTGGAGCGCGTTAAATTTGCCCTCCGAAGGGATTCCTGCCGCATTATCGGCACATCGCGAGTTTCAGGTACGGGTACCTAAGCCCTTTCTGGATAAAATCGAGCGCGGTAATCCCGACGATCCGTTGTTGAAACAGATCCTGCCGGTCGCTGCCGAGCTGGAAGCTCATGCCGGTTTTTTGAAAGACCCGCTGGCCGAGCGCACCACCAATCCGGCCAGCGGCCTGCTGCACAAGTACAAAAGCCGGGTTTTGTTGGTGATGAGCGGCGCTTGTGCGGTCAATTGCCGTTATTGCTTCAGACGTTATTTCCCTTATTCCGACAATCGCATGGGCAGCGAGGAGCTGGACTATATTGCCGGCTATCTGCAGCACCACAACGAGGTGAACGAAGTCATTCTGAGTGGCGGGGATCCGTTGGTGATCAGTAATGGCCGCCTGGCTAAGCTGCTGAATTTACTGGAATCTATTTCTCATATTAGTCGGGTACGCATCCACACCCGCCTGCCGGTGGTGATCCCCCAACGCATTGATGCCGAGTTGCTGGATGTAGTGTCCCGCAGCCGGTTAAACGTGGTGATGGTGACCCATAGCAATCATGCCCGCGAGCTGGATGCCGTGTTTGATCAGGCTATGCTGGGTTTGCGAAAGGTGGGGGTGACTCTTCTGAACCAAGCAGTCTTATTGCGCGGTATTAATGATTCGGTGGCGTCTTTGGTGGATCTGAGTGAGCGGCTTTTCGAGTCCGGCGTGTTGCCTTATTACCTGCATTTGCTGGATCCGGTCGCGGGGGCGCAGCACTTTGATGTGAGCGAATCCACTGCCAGAACACTCATGCAGCAGCTGCATGCCGAGCTCCCTGGCTTCCTTATACCTCGATTAGTCAGAGAGATTCCGCAAAAGCCCAGCAAGACTCTGATAGATTTACACTTATCTGAGGTCTGATGTTCCCTCCCGGTTGCGCAAGCTGGCCAAACTCTGCCTATACTTACTAGTAAGGGATTTTGCCCGGTGCTTTTGTGGTCTAACCTGGATCGCACTGAATGAAGCAGTTGTAGTTGACGCAGTAGTTGATATGGGAACCTTAAATGTCGAATCCAGCTGAGCAAGCAAGCTTTAAGCTGCCTCCACACGATCTGGAAGTACTGTCATTTAGCTCGCCGCAGCCGAAGAAGGTGCGTGAGTGGGTTGATAGTTTGCCCCAAATGAACGTGGGGGAAAGCGCAAAGCGGCTCTATTCTGCTATTCAGGAATTAAATCGCCTGAAGACGGACGCCGAAACGCGCTTCCAGTTAATGGAGATTATGCGTGTTCCCATCCATTACATCTGCGTTAGCCTGGAAAAACATTTTCTTAATAAATCCGTGGTGTTACCGCCCAAAGAAGCCAAAATCGCCAGCCTTGCGCAAGCGCTCCAAAATCATTTGGCGACCGGCTATAAAGCCGTGACCCTGCAAACCCTGGCACGGGTGAAGAGTGCAGATAAAGAAGCCAAAAAGCTATGCCTGCTGGCAATTCATCGCGCCATGTCTGAGCAAAACTATGTTTTGCTGCGCAGTTTTAAATTGTATTACCCGGCGCCCGCCAACTTTTGGCGCGAGATGCATTTGCTCTATTTGCTGGCCCAGCGCTTTGGCATGCTGGAGCAGCCGGTGAGTGATCCGGAAGATGATGATGTAAGTTCGAGTACGTACGATATGTACTTGCGGGCGTTGCTGCTTGCAACCGCCAAGCCGAACCAATTGCGCCAGCAACAAATTCAACAAGTTTATGAGGCTGCGCGCCATTGGGCTAAGTTCGCCTCGATTACCGATGCGCAAACCGTAGCGGGTTTGTTCGTTATCGATACCATGTCAGATTACCAGCCAATTTATCAGGCTTTAATGCGGCGCAGTACCCTGCCTCATAATATCCGTTACTTTGATGCTTCGGGTATTTCAGATCATTTGCGTGTGCTATTGCAAACGCCCCAAGGGCAACCACACCCGGTAGCGACTTTTCATGTTCCGCAAAAGCTGGCACCGGATTTAGCCCGCATACTGATTCAGGCCTGGGGTGTTCTGGCTGAGCGGGCGTTCACCCGTATTGATGAGCAAGGCGAATTGAATCTGTGCATCGGATTGAGTGCTACCCATTATTTTGTTTCCGGCAAAATGGATTTCAATCGCATGATTGCCGGCGGCCACGAGGTGTTGGATAAAAGTGTTCATAATCCGTTTCTGAGCCCGGGTGGTTCGCGTCGCCAGGACGGTTATGAGCACCACGACGTGTGGGGTCTGAATGTGGATGCAGAAAAACTCAAGGTCTACGACAAGAGCAGCATCGACAGCAGTATCGACAGCTATAATGAGCAACGCCATGCAGATGAACAGGATAAGTATCCCCAGTTTCGCTGTGAAATTGTTAATACCAGCCCCGGCGGCTTTTGTTTGTGCTGGCATCAGGACGTGCCACCGCAAGTCAAAACCGGTGAGATAGTCGGTATTCTGGAAAGAGAAAAAACGCTCTGGAGTATCGGGGTTATTCGATGGGTAAAACAATTCCGCGATGAAGGTGTACGCATGGGCGTGGAACTGATTGCGCCCAAAGCGGAGGCTTGCGGCACTCAGGCGATTCATAAAAAAGGCGGCGCGACCGAATACATGCGCACGTTGATGTTGCCGGAGTTAAGGGCGATAGGCCAGCCGGCCACGCTCATTACACCGAATATCACGTTTCATATCGGATACAAAGTTAACATAAACGAAAACGGGCATATTTCAAAAGGGCAACTGATAAAGCAGGTGACTTCAACGGCAAGCTTCGCC
>Ga0207904_1000181_pt1 | contig 32016 bp, 25 predicted proteins | sample MalvirmetaMSP118_FD_184232 | JGI IMG/M metagenome (GOLD analysis project Ga0207904, IMG submission 184232) | Marine viral communities from the Deep Pacific Ocean - MSP-118 (SPAdes) | ecosystem: Environmental > Aquatic > Marine > Oceanic | place: Pacific Ocean | collected 2011-05-30 | reverse complement strand
TTTTCACCGCCGATGCCCAGGATTTCATCTTCCGTTACCGAGATGGTCAGGAACAGTGGTTTCTCCTTGGACATATCAATACCGGCCGCTTTAAGCTGCTTGTAAAATGCGACGTTGGAACCGCCCACAACCGAGATGAAGACCACATCCGGTTTTTTCAGCTTGATTTTGTTGATCACGGAGTTGAACTGCGTGTGGCCCAGGGGATAGTACTCTTCACCCACGACTTTCAGGCCCAGTTTGTCGATGTGTTTGCGCGCGATTTTGTTGGAGGTGCGTGGCCAGATGTAATCTGAACCCAGTAAGAAGAATTTTTTCGCCCCTTTGGTTTTGGATGCCCAGTCAATGCCTTCCAGGATTTGTTGCGTTGCTTCCTGTCCGGTATAAATAACATTGGGTGACTCTTCCAGCCCTTCATAAAAAGTCGGGTAGTAAAGCATTCCGTTATATTGTTCAAACACCGGCAAAACCGCTTTACGTGAAGCGGAGGTCCAGCATCCGAATACGGCGGCGACCTTGTCACTTACCAATAACTTTTTGGATTTCTCCGCAAAAGTGGGCCAGTCACTGGCGCCGTCTTCCTGGATGTATTCGATTTTACGCCCCAATACGCCCCCCATTTCGTTGATCTGATCTATGGCGAGCTTTTCTGCCTGAACGGACCCGGTTTCACTGATCGCCATGGTGCCGGTAACGGAATGCAGGATGCCGACCTTGACGGTTTTGTCTGTCACCGCAAGACCGGTAGAGTTGGCTTCATCAGCCTGTAGCGCTGGGGAGAGCAGAATGGAAGTTGACAGCGCTAGGGCTGTCGCAATTTTCGAGCTAAGCAGTTTTTTGTTGAGTAAGTTGGACAGCATGGTTCGACCTCTTTTAATAACGACCCAAATCTGACACTCGAATGCAAAGACAAACGCATCGTGTCATGGCAGTCAGTATTACGCGGGCAGCTTAAGGGGCCAATCGGGCGAATGACTCAGGGTACTACGTCATTTGACGCATACTGTATTAAATTCGGCTGGGCTAGTGTCTGCAGTCTGATGCATTAACCGATGGAGCAAAGACCATGAGACACGGCGATATTTCCAGTAGCGCGGATACCGTAGGTGTAGCCGTAGTGAACTATAAGATGCCGCGTTTGCACACTAAGGCTGAGGTGTTGGATAACGCCCGCCAGATCGCGGATATGATCGTCGGCATCAAGCAGGGGTTGCCGGGACTGGATCTGATTGTTTTCCCGGAATACAGCACCATGGGCATTATGTACGATACCGACGAGATGATGGCGACGGCCGCTACCGTGCCCGGCGAAGAGACAGAAATATTTTCTGCTGCCTGTCGTAAGGCCAATACCTGGGGTGTATTTTCACTCACCGGTGAGCAACATGAAGAGCACCCTCATAAATCCCCCTATAACACGTTGGTGTTGATCAATAATCAGGGGGAGATCGTGCAGAAATACAGAAAATGCATACCCTGGTGTCCTATTGAGGGCTGGTATCCCGGTGACAGAACCTATGTTACCGAAGGTCCGAAAGGCATGAAGATCAGCCTGATTATTTGTGATGACGGCAACTATCCGGAGATCTGGCGCGACTGCGCGATGCGCGGTGCGGAGTTGATTGTACGGTGTCAGGGTTATATGTATCCGGCCAAGGAGCAGCAGGTGATGATGGCCAAGACCATGGCCTGGGCGAATAACTGTTATGTGGCCGTGGCGAACGCATCGGGCTTTGACGGTGTGTATTCGTATTTCGGGCATTCGGCTATCGTCGGCTTTGATGGGCGCACATTGGGCGAATGCGGTGAGGAAGATATGGGCATTCAGTATGCCCAGCTTTCGGTGTCTCAAATTCGGGATGCCCGCGCCAACGACCAGTCGCAAAATCATCTGTTTAAATTATTGCACCGGGGTTATACCGGCGTACACAACTCCGGAGACGGTGATAAAGGCGTGGCGGATTGCCCGTTCGAATTTTATCGCACCTGGGTAATGGATGCCGAGAAGGCTCAACAGGATGTGGAAGCCATGACACGGGATACGGTGGGGGTTGCCGGATGTCCGGTGGGTAATTTACCGGTGCCGGAAGTGGAAAAGACCGCCGGTGAATAATAGGCGCTTTGTATGCCGTTTATAAACGACGTATTGGTGGACAATAGCCAGTCTAACCAGCTTGCCAGGGAAGTGGCATCCTTGTCCGAGCTGCGCTCCCGTTTTGCTTTTGATCCGGAGCAAATCCGCATCGAACTGGAAAAACACATTGTTGGCCAGCAGGCGGTTATTGATGCATTGTGCCAGCAGTTGAAAGTGATCAAGGCTGGCTTACATGACAGCCAGCGCCCGTTGTGTGTTTTGTTGTTCATTGGTGACACCGGGGTGGGGAAAACGGAGCTGGTGCGTACACTGGCGCGCTGTATACACGGCGATAATAATCCGGGATTCTGTCGCATCGATATGAACACGCTGTCGCAAAGTCATTACAGCGCAGCCATCACCGGCGCACCGCCCGGCTATGTGGGCAGTAAGGAAAACCTGACTTTATTGAACGAGGACGCCATCACCGGCAGCAGCAGCCGGCCCGGTGTTGTGCTGTTTGATGAAATTGAAAAAGCGGACACCGCGGTGGTGCGCAGTCTAATGAATGTGTTTGATAGCGGAAAACTGCGCCTGGCATCCGGAACTCGCGAGCTGTCTTTTTGCAATAGCCTGGTTTTTATGACCAGTAATATTGGCTCGAAGCAGTGGGCGCAAACGGCGCGGCATTCCGGGAGCCGTGGTATACGGCAGTGGCAGCGGTGGTTGCCCAGTCTGCAAAGCCGGTTGACTGGACGCCAGCGTAGCCGTGCCACCGTGATTGAAGAGGCGATGCATTCCCATTTTGATCCCGAATTTATTAATCGCATTGACCGCATTGAATTGTTCGAACCGCTTACCAGCGCTCACCTCACCGCGATTGTGGAGTTGGAACTGCGACAACTGAACCAGCGCTTGCGACGCCAAGGCGTGCAGGTTGAGCTGCACCCGTCAGCGCTGGATTATTTACGTGACCAGGGCTTTGATCCCTTGTTCGGGGCACGTTCAATTAAACGAAAAGTGCGGGATTTATTGATGGTGCCCTTAGCCGAAGCCTTGTTGTCAGCGGACCGGTTGCAGGCCGATAAAGGGAGTGAGGCTGGCGCGAACAGGGTGGCGGGAATCACCCTGCACGGTCGTAATGCCGACGGTAAAATCGAATTTGATCTGAAGCCAGCCAAGGAGTAGATAACAAGCCGCGTCCTTAATCGCTTTTGTTTGGTACGCAAATTGCTCTTCCAAGGTTTAACCTTTTTTAGCTGAGGGATTCTCTGAAAGCGGATTTTGCCCCCACAGTGTATTAAGAAGTGAACCTGAAGAGTGGAGCCTGGTAGTCAGCAAGGAGGCAGGTTGCTTTAGGCTTCGAGAAGCGGTGATATGGCAGCTAGGCAGAGAATTTTTCGTGTTCGGCGTAACTACAATCAATGGGTAGCCAACGAGACCCTGGAAGATTATGCCCTGCGCTTTACGGCTAAAAAGGCCCGGCGCTGGTCGTCTGCGCGCGTCAGTAACACCGCACTCGGCGCCATTTCGTTTTTGGCGTTAGAAGCGATTGGCGGCGCTATCACGCTTAACTACGGTTTCACTAATGCTGCGTTTGCCATCATGGCAGTGGGCTTCATTATTTTCGTGACCGGCCTGCCCATCAGTTACTATGCATCAAAATATGGCATCGATATAGATTTGCTCACTCGTGGTGCAGGGTTTGGCTACATTGGCTCCACCATCACCTCTTTAATATACGCTTCCTTTACGTTTATCTTTTTTGCACTGGAAGCGGCGATTATGGCCCTGGCCCTGGAGCAGCTGTTCGGCATTCCGCTTTCCATTGGTTATATCCTCAGTTCCCTGATTGTTATCCCCCTGGTAACCCACGGTATCACGCTGATCAGTCGATTTCAGTTGTGGTCACAGCCGGTGTGGATTTGTTTACAGCTACTGCCCTTTATCTATATCGCGATTCACGATGTCAACGCGGTCGAGGACTGGTCGCAATTCGCGGGTGTGAATAACGAAGCGGGCGGCAGCTTTAATCTGCTTTTATTTGGCGCTGCCTCTGCCGTTATATTCTCGCTGATTGCCCAGATCGGTGAGCAGGTGGATTTTTTGCGATTTCTGCCGCCGAAGGACAGCGCTCACCCGCTGCGCTGGTGGATGGCAATGCTGGCAGCCGGTCCGGGCTGGATCGGCGCGGGTATTCTGAAAATTTTTGCCGGTTCTTTTTTAGCGGTATTGGCGCTTAACCATGGTGTGCTGGCGCAAGATGCCTCCGACCCAACGCACATGTACCGGATTGCGTTCGGCTACCTTACCTCGTCGCCCGATTTCGCGCTCGCCATGGCGGGTGTTTTTGTGGTGCTATCGCAGTTAAAAATAAACGTGACTAATGCCTATGCCGGTTCCATTGCCTGGTCTAACTTCTTTTCGCGCTTAACTCATAATCATCCCGGCCGGGTCGTGTGGCTTATTTTTAATGTGGTGATTGCGTTGCTGTTAATGGAGCTGGGCATCTATCGGGCATTGGAAGAAATTCTGGGTGTCTATGCGGTTATTGCAGTGGCCTGGGTCGGTTCGCTGGTGGCGGATTTAATCATCAATAAACCGCTGGGTTTGAGCCCCCCCGGCATCGAATTCAAACGCGCTTATCTTTACGATATTAATCCAGTGGGATTTGGTTCGATGATCGTGGCTTCGCTGATTGGTATCAGTGCGCATATGGGGGTGTTTAACGAACTGAGCCGGGCATTAGCCCCTTATATTACTTTGGTAAGCGCATTTGTTATTGCCCCGACCATCGCCTGGGTAACCCAGGGGCGCTACTACATCGCCCGGCAACCGGAAACAATCGTGACCGATAACGACATGGCGACCTGTTGTATTTGCGAACACAGTTTTGAACAGGAAGACATTGCGGTATGCCCGGCCTATGGCGGTTATATTTGTTCTTTATGTTGCACTCTGGATGCGCGCTGTCAGGATCGTTGTAAACCCCATGCCCGCCTGTCTGAACAAATCTTGAGTTTTTTAGGGGTTTTTCTTCCGTCACCGTTGATTGCTCGTTTGAACTCGCGCTTTGGGCATTTTCTCGCGCTGATGACGCTGACTGCATTATTTATGTCATTGATTATGACCATGGTGTATTTCGAAGTGTCTGCCCCCGATGCGGGCATGCAGGCGTTGATTCGTGAATTAATCTGGAAAGAATATTTTATTCTGTTGATTGTCGCCGGAGTGGCCGTATGGTTATTTGTGCTGGCTCATGAAAGCCGCTTGGTGGCTCACGAAGAAACCGAACGTCAGACGGAGTTGCTGCATCAGGAAATATTGGCACACGAGCAAACGGATATGCAATTACAAAAAGCCAAGGAGTTGGCCGAGGCCGCCAATAATGCCAAGAGCCGGTATTTGACCGGTATCAGCCACGAATTACGATCACCGCTCAATTCGGTAATGGGGTATGCCCAGTTGCTGGAGCGCGATACCGAAGTACCTGAATCCAAGCGTGAAGCGGTTAATGTTATCCTGCGTGGCAGTGAACATCTGTCCGATCTGATTGAAGGCTTGCTGGACATATCAAAAATTGAAGCAGGGCGATTGGAATTACATCGCAACGAAGTTCGGCTACCGAAACTGATTAATCAACTGGTGACCATGTTTCAACTCCAGGCTCAGGCCAAGGGCATTGATTTTCAGTTTTCCCAAAACGGCCCGATCCCGGAATACGTTTCTGCCGATGAAAAGCGCTTGCGGCAGATTCTGATCAATCTGCTGTCGAATGCAGTCAAATACACGCATCAGGGTACGGTGGAATTGCAGGTGCGTTATCGCAACCAGGTAGCGGAATTCAGGGTAGTGGATTCCGGTGTCGGGATCAGTGATACTGATATTGAGACAATCTTCAAACCGTTCGAGCGTATCTATCAGCCGGGCATCGCGCCGATTCCCGGCACCGGCCTGGGATTGACCATTACCCGCTTGCTAACCGAAATCATGGGTGGCGAAATCTCCGTGCGTAGTAACCCGGGCACTGGCAGCACGTTCACCGTGTCGTTGATGCTGTCGAGGATTGATAACCCCAGTTTTGAACCCACCTTGGAGCAAAAGGTGCGTGGCTATATCGGCCCGCGCAAACGCGTATTGGTGGTGGACGACGATGTGTACCAACGCAGTCTGATTGTGAATATTCTGGGCCCGCTTGGATTTGAAATTGCTCAGGCTGCCAGCGCTGAGGAGTGTTTGAGTCTGATTCAGGGTTGGCAACCGGATATCTTTTTACTGGATGTGACGATGCCCGGCATGAGCGGATGGGAGCTGGTAGAGAATGTGCGTGCGCAGAATATTAAGGTTCCGATCGTCATGATTTCGGCCGATGCCAGCGAGGGTCAGCCGATTGCAGAGCGGGATAGCGATGATTACGCGGTATTGCACGATGCTTATCTGATTAAGCCGATACGGGTTACCAACCTGTTGGAGCGATTGGCGGCCTTGCTCGATGTGAAGTGGTTTTATGATGAAGGGCCGAAACCCGTGCTGCAGGTGCCGCACAAGACATTCAACCATTCGGATTTGCCGGATGCCCAAACCCTGGGTGTGTTGCACGATATGGCAGAGATTGGTCATTTGCAGGGATTGAAAAAGCAATTACAGAAACTGAAACAGAATCAAACTGCAGATGCGAACTTCATTGGGTATTTAGAAATGGCAATTCAGCAAGTCAGGATGGACCGGATTATTGAAGTGACGCAAGGCACCAAGGGCGCTGCAAAAAGCAGGGTGGAGGGATCATGAGTTCAGCAGATAAAAATGTGGATGTGGTTTTGGTCGTCGACGATTCGGCCGAAACCCTTTCCATGTTAAGCCAGGCATTGGATGACGCCGGTCTGACCGTTTTGATTGCGTTGGATGGCGAGCAGGCGCTGAATATCGCGAAAAAAATGGCGCCGGATATAATTCTGATGGACGCCATGATGCCGACCATGGACGGTTTTGAAACCTGTCGGCGCATGAAGCAGGAATCCACTACCAAAAATATTCCGATTATTTTTATGACCGGATTAAGCGATACGGAACACATTGTGATGGGGTTGGAGGCCGGCGGTGTGGATTATATCACTAAGCCGATTAACCCGATGGAGCTGTTGGCCCGTATGCGGGTGCATCTGAGTAATGCCCGCATGACGTTAAGCGCACGGGCGGCACTGGATACTGCCGGGCAGAATATTTTTACCACGGATAGCGACGGGCGTATGTTGTGGGGTACGCCACAGGTTTTTGCCCTGTTTGAATCCGGTTTGGCAGAAACCGGTTGGCTGGATTCGGTGATGGCACCGATGTTGCGAAACTGGCTTGCCCACACCCCGGAAACCGGTCGCAAGCTGGTACTGGATGCGCCGATAAAGAAATTGCAGTGCAAGTATTTGGGTGAAGTCAACAATAACGAACATTTGTTCAAGTTGTTCGATGTGGAAGGCGTTCCGGATTCAGACTTATTGAAAAAAGCCTTTAACCTGACGGACCGGGAAGCGGAAGTCCTGTTGTGGATCGCACACGGTAAGACGAACCGGGATATTGCCCAGATATTGGAGATGAGTCCGCGCACGGTGAACAAGCATTTGGAGCAGGTGTTCAAAAAAATGGGCGTGGAAAACCGGACGGCCGCTGCCTCGGTGGCGATCCGTTTACTAAGCCAGAATGACCGCCTGAGTTAAACGATCAACCCTTCCGTACAATATTTCGACTGTCTGTTTCGCTATCCTGGCCGCATAAATCTGAAAACCAAAAGAATGGGGTTGCGTGATGGGGTGGTTGAATAAGCCGGTTCAGTTTTCGGCTGTCATAAGTGTTGTATTTTTGTTGTGTGCCTGTAATCCGGAAGTTCAGGTTGACACCACCTACGGCACTTTGGCGGGCAAAGATTTGGGTGAGGTTAATGCGTTTCTCGGTATTCCCTATGCGCAGCCGCCGGTGGGGGATCTTCGTTGGGCGGACCCGCAACCGGCGCAACCCTGGGAGGGGGTGCGACCAGCCAAATTAAAAGGCGACGCCTGTACTCAATACGGCAGTGGTCTGCCCATCGTTGGCTCTGACGAGGATTGTCTGACGCTGAATATCTGGACCCCGAATACACCGGGCCCGCATCCGGTGATGTTTTGGGTACACGGTGGCGCGCAAATGAGTGGTTCTTCCGCTGAGCTGCAATACGATGGGGCCAAACTGGCTGCCGCACAGGACGTGGTATTGGTGTCTGTGAATTATCGTCTGTTGGTGTCCGGTTTTTTTGCAACGCCCGCGTTGGGTAGCGAGCCGGCGTTAAGCGGCAATCAGGCGATCAAGGACCTTATTCTGGCATTGCAGTGGGTACAAAGCGAAATCCATTTATTCGGTGGCGATCCCGACAATGTGACCGTGTTCGGGGAGTCGGCCGGTTCAACCAATACCTGTGCTCTGTTAGCCACGCCTAAAACCAAAAGCCCGCAACAACTGTTGCACAAAGTAATTATGCAAAGTGGCGCCTGCGATACCCTGGGTATTATGAGTCTGGCGCAAGCCCGGCAAATCGGATTGGAATTTATCGAAACCCTGGGGTGCGCAGACGCCCCGGAGCCTTTGCAATGTGCTCGTGATTTGTCGATTGCAGCGATCCGTGAGCCCGTTAAAACCAATTTGTTTACCGCCTTTGGTTGGCGGCAGGATGAGTGGCCGTTCCAGATCGGTTTGGTGGTTGATGGCGATGTCTTCCCTCGCAGTCCACTGCAGCTACTGTCTGAATCCGCGCCACAGATTCCGTTGATACTGGGCACCAACAAGGATGAGGGCAGTTTGTTTGCAGGCTTCCTGGCGCATCCGGATGACGCAGCAGGCTATCTGGAGTTTATGCAAAGCCGTTATGCCGAAGAGGGGGCCGAGATTGCATCCCAGTATCCCTTCGACGACTATGATAATGCCGGTTCCGCCCATGCGGCAGCGCGCGGCGACATGATAATGAAGTGTCCGACCCTGAATATGGCGCGGCTTTACAGTGAGGGCAATCCGGTGTGGATGTATTCTTTGGAAGAGGATGTGCAGAGCGTGGCGTTCTCGGCCATAGCATTGGGCTTCAAACGCAATGCGCCGCAACTCGGAACCTTCCACACCGCAGACATCGGTTATCTGTTTGACTTCCCGCTGCTGAGCGCCATGGTGAATCCGTCGGACCGTGAGGTGCGTCGTTCTATGCAACAATACTGGGGTAATTTTGCCCGCACCGGGAACCCCAATGGAGAGGGCGTGCTGCCGTGGCAGGGGTTTGACTCCGCTCAGAACAACTACCTGGAAATCACCGGTGAGCCGGTGAATCGTGAGAACTTTCGGCAGGGGGCCTGCGATTATTGGTTTGCTGAAGGGTACGGTTTTTGATTGCAGATTCCCACAACGGCAGTGAATTTTCACTGCCGTTGTGGATTGTTGACTGGTGAGGGATCAGGACACGTTCGCCACCGGTGGCTGTTGTTCCACAACGGCTTCCGATAACCCGCTGCGTTGGGTTGCTTCGAAAGCCTCGGGCTCAAACGCATCCACCTGCAGTGCGTCATAAACAGCCGCCATGGCTGTATCCAGTTGCTGAATCTCTTGCGTTGATAACACACCGTGTTTCTTCGCCCAGTCCAGCAATAGGGCGCGATGATCCTCCAACTGCAGTTCCAGGTGTTTGATGCCATCCGCTTCGTCGCTGTTTCTTACTGCCAGGTGCAGTTTTTTCGATAATTCGTAGGCAGCGGTATTTAATTTGAAAGCGTTCAGTACCCGTCCCACCGCGTCATCAGGTCGGTTGTTGATATACACCCCCTGGGTCAGCGTGTCGCGGGCGTGACCCGCACGGGTAATGAGCTGTGCTACTTCGGTGCCCAGTACATGGTTCGGAGCCGAAGTGCGTAAACCCAGCGGGAATACGAGCACGCGCAATAACGGACGTATCCAGGCAACCGGGAAATTGCGGATGCTGTCATCCAGGGCCATCTGAATGTCGTTCAAGCATTTCTGCACCGACCAGTCGACCAGGGGTAACAGATAATCCGGACAGCCTTCATCGTTAAACCGCTTTAATGATGCTGACGCGAAATACAAACCGACCAGACTGTCGGCCATACTACCGGATAGCCGTTGTTTTGCTTTCAGCTCACCGCCCACCAGGGCCAGGCTGATATCCGTCATCATGGCGAACGATGCAGAGTAGCGGCTTAATTGGCGGTAATGCTGTTTCGGACCGCTGTCGCCCGGTGCTCTGGTGAGTAATCCAAAACTGAGCGCCAATACGAAACTTCGGGTGACGTTACTAAGCGCGTGGGCAAGATGACCGAAAAAGGCCTTATCGAATTTCGCATAAACTTCGTCGCTGGGCTCTGCTGAGGCGGCTTCGATTTCCTGAATTAAAAAGGGATGGCAGCGTACTGCACCCTGACCGAAGACCATCAGGCTGCGGGTTAGAATATTCGCGCCCTCAACTGTAATACTGATGGGCAACGATTGGTAAACCCGCGCCAGAAAATTACGTGGGCCGGATATGACGGCGCGCCCAGCGACCACATCCATGGCATCGTTCACTACTTCCCGCATCAGATCCGTGTTGCGAAATTTGAGTAGCGCCGATGGAATGGTGGGCTTGATGCCCCGGTCCAGCATCGCTGCGGTCATGCGGCGGGCAGAGTCCATCATGTAGGTGTAACCGGCGATAGGTTCCAGGGCTTCCTGGACCCCTTCGAAGTCGGCAATCGAACGACCGAATTGCGTTCGGATTGCAGCATAGGCTCCGGTGGTAAGGCTGCAATGTTTGCCGGCTCCGGTAGCCAGCGCGGGCAGCGAGATGGCCCGGCCCACCGACAGGCATTCCATTAGCATGATCCAGCCGTTGCCGATCATCTGCTCACCACCAATGATGTAGTCCATGGGGATGAAGACATCGTTGCCCCAGGTCGGACCGTTCATAAATACCTGGTTCATCGGCAGATGTCGCGCGCCTTGATGAACCCCTTCGGTGTCAGCGGGAATCATGACGCATGTGATACCGCGATTGATATCGACGCTAAGCAAACCGTCTGGATCGACCACTTTAATTGCCAAACCGATCAGCGTCGCGATGGGCGCGAGGGTGATATAACGTTTGTTCCAGGTAACTCTTAAGCCAATGACTTCCTGATTATTCCATTGCCCTTTGCACACCACACCTTCGTCCGGTATGGCACCGGCATCGGAACCGGCCATGGCAGAGGTTAAGGCAAAACAGGGAATTTCTGCGCCGGAGGCAAGGCGTGGCAGGTAGTGATCTTTTTGCGCTTGGGTGCCGTAGTGTTGTAGAAGTTCGGCGGGGCCAAGGGAATTGGGCACCATTACGGTGACGGCGGCGGTGACGCTGCGAGTGGAAATTTTCATTACCGTTTCCGAGTGCGCCGCAGCGGAGAAACCTTTGCCGCCGTATTTTTTATCCACGACCATACCGAAAAATCCGTTATTACGGATAAATTCCCACACTGGTTTGGGTAAATCATAATCCTCTTTGGTAATCTTCCAGTCGTCCAGCATTGAGCATAATTGGTTTACCGGACCGTCAATAAACGCTTGCTCTTCTGCGGTTAACTGGAATCGTTTTTCTTTGAGCAAATTATTCCAGTTCGGCTTACCGGAAAATAATTCTCCGTCCCAGTCCACGTCCCCTGATTTCAAAGCCTGACTTTCCGTGTCCGATAAGGTGGGGAGTTGATTGCGCACCCAACCCAAAATCGAGCCGCTGATATTTCTGCGCAACGGATTGGGCCAAACCAGCACTGCAGCGATACCAAAGACAATTAAAGCGCTAATGATGGTTAGCACGCTCCAGTCAGACCACCACGAACCCAGAACCCCGATAACCGCTAAACCGATTAACGTGACAGAGGGCTTGGTTCTGATATACAGCGCCACGATGGAAAAAAGGATCATGGTCAAAAATGTCATTGTGTTCTCCCTACAGCAGGTAAATTTAATCCGTTGATTGAGTCTTTACTGGGTCGGTTCTTTCGTTTACATGTGCGCCAGATGATAGAGGTTGCGACGTAACGTTTTGGCACAATAATCAAGTTGGTCCGACATTTCGAAGTATTCCGCCGCTTCCTCTTCTTCGTTGCCATCTGCTTCGTTGTGACTTTCTGCCACAATACGCTGTTCCTCTTCTGCCATGTCTTTTGCGTAGCGGGATGTTTTGGAAATTTGCACTGCGATTAACTCGGCCAATGAACCCGGCACAGCTTCATCGGAAGCGGAAAGTTGTTTGAGAACGCCGGCAATGTATTCCAGCTTTTGATTCATCATACGATCGGAAGTGAGTACGCTGTTATGCTCGTGACGGATTTGATCCAGTTGCAAAAACGCAGCACTGAATATGTGTGCAAAGAAGGTTTCTTTGCTTGATGAGTCCTGTAGATCCAATTTGGGGTCCATGGGGTGGAATCTCCTTTACGGCGTGAGGGATAACGTTAGTGAGGCGAAACGGAGTGTTAGCCTTATCTATAGTTGACCTTGCACGCTACGAAAGTTCCGTTGATCTGTATACCCAATCGCAGGATTTATTCTGAGAACGCGGTCCTTAACAACGTTGGATTATAAAGTTTTCTGGATGGTGATCGTGGTTTCGGTAATAGCGGAAAAGGGGCTTCGGTGCTATTTGCCGGGACTTGTCGCACGTTGTAAACCTGCGGCTGGAATTGTAAATCTTCTAAAGTGAATCCCGCCTGCGACAATATGTCGCATTCTCCTGGGCCAGACGCATCGTTACAATTCGCGCGTTGTCTTTCACAGCACCGAAGCTGCGGCGTTATTTGTGTTTGGCCGGACAACGGTAAACCTCAAATTCAGGGAGTTATTTTGATGCAAGTATGGAAAAGCGGCGCAGTTGGCCTGGGGCTGGCGATTCTGTCCGGGAACGCCCTAAGTCATGTCGGCGTTGCATCCGGTCCGGCGTTCGCGGGCGACAGAACCATTGTCGACCTGAGTGTGCCCCATGGCTGTGACGGCATGGATACACTTCGGGTTGAAGTTGATATTCCGGAGCAGTTCACGTCAGTTCAACCGATTGATAATGTGTTTGGCCCGGCAACTTTTGAAACCAATTCCGAAGGCGGCATCAGCAAAATAATCTGGACCAAACCGGTGGAGAACGCGTTGGCTGCCGATGACCATTATTATAAATTGAGTTTTCGGGCCACCCTGCCGGACGCGCCGTTTACCGTAGCCGCTTTGCCAACCACGCAATATTGTCAAACGCCCGACGGTAATGAAACGTTTGTGAGCTGGGATGAACTTCCGGCTGAAGGCGGTCACGAACATCACGCAGCCGGCAGTCACCCGGCGCCTACATTGATGATCTTCCCACAACGTTTTCCTGGCTGGAACCAATATGTGGCACCTGACCATCTTCACGATATGAGCATCTTCGATGATGCCGAGATTGTATGGAAAAACGACGTGGAAGCTTACAGTGCCAATCCGGTTACAGTACAAATGATTGAAAGCGATGCTGATGTGAGCGTGCTTGGTCAGATTCATCCGGGTGAGACATTTTGGGTTAAATATTAAAGAGGTCAAGATGCAAATTAATAGAAACGTATCTACGGCCTGCCTGATGTGGTGTGTGGTATTATGCGCCGGTTGTGGCGGTAGCGGTTCGAACGCGGATCAGGTGCCTACGCCGGGTGGTGATGTGGGGCGCAGTGTTTCTGAGTTAAAACAACGGCTGTCTCCGCCGGGGCAAATCACAGTGGGACAATCGACACTGACCAATACCGCTCCGTCGGCAATGAGTTCGGCGGCAACCGTACCTGCGGATCTTAAGCCGCCAGTAAGCAATTGAGTAATCATCTAAATAGATAAGGGGTTTGGAATGAAAGTGTGGGGCCGGGAAATCGGAGCAGGAGTTATTGTCGTCGCGTGTTTGTCTGGTTGTGGCGGGGGTGGCAGTAGTGACACTGTTATTCCCGGGTTTTCCACCCCGGATAAAGCGGTCACGATTCGTTTTAACGCTGTGGTTGGCAATGAGATCGCCGCCTGCAACACCGATTACGAATTGGTAGGCACCGCCGGTTCCACTATTCAGTTCAAGGATTTTCGTCTTTTTGTCACCCGGATTCGATTGGTTACCAGCGGCGGTGAGGAGGTTCCTGTGACCCTGGATACCACTGATTGGCAGGCTCAGGATGTGGCGTTACTGGATTACGAAGATGCCACTGGTCTGTGCACGGGGACGCAGGAAATTAATGGTAGCGTGACCGGCACGGTGCCTGACAACGGACAAACCTTTAATGCAATTCGCTTTACTGTGGGGGTGCCGGAATCCATTAACCACACGGAACAGAACAGCGTCAGTCCGTTCAACGTGACCAATATGAATTGGGGCTGGACTAACGGTTATAAATTCATGCGCATCGATATTCCGGACTGGAACATGCACCTGGGCGCGACTGGCTGTGCTGCCAATGCGCAATCAGTGGTGGAATGTACTAATTCAAACCGGCCTGAAATTGAGCTGTTCGGCTTTGATCCGGACCTGAATGCAGTGCAATTGGATTACGCCGCCTTAGTGCAGGAAAGTAATGTGTCGGCCAATATTAACGGGGCAGCCGGATGCATGTCCGGAGTTGACGATACGGATTGTGTTGAGATCTTTACCCAGTTGGGATTAAACCTGGCCAGTGGCGAAAACGACAATGTGTTATCCCAGACTGTGTTTTCTGTAGCGCCGTAGTTTATGAATGAGAGCAGTTTGAGCCAACGTGGTGTGCAAGCAGCACTGCTGTGTTTGCCCGTTATTCTGATCCAGGGTTGTGGCGGCAGTAGTAGTACTCAAATAAACGATGGCGGCATTCATCAAAGCGCGTTCGAATGGCGGGTGCGGGCTGACGTGCCTCTGCCGGTTGAGCCTGAACGCAATCCCATAACCGAAGCGAAATTTCAGTTGGGCCGGCATTTGTTTTTTGATGCGCGTTTATCGGGTAATGGCAGCCAGTCCTGTGGCAGTTGCCATCATCAGGACAAAGCGTTCAGTGATGGTTTGGTCGTTGCAGAGGGCTCCACCGGTCAAGCCCACCCCCGCAATTCACAAACACTCACCAACGTGGCCTATAACGCTACTTATACCTGGGCCAATCCGGCGCTTATTTCCATTGAGAGTCAAATGCAGGTGCCTCTGTTTAGCGAAGATCCGGTGGAGCAAGGTATCAACGACAGCAACCGGGATGAAGTGTTGCAGCGGATTATCGACGAGCCGCTGTACGCCGGTCTGTTTGCTGAGGCGTTTCCTGATCAGGGCAGCCCGATTGATTTTCCTAATATCGTCAATGCCATCGGCAGTTTCGTGCGCGGTTTAATTTCGTTCGGCAGTGCGTTTGATCAGTTTGCTCAAGGCGATCAGAACGCGATATCGGCTTCCGCCAAACGCGGGCAAACCCTGTTTTTCAGCGAAACAACCGAGTGCTTTCATTGCCACGGCGGCTATAACTTTTCTGATTCCAATGTGGACCGCACGATTGCATTTGTGGAACGTCCTTTTCATAACACGGGGTTGTTTAATATCGGAGGCAACGGCGATTACCCGGCGGATAATCAAGGGGCGTTCGAGGTCACCGGCGACCCTGCTGATATGGGGCAATTCCGCGCCCCCACTCTGCGTAATATCGAATTGACTGCGCCCTATATGCACGACGGTAGTATTGCCACCCTGGAAGACGTAGTGGCATTTTATGCAGCCGGTGGCCGTAATATAGCGAGTGGGCCCTTGGCGGGAGATGGCCGGGCAAATCCATTCAAGGACAGCTTTGTTAAAGGTTTTACCCTGACTGACCAGGAAAAGGCCGACCTGATTGCTTTTTTAAAAACATTAACCGATACCGATTTCGTCACTAATGAACGATTCAGTGATCCCTGGACTACACCCTGATGAACCGATCTTCCTATTGCTTCGCATTGCCCCTTTCCATCGTCGCGCTGTCGGTGGGCAACGGATTGATTTTAAATTCCGCTTATGGTCACGGCGAAGAAGCAGATTATGAGCCTGGCACCCGGGTGGAAGCGGCGCTCGCAGCCACCTGGCGTGATGAGGGCGTGGTTGTGAATAGCAACGGCATCTGGCAAATTCCCGGTGTCATGATGGGTGGGGAAGCGTACCCGGTGGAAGAGGGCGTGGCGTTGGATGATGCCTATCTGGATGTGCATCACTTTGACGATTCAGGGTGGTATGGGCGCATTCAGGTCGCCACTCACGATAATGGCCGGGAAGCAGAGATGCACCACGCCTATGCCGGATATCGATCCGATATGCAGCCGCTGTTGCTACAGGCCGAAGTGGGGCGAATGGCCGCGATGTTGACACCGGCCAATCTTGAGCATGGGACGCAGCGACTTTTCAGTGAGGTGCCGTTGGCGTTGGACGCGTTCTTTGGCGGGCAGTTGAACGACGAAGGCATGCGGGCGATGCTCTCCAGGTCGGGCTTTTGTTTGGGCATCGAAAGTTGGCGTGGCAGCGCCTTTCCCGCTACACCCGGCACCAGTGGGGGAGCCTATGATGTGTTCTTGCATTACAAGGGCGGGAGAGGGCCGTTGAATTGGCATGCGGGGCTCTGGGGGTATCAGGCTCAGGCGCTGGGCCGGGTGGATCAGCGGTATGGCAGCGGTCATAGCCATGGCAACACGGCTCAAATCAGCGCACCGGAGGTAGCCTTTGACGGGGATACGGATGCGGCAGGCGCCTTTATCAGAGCGCGTTGGCACGCTACTGAGCAGATTGCACTGGCTCTGGAAGGACAATGGATGCAGGTGGAACCGGAAGGCGATATCAGGGATGCCAGCCGCATCGCCACCACCACCGGGGAATACACCGGCAGTTGGTTGCAGGGCGTGATCAGCATGGGCCAACACGATATTGGGGTGCGCTTTGAACAGCTGGTGCTGGAAAATCGGGTGTCCGGTGCGGCGGCACAGGAGTTGGCGAATTTGACCGGATTGTATAATGACGCGCATGAGCCGGAGCGCAGCGGTATCGTTTATCGGTGGCGGGCAAATTCCGGTTGGTCTTTGCGCCTGGAATACACAATAGACGACAGTTTGCCTGAGTCCGGTGAGCGTGTAGCATTGGGCTTGGTCTGGAAGGAGACCTTATACCACTCACGTAGAGATTAAATGATTCAACCTTGCTGGATACGCCAATCGATACAACAAAAGAGTCTGCATTACCTGTCCTGGTATATGTTCAGTCTGGTGTTGGTGATGGTGGTGTCTGCCACCGCATTTTATTACCAAGACATAACCTTACCGTCGTCGATCTACTGGTTGTTGATGCCGCTGCAGTTTGTGCTGGCACTCATCACCTTCGCAGCGGCCCGGCACCGAACGTCCGTTCGTGTGGGTTTGTATTTATTGTTGGTGCTGGCCTCTATCCTGTTGCTGGGTTGGTATTTATTCGCCACCGGCGGCCATACTAATCCGGTTATTTCCTTATTGCTGGTACCGCTGGCGCTAAGCGCAGCGTTGTTGGGGTGGCAGTCCACCGGCATCATCGCGGTTGCGGTGCTTGCTCTTTATACCTTGCTCACTCAGGTGTATATTCCGCTGCAGGCGCACGGTCATCACAGCAGTCATTTTATGCAGCTGCATTTGATCGGTATGTGGTTGACGTTCGCATTATCGGTGTTATTGCTGGTGAGTTTGGTGCTGCCGTTAGCCCTGTCCGGTCGTCGGCAACAGCGCCTGATTGCGCAGCAGCGCGAGCAGATGTTGCAGGATGAAAAGCTAGTAACGCTGGCGACCTTTGCCGCCAGTGCTGCCCATAAACTAGGAACGCCGCTTTCCACTTTGTCTGTGTTGACTGAGGACTTAAAAGAGGTATTAAGCGAGCGTGGTGAGTGGCAGCAGGAAGCCGACCTGATGGCGCAACAAATTGATGTGTGTAAAACCACCTTGCACGAATTGATGAATCGGGCAGACAAGTTGCGTAATAATGCCCGTGAGCCAATGAACGTTGCCAATTTAATAAAGCAGCTGCGGGAGCAATTTAATTTGCTCTATCCGTTGCGCACATTAAAAGTCGAAGCAGATAATATTTTCCATGAACAGGTGTTGGCGGACGATACCCTATTGCAGGCGTTATTAAACCTGCTGGATAATGCGGCCCGGGTCAGTGAGCATGACCCTGAATTGCAGGCCGATGTTGTGCAACAACAGGTGCGCTTCCGCATTCGGGATCACGGGCCGGGCATCCCCGATGCCATCAAAAACCAGCTGGGGGAACCCTTTGTTACGTCGCGGGAAGATGGCCTCGGTCTGGGTCTGTTTCTGTCCCATGCCACTATTAACCGCCTTGGGGGTACCATTAGTTTAATGGCGTCGGAGCTGGGTACGGTTATGGAAGTCACCTTGCCATTGGCCGGGGAGTAGCATCGCCATGGACACGTCCAAATCCGTTTTATTAGTAGATGATGATCCGGTGTTTTTGCAGACTCTGGGTCGCTCGCTGCAACGTAAGCAATTTCACGTGACGATGCTGAGTGAATCTACTGCGGCCCTGGCTGCGATCGAAGCCAGCCGTTTTGATCTGGTTCTGTTGGATTTGAATCTGGCCGGTGAGAGCGGGTTAAAGCTTTTGATCGACATGTTACGCATTCAGCCCGAAGCCCGCATTGTGATGCTGACCGCTTACGCCAGCGTTGCCACCGCGGTGGACGCGATAAAGCGGGGTGCGGACAACTATTTGTGTAAGCCGATCAAAACCAGCGACATTGTTGCGCTGTTTGAAGCGGAGCCGATAGTCGCGGATGAGGAGGAAGTGGAACCGGAGCACCCGATGTCGGTGGACCGCCTGGAATGGGAGCACGTGCAACGGGTTTTGATGGAAAACGATGGCAATATATCGGCCACGGCGCGTGCGCTGAATATGCATCGCCGGACGCTGCAGCGCAAACTGCAAAAGCGTCCGGTGAAAAAATAGCCGCGGAGCACGTTGTCGGGAACCTGTTTAGATTTTGTAACTAATTTGTTACATTGACGCTACTTGATTGATTCCAGCTAAAAGCAACACCTGAAAATGAAATAGGCAGCCCGCGTCAGTTCGTCGCATTCTGTACGAGTCCCGGTTGAATATTATCTGATGACATGAAATCCAAATACATTTATATCCGGGTCAAAGGAATGATGACTAATACATTTAAGCAACTGGGCGCAGTAGCGATATTGCTAATGGCGGGTTGTAGCTCTGAAGTCCAGGTTAACGTCGAAGGTTTCGGCAGTGTGTCCACCGCAGATGGTGAATTTAATTGCTGGGCCGGGAACGATTGTTCAAACGAATTTGAGAAAAGCGTCACCCTGGTCGCCAGGGATCCTTCCGATGGCTCGGCCACCTTTAGTGAGTGGTCCGGCGCGTGTACCGGCACAGAACGAGAATGCACCCTGAACCGCGGTGGCCGGGTGCAGGCGCATTTTCTGCCCACAGAAAGCCTGATATTGAATCCGGTGAAGCCGGTGTTTCAGTCCGTGACCGGATTGAGCCCCACCCGAATATCCATCCTCTGGCAGGCGGCCAGCGACGAGAAACGGGCGCAGGATAGTTTGAGTTATCTGTTATATGTGTCCGCCGACAAAGAGAGCTTGCTCAGCAAGTCGAATCTGGTTTCCACAATTGCGGGCAATATGTTTGGCGAGTATGCCTTCGAGTACGATGTAGCCGAACCCACTGACTTGACACTTCAGCCTGCAACGGTCCACGTTGCTATCGCCGTCCGGGATGAAAAGGGCGCTGTCGGCGAACCTGCTCTGATGTACGATATTCGGTTGCAGCAAGCGGCGGCGGATACAGGCTTCGATGTTGTGAGCCACAAAGCGCCGGTTTCATCTACCGAAGGCGATGGCGAAATCTAGACTTGATTCAAGTTCAGGCTGCGGTCATGTTTTGCTGGTAGTCACTGTCGCGTTTGAAAGCGAAGCGGCTTTCGAATGTTTGCGGTGCCAGAGAATACAGATAGGTACTGCGGGTAATCAGCGCAGAGGTATCGGCCCGACGCGGTGATAACCCGGTCAGTTCCAGAACGCGCCTGCGACTGGAGGACCACGCTTTCGACTGCGTCTTGTTCAGAATTCGTTTAATACATTCCACCTTCAATTGCGGAACAATTCCTGCAACTTCATACAAGCGGTCCAGGTGTCTTTGGTCACGTTGCCAGTGTTCTGAATACAACGTCTGATTCGGGAACAGTTGATTCAGTTCTTTGGCAATTTTTCTGGCGGGCTCGCCGTCAGTAATGAGCTTTTGGCGCGAACACCCGTGAAGACGTTCTGATTCTTCGTTCCACTCGGTCCAACAAGTTGCGGGCCGAACCAGTTTGGCGAACGTTAACCCATTGCCATTCATAGCAACGCCCAGCTCAATGGGGTAACCCGCCTTATCGTCAATCGTATTGGACGGAATAATATCGAGGACTAGCGGTAATTTATCAAACACGGAGATAGCTCCTGAAATACGTTAATTAAGTTTCATGTGTGGTATCGCAAGTAGCGTGCCAGAAGCTAATCAGTGCGCTAAAGCGCTAAAAAGACGGTATCGTCCGGAAATTTCTGTGATTCTTGCTGTGGTGTTGCAGGCGGGGCGCGTCACGACAGTCGCGCTTCCGTGTAATTTCTACAAAGGGGGTGTAATTGTCTGAGGGATTTACCCCGCGCGGGCTAATGTTGTGGTGTTGAGTGGGGGCGTTAGTGGAAAAGGCACAGGGGGAAGCGATAACCCCCACTGTGCCGCTTTTGAATGCTACTGGAGATTTATGGTCTTATAAGCTCGAAAACCTGATTGTCGTTGCCGGCAATACACTCCCATTGCGCCAGGTTTGCCCCGTTGGCGGCGGATCGGTTCTCCACATCGGCACAGAGTTCGCTATTGCGATTAATGATACGCCATTTGCCGCTGCCTGCTGACTGAAAGCGAAACTGCTGGTTGCTGCTGCCCCAATAGTCCCACAGCATCAGGTTTGCGCCGTTGGAAGTAGAAAAGCGCGAAACATCCAGTGCCTTATTGCTTGCTACCAGCGGTGAAATCCGGTGCCAGATACCATCCACCGGTTCGATCTTCCACTTCTGGCAGTCGTTGTTCAACCATGCCCACTGCTGAATATTAGTGCCGTTGGATGCGCTGCAGTAATTAACATCCAATGCTTTGCCGCTATGGAGTGGCCGGATCTGATAGGTGCCGTTGACGGTGCCATTGCTGTTACTGCCACCCGATCCGCCACCCGATCCGTTATCGGAGCCGTCACCTGTATCGGAAGGCGGTGTCCCCACGTAACTACAGCCGCTGACCCGCAAAGAGGAATTTGAAGTGTCGGTGGAAACCAGTTGGCAATTGGGATTGCCGTTGGATACCTTGCCGGCTAACACGTGGGTATCCCAGGCGTTCTGCAATAAGATATTTTGCTTGGTGCTGTTGGCGATATCGACCTGTTTAATGGTGGTGCCGTGGCTGTTGGTGACGCTGAAAAAACCGCGCCCGGAATCCCGTGAATAGACGCTTTCCACGGTTACATTGGGGCCATTATTGTTGGCAACGCGGAAGGTAGCGTAGCCTCCGCCCAGGTTGTTGTGATGGCCGCGTACATGACCCACGGTGCCGTTGCGACTGTCGTTCAGCAATAAACCAGAACCCCCGCTGTTGGTAACGGTGACATCGCCGATACTAAACCCTTCAACACCGTAGGTTTCGATTGCATGGGTGGTGGAGCCGTTGATATTGATATTGCCGCGGATGGTCAGATTGCTGGACGGCCCGGTGTAATAATCCACGCGGATACCCAGACCCACGGCCGGGTGGTAGCTCAGATCCATCTCGATGTCTTCCAGGGTGATGTCGGAGCATCCCCGAAACCAGACGCCGTAGCGCGGGCTGCCGGTTACTTTCAGATTGCGTACGGTGATATTGTCACGCCGGTCACAGTACACGGGCACGATCAGTTCTCCGCCATCCGCATGAACGGTATTGTCATGAAAATCCAGCGTTTGATTTGGCTGCGGGCGGATACCGTAGACGTTGCCGCCATCGGGGCCGGAATTGCCTGAGTTGCGTATGTTGATGGTGCCGGGCCCCATGCTATTCGCCGCTGCGTTGACCGCATCAAAGAAGCGGGAGCCGTTGTAAACGGTGGAACCTTCGACCCTGGATTGCCAGGAGCCATTGCTATTGCGGGTGACTTCGGCGTCCGCCAGCGCGAGAGTGGGAAGTAACAGGGCCAGGCCGGTGCCGACCAGGCGGATGAAGTGCCTTTCCATAAAATCAGTCCTTGTTGTTGGTTCTTGTATGCAACTGGACGCTAGCAGAAAGCGATAATTGGAAAGCAGGCATGGGCCACATTCATCCCGTTACGGTGATGCCCGAAACAGGAACTTGGCCTGAAATCGCCGGGATTGGCCTGATGGGCCATCGGTGTTTCTATTTCTGCTAAGCTTAGCTGTGACTTTGGGCGGTGGGATGCAGCGTATGAAACGGATTTTCCTGATTCTTTTGGTGGCCAGTAGCAACAGCTACTCCGGTGGCTATTTCGGCTTTGAGCTGGGACACACCAAGTTTCGCTACAATTCTGATTACATCGCGGATATTAAAGAGGACAAAACCTCAAACCGGTTTCTGGCTGGATACGCGTTTGACCCTTATTTCTCGATTGAGGCGTCCTATTTTGATACCCAGAATTTCAATGCAGACATTGACCTGAGAAGCAGTCCGGGCGATCCGCTGGCTCCGATAAAAGGCAATTTCCGGGTGAAAAACAAAGCCCTGGCTTTTCGCGGCAGCTATCCTTTCACGCAGAAAATTTCGGCATTTGCCAGCCTGGGGATTTCCCGCTGGGATGTGTCAATGGACATCACCGATTACGGATTAAGTGATTCCGATAACGGTATTACTTATCCTGTCGGGATCGGTGCCGAACTGAAATACGACAAGCTGACTGCCTTTTATGTTGCTGCGAGATATCTGGATTTCGAAACCGGCTCGGCGGTCAGCCGGGATATTTCACTGTCCACTATTTCGATCGGGATAAAGCTAACGCCATAGAGGTCGGCACGTCCCTCATGAGCGTTGCCAGCCTTCGCCGTTCTGGCGCAGCGTACAAGGAATTGAATGTGAACACGAAAGGCTACGATCTTATCGGAGATATTCACGGCCACGCCGATAAGCTGGTCGCGCTGCTTGAGTTGATGGGCTATCGGCATGACGGCGTGGGTTACCGTCACCCTGACCGGCAGGTGATTTTCCTTGGTGACTTTATTGATCGTGGTCCCCAACAACGGGGTGTTTTGCAAGTGGTCATGCCCATGGTGAAATCCGGTGCGGCGCTGGCTGTGATGGGAAATCACGAATTTAATGCCTTGGCCTTCCATACCCTTGATCCCCATAGGCCGGGGCAATGGCTGCGCCCCAGAAATAATAAAAACATGGCTCAACACCTGGCATTTTTAGCGGAATATGTGAGCCCAAATTGCAAGCACGAATTAGACGACGTGCTGGACTTTTTCCGCTCGTTGCCGCTTTGGCTGGACCTGGATGGGTTGCGTGTTGTTCATGCTTGCTGGCATCCCCTGTATATCGAAATGATGGAAACCCGAACACCGCACGACAACACCCTGACTCCAGAGCTGCTGGTAGCTGCCAGCACCGCAGGCGAACCGGCCTATGAGGCCATCGAAACATTATTAAAAGGGGTTGAAATCGAACTCCCTGATGGTGGCGTATTTTTTGATAAAGACGGTAATGCCCGCAGCAGGGTCCGCACGCAATGGTGGATCAAAAAGAATTCCACCTTGGGGGAAGTTTGCATGCCGATAGATGTCCTGGAGGAGTCCATCGCTAACCACCCCGTCGCTGCCAGCGACCTGTTAGGTTACCCTGAATCGGAGAAGCCGGTCTTCGTTGGCCATTATTGGTTAAAAGGCCAGCCAACAAAACTGGCCGATAATGTGGCCTGTCTGGATTATTCTGTGGCGAAGGGCGGCAAGTTGGTAGCGTATCGCTGGCAAGGGGAGGCGGTGTTGGTGAACGAACATTTTTGTGGGGTGTAGTTGGTTGTCGCGCTCTGGATTGTTTGCGTTACCTACCTGAATCGTAGAGATCCATTGCCACCCCGGTATAAGCACGTGATCCGATCGGGCAGCTCATTACGAAATACAAGAACGCCTACGCCATCGGAATCTGCACCAGCCGATCGCGTATTCAGGCGCGTTGCAGGGATGTGTTTCCCTAAAGGGCGATTATCGCGTGCCGTGTACCACCATGGTTTTGCCGGCAACGTCCACCAGCCCCTTTGCTTCCAGTTCTTTCAACACCCTGCCAACCATCTCCCGGGAGCAACCCACGATGCGCCCGATTTCCTGGCGGGTGATCTTGATCTGCATACCATCCGGATGAGTCATAGCATCGGGCTGCTTGCACAGGTCAATAAGCGTGGAAGCTACCCGCCCTGCAACATCCAGAAAGGCGAGATTACCGACCTTTTTGGTCGCCTGGGTCAGGCGCCTGGTTAGCTGGCGGTTAATGGCGAACAGCAAATCCGGCATTTGCCTGGCTAGTTCGCGGAACTCGGTGTAGTCAACCTGGATCAATTCGCAATCGGTTTTAGCCCGGACATAGGCTTCTCTTGGCGTGTCAGGGTAAAACAGCCCGATCTCGCCTATGAAGGCGCCCGGATTAAGATAAGCCAGTATGATTTCACGACCTTCATCACTTTGAATGCTGACGGTTGCGGTGCCATCCACGACGTAAAACAAGCTATCGCTGTTGTCTCCCGGCTCCAGAATCAGACCGTTTTTTGGGTGCCTGCGGCGATGCCCATGTTTAACCAGTTGGTCAATGTCCTGCATATCAAGGGCGGGGCGGGTAAGCTCTGCTGTACTCATTTCAAAACAGCTCCTTGCTTGGTGTGGGTACTCATTAAGAATAAGCAAGGATCCTGGATTTGAACATTTTATGGGTGAATTTGAGGTGAATTCAAAGCTAATTCAGTTAGTGGGGGGGTGAGTATTGAAAGTACGCACGTGAATCCCGCAACCACTTAAGATGAGCAAGCGTTGGGTTCTGTCCTGGGTGGGCCGGTAAATCAAGGGTGCAAGATGACGGTCAGGATAAACTGATTTCCCCCCCCCCCGGTTGCCCACGGTTCCGGCATTACCCAGGCCATCTACAACAACGCCAGTACCGTAATCCGCATACCCGCCACCTTGAACAAACTCATTGTGGAAATAGAGAAACTGGATTGGTACAGCGCCAAAACCGAAAGCCTTGGGGACATGTATGAAGGCCTGCTGGAGATCAGCACCATGGTGCAACTGATGAAGCCCCGGCTCGACGACGCCATGGTTGATCCCGCCGCAGGCACCGGCGGTTTCCTCATCAGTGCCCACCATTACATTAACCAGCACAATGACGTGGAAAGCTTGAAGAGTTGTCATTCTTGCCGGTGAAGTCAGTGACTGTTTCTTTGGGAAGTTCGGTGTACTTTAGTTTGGCACTGATTCCAGCGGCACGGGCGACGTTGAGTGCGTAGGAAAAGCGAACGGTTTACTTTGCAGCTTTGGTTTTTAAGGCGAAGATGGATTGAGGTGGCTCCGGTGAAGAGTCTGGACCAATTTGAATTTATGACTCTTTATTAATTGGTTGTTGAGGGTCTGCTCCGAGGCTGATGTATTCCAACCGCCAAGGTTTCAGAATCTGTGATATCCGGTAGCTAAACCCTTCATCGGAAATCACATCAACATATTCAAGCTCTATATCCTTCCACTTGTGGTCGGTATTACTATAGAGCTTCGCTTGAAAAGCGGTCTCTATTTTTGACTTCATTGACGTTGCTGCTGCTTTGGCTCGTGCCGTATCATCCTCTGTTTGATACATAATAACGATACCCAGAAGGTAGGTTTCGTCTGGGCTCGCTTCTTCATTGGTTAGGTCGAAGTATATCGCTGCAATGTCGCTACCCAGTTTTTTACCAGCATCTACAATCTTTCTATCCAGCTTGTGTCGAGTCAATCTTTGCTCGAATTGATCGGGAAAGGCTGAGCGCCTGTATCGGCTGGCCAGCCAGCGCTGAAAAATCACCTTTGCAGACTAATTGAGGTGCACATCCGACGGTGCGTGTTCGGCAAGCTCGGTTTTTAAAACAGATTGTTTGCTCAGCACTTCAAGTTCAATATAAGGCGTATCTCCGCCTTCAATCGGCAGGTGCAGCTTCCGCGCATTTTTGCCATTGGTGAAGTTTCCGTTTAACTCTTCGCCGGTAACTTCCCTACCCACCACAACTTCCACATAAGGTTCGGATTCAGGTAGCTGAGACAAATCACAGTCGTGTGACGCGACTACTACCAGGCTGTCGAAACCATCTGCTGACAGACCCAGTGCTGTGGCAGAATTCTTAGTTAGAAATTTACCCTGTCGCCAGGGTGTTGCTCTGGACCAGGTTTCCATTGGCGAGAATTACTCCAAATCAATGTTGGTATCGATTCGCGGTAATTTTCGGCTCCGCAGGCGGCTAGCCAGACTGGTACGTTCTTCAGCTTCTTGCTTGATTTGTGCTATCAGCTTTTTGCTTGGCTCGTAAATTAATTCACCGCCGGCCAATAGATCCAACAGGCTTTTGCCTTGCGTAAAGGGCCGCTTCATTAACAGTCCGGTAACCTCGACGTTCTCGTTCTCGAACAGATCTGCTGTATCGTTGAGATCTGCTAAACGCGCCAGGTTTTTCTCTGTAAGCTTTTCGCCATTTCGCCAGTTATATACTGCCGTTCGAGACACCCCTAAAAGTTGAGCTTGTCGAGAAATGCTTAAACCGAATAATTCCTTGATTCGGTCGGTAACATATTCTGCATCCAAAGAAATGGATGCGCCCTCTGCCGGAGACTCCGGGCTTACGATGAAGGGGTGCTCTATTGAGCTGGTGGGGATTCCATAGCCAGTATGCTGGAGGAACACTGACAAGGGTGTTGTGGTTTCACCAAGCAACGAAGCCATCAGAAAAACGCTTTTTTGTGTTGTTGAGCTTTCTCCGGTTTGCGGGCTGGCATCAGTCCAGCCTCCGGTGGCTCGGATATCGTAAGCGAGCATAAAGCCTCCTTATTGCCAAACTGTCAGTGCGTGGTTGGTAATCAGTTCCTTGAACGAACTCTCAATGTCGTCATGCAGGCCTGTCAGGTTGGTCATGATGCTACTTAAATTAAAAATCTGCCGTCTATCATTAAAGGCATCTGAATCGACAATGGCATGTCGTCCTTTGTGTGCCAGAAACTTTTCGTCCAGCTGTGGCGCCATTGAGTGCAGCTCTGCTGGCAGCGCAAGCTGACCATCACGAATGATAACGCGTGTAATCAGGGTGCCATGCTCGCTCTTCGACACGGTTTCGCTAAAGGAGTGGGTGAGCTGCTTAACGCGCTCAGACAACCCCATCACCTCTTTCACAACGTATTGTGAAAGCGCATCGCCTGGTTGCGGTTGAACCGCATCAAAATATCGGATGCCTAAACGCGATACATAATCCAGTCCGTTGGGAATGGAATCATTCAAAGTTTCTATGCCAAGCTCAACCCGGTCTGAGAATTCGACAAAAGTCTCATAGTCCGTGGTTTGAAACGTCAACGAGTTGTTATCCAGCACAAAATTGGATGTGCCTGGGATGTCGCCAAACACATAGCGTGCCTGTTGAGTGGTGTTTGTGCCTACGTTTTGGAAGGCTATGACTTGTACGTTTTCCTGGCGAAAGTCTGGAAAGTGAGCGACTCTCAGCTTCTCCTGAATATCTGGAATGCAGTCATTCAACTTGAGAAGTGGGTTGAATCTCACCTGGGCCAGCGTGAAAAATACCGGCGCATTGCTCATTTTGTTGCCCATAACGCCTCCTGAGTGCTCGCTAGGTTTACAAACGGGTTGACACTTTACACTTTAGTTGACATCTGAAGCAAGTGGAAGTTTGTTCGTGTAAGCGAGCTAATTAACTTAGGCTTTCCTCTCAACCCTAAATACTTTAGATTAACTTAAATCTTTCCGATCGATCCGTTAGTATCAGGCTAAATCGCGTAAGTGACAGGATTTAGCCATGATATGTTGCCATCTTGCTAGCTTGATGGGGGAATGAAAATGAAGATCTCTGATGTGTTGGAGTGTGTAGGTGAATAGAGCCAAGCCCCGCGTGTTGATCAGCTGGATAGGTCGCAATGACCTCAACGCGTTGGACGGAAACGGTCTAGGCCCGCTTGCCTCCACGCTTACGGCCGTGGAATTCGATCGCGTTGAGTTGCTGTACAACTACCCGGAGGACGAGGTAAAGCCATATCTAGTCTGGTTAGCAGAAAAAGTGAATGCCGACTTTCAGGCTCATGCTGTTTCCTTATCATCCCCGGTGAACCTGGGTGAGATTTACCAACAAGCTGATAGTCACCTTGCAAGGATTACATCAACCGGGCCAGAGCTCTCTATTTTGTTGAGCCCAGGTACGCCAGCCATGCAGGCTGTCTGGATTTTGCTGGGTAAAACCCGTTATCCCTGCCAGTTTTACCAGTCCTCTTTGGAGCAGGGTGTCCAGCAGATCGAAATCCCGTTTGAGCTATCGGTTGAATACATTCCTGCCGCCAGCGGGCTAAGCGCCACACAAATCAGTCAGCTGGCGGAGGCCAATGCCCCAATCAACGCGGCGTTCGATAACATCGTTACCCGCAACCCACGTATGCAGACGCTTAAAGCACAGGCGCAGATATTGGCTCAGCGCGAAGTTCCGGTTTTGATCTATGGGGAAACCGGCACTGGTAAAGAGCTGTTTGCCCGCGCCATCCATAACGCCAGTGGCCGGGCCGGCAATCCTTTTATTGCCCTCAATTGTGGGGCCATACCATCCGAGTTGGTGGATTCCGTCCTGTTTGGCCATAAGAAAGGTGCTTTTACCGGGGCGATCTCAGACAAGCCCGGCGTATTCCAGCAGGCTCAAGGGGGTACCCTGTTTCTGGATGAGTTTGGCGAGCTGGAGCCAGCAGTGCAGGTACGTCTGCTGCGGGTGTTGCAGGAAGGCACCTGCACGCCGGTAGGCGGTACCAAAGAGGGGTCGGTAGACGTTCGCTTAATAACCGCCACCCACCGTAACCTGATGGAAGCGGTCTCCAGCGGGGCCTTCCGTGAAGACCTTTTCTACCGCGTTGCCGTTGGTGTATTGCATCTGCCACCGTTGCGCGAGCGTGAGGGTGATCTATCCTTACTAGCGGATACACTGTTAGCGGGCTTGGGAGACCAGGATGCGGCTTTAAGGCATAAAAAAATTTCTCCTGACGCAAAAAATATTATCCTGAAGCACCCTTGGCGGGGTAATGTGAGGGAGCTGCAGTCTGCGCTGTTGAGGTCGGCCCTCTGGTGTCAGGGTGACACCATCTCGGCTGAGGATATTCGTCAGTCGCTGTTTCAAATGCCCGAAAAGGGATCGGGTATCACGCAAAGGGATGTTTCACAAGGTATTGATATACAACAGTTAATAGGTCAATTTGCGGGCGACTATATTCGCCGGGCATTGGACTGCAGCGGTCAAAATAAAACCCGTGCAGCCCGGCTGCTGGGCCTTAAAAACTACCAGACCCTGAACAATTGGATGGAAAAGTACGGCATTTCCTGACGATAAAACAAACATTGGCACGGCCTTCGCTATAAGCCGGTCATGGACAGAATTATTTTTATGACATCAGTGAACTTCGAGTTTCTACGGCCAGAAAACGAATTGCTGGCTAACCTGGGCGGCTTGGCTGAAGCCGTACTGCACATCGATCCGGGCAGCGCCCTGACCCGCTTGCGCAGCTTCGCCGAAGAAGTCACCAAAGCCATCTACAAGGAAGAGCTGCTGCCGCGCCTGCCGCAATCCAGCTTCTACGAACTGATCAAAAGCCCGGTATTCGAAGATTGTGTATCCCGTCCACTGATTCATCAGATTAACTTCCTGCGCATTCAGGGTAACGATACGGCCCATGGCGCCGAAGGCGATTTGCGTAACGCCCTAATGGCGCTGGGCACGGCTCACCAACTCGCCATGTACATGGCCATCAAGTACTACTGCAAAAAGAAGGACCAGATTCCTGCCTTTGAGGATATCAAAGACCCCACAGCAACACTGAACCAGTTGCAAAAGTCGGTCTCCAGCTACGAAAAAGAGCTGCAAAAGCAGCAGGACGAATTACAACGGGTAATGGAGCAACTGGATCGCGAACGCACCAAAAACAGCGATAAGCTCGATCCACCCGCCAAGCCAGATCAGCAAAAGCGCCAGCAGCAAAGCCAGCAGGTGGCCGACAGCCTGCAATGGAACGAAGCCAAAACCCGAGCCATGCTGATCGACGCCATGCTGCTGCAAGCGGGATGGGATATTAAAAACCCCGATCAGGTAGGGCGGGAAGTGGAAGTGCAGTTCCCCCCGGATACCAACAGCAATACCACCGGCAAAGGCAAGGTCGATTATGTGCTGTGGGGTGACAACGGCCATCCCTTAGCCGTGATCGAAGCCAAACGATCCGGCAACACCAATCTTCAGGCAGGTCGCGAACAGGCGCGCCGCTATGCGGATGCCTTTGAGTACATGGGCTACCAGCGCCCGGTGATCTTCTATTCCAACGGCTACGAAACCTTTATCTGGGATGACCACCAGTACAACACCTACCGCCCGGTGTATGGCTTCTACAGCAAAGACAGCCTGGATTACCTGATCTACCAACGCCACTACCGAGCCGCAGAGCTGGAGAGATTCAACCCGGAACTCAGCATTGCTGATCGCCCCTATCAGATTGAAGCCATCAAATCCGTGGCGGCCCATTTTCAAAGCCAGCGCCGTAAAGCCCTTATTATCCAAGCCACCGGTACCGGCAAAACCCGGGTGGCCATCGCCCTGGCGGAGTTGCTGCTTCGCACCGGCTGGGCCAAGCGCGTTTTGTTCCTGTGCGATCGTAAAGAGCTGCGGGTCCAGGCCGACGAAGCCTTCAAGCAGAATCTGCCTTCCGAGCCCCGCTGTGTCATCGGTGAAACCAATAAAATCGACCAAACCGCGCGGATATACATCGCTACCTATCCCGGCATGATGAACCGCTTTGCGCAGCTGGATGTCGGCTATTTTGACCTGATCATCGCCGACGAATCCCACCGCAGTATCTACAACAAATACCGCGACCTGTTCGATTATTTCGATGCCATGCAAGTGGGCCTGACCGCCACGCCGGTACGCTTTATCAGCCGCAACACTTTCGATATGTTCGACTGTGAAACCACCGATCCCACGTTTGAATTCGGCCTGGATGCCGCCATCAACAATGAACCACCTTATCTGGCGCCGTATCGGGCGAAAGACCTCACCACCGACTTCCTGCGTGATGGCATTCATTACAACGACCTGAATGAAGAACAAAAGCGCCAGCTGGAAGAAGACCTGGGCGAAGAAGAAGCCCAAAACACCACCATTGCCGGCAAAGACATCGGCCGCAAAATTTTCAGTGAAGACACCGACCGCATTATTCTGGAAAACCTGATTAACAACGGCATCAAGGATGAAACCGGTTCATTAGTCGGCAAAACCATCATTTTCGCTCAACGGCAGGATCATGCCGAACATCTGGAAAAGCTGTTCTGCAAGCTGTATCCGCAATACGGCACCAAGGTATGCAAGGTCATTCACAACGCCATCCCCCATGTGGAGAGTCTGATAAAGGAATTCAAAAAGCCCGCTAACGACTTTCGCATCGCCATTTCGGTGGACATGCTGGATACCGGCATTGATGTGCCGGAAGTGGTCAACCTGGTGTTCGCCAAACCTGTCAAATCCTGGGTCAAGTTCTGGCAGATGATCGGCCGGGGCACACGGCTGCGCCCCAATCTGTTCGGCCCGGGCAAGCACAAAACCGAATTCTTTATCTTTGATCATTAC
>Ga0207904_1000180_pt1 | contig 32034 bp, 27 predicted proteins | sample MalvirmetaMSP118_FD_184232 | JGI IMG/M metagenome (GOLD analysis project Ga0207904, IMG submission 184232) | Marine viral communities from the Deep Pacific Ocean - MSP-118 (SPAdes) | ecosystem: Environmental > Aquatic > Marine > Oceanic | place: Pacific Ocean | collected 2011-05-30 | reverse complement strand
CCGCCTCCACCGTCGTTCCTGCCGGAGCCTACGGCGCTCCCGCCGACACCGTGACGCTCGACTTCGACGGGCGGCACCGGCGGCGCATCGCGCTTACCGGCGACGGCGGGCTGGCGTTCCTGCTCGATCTTCCCAAGGCGACCGCGCTGCAGGCGGGCGACGGGCTGCTGCTAAACGATGGCCGGGTCGTCCGGGTCGAAGCCGCGCCGGAGCCGCTGACCGAGGTGACGGCCGCCGATCCGCACCACCTGCTGCGGCTCGCCTGGCACCTCGGCAACCGCCACCTGCCGGCGATGATCGAGGACGGCCGCATCCTCATCCGCCGCGACCACGTCATCTCCGACATGGTGCGCGGGCTGGGCGGCACCGCGCACGACATCGAGGCGCCGTTCGACCCTGAAGGCGGCGCCTATGGCGGCCCGGCGGGCGGACACGGGCATTCCCATTCGCATGCCCACAGCCACAGTCACGCAGAGGCGCACTCCCGGGGCGAGCCCCATGACCACTGACGCCGGCGGCCTCTACCGGCTGATGGCCTGGCTGTCGCCGTCCTATCCGGTGGGGGCGTTCACGCTTTCCCACGGGCTGGAATGGGAGGTGGAGACCGGCAGCGTCGCGCACGCCGACGGCCTTGCCGCCTGGGTCGGCGACGTGCTCGCCCACGGCGCCGGGCGGCAGGACGCGATCCTGCTGGCGGCAGCGTATCGGGCGCGGCGGGTGGAGATCGCCTCAGCCCAGGCCCGAGGCTTCGATCCGGCCGGCAATCCGGATAGGGAGGCAACCTCGTCCTCCGCTCATTCCCGGGAAAGCGGGAATCCATTGGGGGCCGGCATCGAAGGGAGCGGGCCTGCCGTCGCGTCCGAAACGTCATCCAGGCGGACGCATCACTTGCGGTCGCCGAGCGCGCCGTCAGATGCCCCATGGAGTCCCGCGTTCGCGGGAATGAGCGGAGAAAATGGCATGGGCGGGAACCCGGTCGCGGATCTGGAGCATGAGGGAGCAACCACCCCCTCCCTCGCCGAGGTCGTCGAGCTGGCGGCGGCCCTCAATCCGTCGCGGGAACGGCGGGTGGAGACGCTGTCCCAGGGTGATGCGTTCCGCAAGATCACCGGCGACGTCTGGACATCGCCCGCCGCCTGGCCGGACGGCCCGCTCGCCTACCCGGTCGCGGTGGCGATCGCGAGCGCCGACCACGGCGTCGACCTCGGCGCGACGCTCACCGCCTACCTGCACGCGTTCGCCGCCAACATCGTCTCGGCCGGCGTGCGGCTGATTCCGCTCGGCCAGACCGACGGACAGGCGACCCTCGCCCGGCTCGAGCCGGCGATCGCCGCGATCGCCGACGAGGCGGCGACCTCCACGCTCGACGATCTCGGCGGCTGCGCGCTGCTCGCCGACATCGCGTCCATGCGCCACGAGACCCAGTACACGAGGCTGTTCCGCACATGACCCCCTCCCCCAACGGACCCTTGCGCGTCGGCATCGGCGGCCCCGTCGGCTCCGGCAAGACGGCGCTGATGGAGGCGCTCTGCAAGACGATGCGCGATGCGTATGACATCGCCGCCATCACCAACGACATCTACACCAAGGAAGACGCGCTGATCCTGACTCGCGCCGAGGCGCTGCCCATCGAGCGGATCATGGGGGTGGAGACCGGCGGCTGCCCGCATACCGCGATCCGCGAGGACGCGTCGATCAACCTCGCGGCCATCGCGGAGATGCGGGAGCGCTTCCCGAAGCTGGACGTGGTGCTGATCGAATCCGGCGGTGACAACCTGGCTGCCACCTTCTCGCCCGAGCTCGCCGACCTGACGATCTACGTCATCGACGTGTCGGCGGGCGAGAAGATCCCGCGCAAGGGCGGGCCGGGCATCACCCGCTCCGACCTTCTGGTCATCAACAAGATCGACCTGGCCGACATGGTGGGCGCGTCGCTGGAGGTGATGGACGCCGACACAAGGCGGATGCGCGGCGATCGGCCCTACGTCTTCACCAACATGAAGACCCGAGATGGGCTCGACACGATCCTGGCTTTCCTGGTGGAGAAGGGCGGGCTCGCGCCGTCGAGGCCGTAGCGGGCTGAGGTCTGTCCGAAATCGGGTTGAGCCCGATGCCGCTCGGCTTCACACTCGCGACAGTCCCTCCAGCCGGGCCGCCGACATGCCGGACTCCGTTCACGCCGCCGTTTTCGACACCCCGCTCGGGCCCTGCGGGCTGGCCTGGGGACCGGCCGGCATCGTTCGCGCCGGGCTGCCTGAGGCGAGCGTCGCCGACGCCTGGACGCGGCTGACCCGAGGCCTCGACGAGGTCGTTCAGGTGGACCTGCCGGCAGACCTGCAACCGCTCGCCAACGCGATCCGCGCGCTCATGGCGGGCGCGGACGCGGACCTCTCGGCCGCCGAGCTCGACATGGCCGCCGTGTCGGCTTTCGAGCGGTCGGTCTACGCCGTCTGCCGGGCCATTCCGCGCGGCAGGGCGCTGACCTATGGCGACGTGGCCTACCGACTCGGCGACGTGTCGCTGTCGCGCGCGGTGGGCGTGGCGCTCGGACGCAACCCGTTCCCGCCCATCGTGCCGTGCCACCGGGTGCTCGGCGCCGACGGCAGAATGGTCGGGTTTTCCGCCACCGGCGGCATCGCGCTGAAGCGCCGGCTCTTGGCCATGGAAGGCGCGATCCAGGAACAGCCGGACCTGTTCGGCTGACCCCGTCGCCGCTCAGTCGCGGATATGGTCGTGGCCGCCGATGCGGCCGGGGCGCCAGTAGCCTTCGGCCGAGATCTGCTCCTTGGCGAGCCCGCGCTCGATGAGCCGGCGACGCATCTGGCGGACCTTGCCGGTCTCGCCGATGACGTAGGCGCGGCCGGTGCCGTCAGGAAGCGGAAAGGCTTCCAGATGGTCGAACAGGTTGGTGTCGTCCTCCGCCTTCGCCGCCGTGCGGTGCACGTAGACCAGCTCGATGGCGGCGGCGGTGTCGACCGGCTGCTCGTCCGCTTCGTTCCCGACCTCGATGAAGACCTTGGCGGGCGTCCCCTCGGGCATTTCCTCCAGGATGTGGAAGAGCGCCGGGATGCACGCTTCGTCGCCGACGAGGAGATGCCAGTCGGCGTCCGGATCGAACACCGTGTTGCCGCGCGGCCCCCGCGCCAGAAGCACATCGCCTGGCTTGGCCGACCGCGCCCAGCCAGCGCCCGGTGCATCGCCGTGCAGCACGAAGTCGATGTCGAGGCGGCCGGTGTTGCGGTCGAGCGACCGGATGGTGTAGTCGCGCCGGCCCCATTCCCCGTCGGCTAGCGGCACCGCCAGCAGCAACGCCTGACCCGGCTCGTAGGCGAACGTATCCACCCCGTCGAAAACGAAGCTGACCCGGCGCATATGCGGCGTCAGGTCGTGCGCCTCGACGACGGTCAGCCGACGGGTCGGGCCGCCGCCGCGCGCGATGACCGCAGGGGTCTCGACGTCGGCCGCCAGCGTGGTTCCTTCGGGCGTGGTCTTCGGGCCGGTCTCGGTCATGGCAGGCTCCCTGAAATGGTCTTCGTGTTGAACGATGTGCGCAGGTCTTTCCCTACGAAACGAATTGATTTAGACAACTGTCTAACAACGGACGGCCGCCATTTCGAGGGGAAATGCGGTCGAACCGGGATGCGACGGCCGCCGGCCCCGCGGATGGACGAAGCGTTTCCCATCCCGGCGCCGATGCTCCGCCCCAGAGGCGGCGGACCGCGCGACACACTGGGAGGGAGACCACGCATGGCCGAAATCGTGATGGGGATCGGGGCGTCGCACAGCCCACTTCTGAACAGCCCGCCGGAGGACTATCCCAAGCACGCCGAAATCGACGCCTCTGGACGCAAGCTGCTGGACCAGTTCGGCCGTGCGGTGACCTATGGCGACCTCCTGAAGCGCGCCGACCCATCGATCCGCGACCAGATCGCCCCGGACGTTCTCGCGGAACGGGCGCAGGCCTGCACCGACGCCATCGCCCGCCTCGACGGCGAGATCACCGCCGCCAGGCTCGACGCGCTCATCATCATCGGCGACGATCAGAACGAGCAGTACGGCGAGGACAACCTGCCCGCGATCCTGATCTATCGCGGCGAAACCATCGTCAACAACCCGCTCTCGATGGGCGCCGATGCACCCGAGTTCTGGCGTCATGCCCGATCCCAGTATCACGTGAAGGATGGGCCGATCGAATATCCGGTCGCCCATACGCTCGCAGACCACCTCATCAACGCGCTGATGGACGATGCGTTCGACATCTCCCAGGCGAAGTCGCTGGCCAAGCCCCACGGCGAGGGTCACGCCTTCGGCTATGTCCATCAACGGCTCATGAGCGGCGGCATCGTGCCGATCGTGCCGGTGGCGCTGAACACCTATTTCCCGCCGAACCAGCCGCGTCCGCGCCGCTGCTATGCGCTCGGCCAGGCCATCGCCAAGGCGGTCCGTTCCTTCGCGGGCGACGGGCGAATCGGCATCCTCGGCTCCGGCGGGCTCAGCCATTTCACCGTGGACGAGGAACTGGACGGGATGATTCTCGAGGCCTGCCGGACCCGGGACGCCGAGGCGCTGATGTCCATCGATCCGGCGCGGCTCAATTCCGGCACCTCGGAAGTGCGCAACTGGATAACGGTCGCCGGGGCCTGCGCGCATCTGGAAACAGCCTGGCAGGAATACATCCCCTGCTACCGGTCCGAAGCCGGCACCGGCTGCGGAATGGGGTTTGCGGTATGGCGATGAGTTCCCCAATGGGAATCCCGGTTTGGCAGCAGGCCCGCCATGTGTCAGGGTTCCTGATGAAATCGGCGCACGCAAGCGCCGCCAGAAAGGGCCGAACGGCCTGACCGCGGGAGCAGACGCCCAATGAACGAGACGACCCAGACCGCCACACCGGCCTCCGGTGCCGAGATCTTCCTGAGCGCGCTGTCGGCGCGCGGCGTGGACTATGTGTTCGGCAACGCCGGCACCGACTTTGCCCCGATCATCGAGGCGTTCTCCAACGCCCCGGCCTCCGGGCGGACGATGCCGGTTCCGGTGACGGTTCCCCACGAGAACGTGGCGGTGTGCATGGCACAGGGCGTCTACCTGGCCACCGGCCGGGCCCAGGCGGTGATCCTGCACGTCAACGTCGGCACCGCCAACGCGATCTGCGGACTGATCAACGCCTCGCGCGAACGCACGCCGGTGTTCCTTGCGGCCGGGCGCACCCCGGTGCTCGAGGACGGGATGACGGGCGCCCGCAACGCCTTCATCCACTGGGGCCAGGAGATGTTCGACCAGGCGGCGATGGTGCGCGAGTTCGTCAAATGGGACTACGAATTGCGCTACCCGGAGCAGGCGGCCGCCGCCGTCGACCGGGCGCTGGCGATCGCCATGAGCGAGCCGAAGGGCCCGATCTACATGACGCTGCCGCGCGAGGTGCTGTCGGCCCCCGCCACCGGACCGGTCCCGACGCCGGCCACTCCCGCCTCGCCGGCCCCCGCCCCCAACGTCCGGGCGCTTGCGGAGGCCGGCGCGCTGCTGGCCGAAGCAAAGCGGCCGCTGCTGGTCTGCGCCAGCCTCGGCAAGACGGCCGACGAGGTCGCGGCGCTGACCGCCTTCGCGGAGGCCCAGGGCGTCGGCGTCGTCGCCTACCGGCCACGCTACATGGCGCTGGCGAACGACCACCCGAGCCATCTCGGCTACGATGTTACCCCGCACATCGGCGACGCCGACCTGATCATCGTGGCCGAATGCGACGTGCCGTGGATCCCGTCGCACCACACGCCGGCCGATGGCGCGAAGGTGTTGCACCTCGGCGTCGATCCGCTTTTCGCGCGCTATCCGATGCGCACCTTCCCCGTGACCGCCTCGGTCGCCGGCGACGCTGTGTCCATCCTGACCGCGCTCGCCACCGCTCCGGCGGCCGACGACGTGCTGGCTGCCCGCCGGTCCTGGCTTGAGGCCCGGCAGGAGAAGAAGCGCGCCGCTCTCGCCGCCAACCCGCCGAAGGGCGGGTCCGGACCCTCCTCCAACGCATGGCTCGCCAAGTGCCTGGGCGACGTGCAGCGGCCGACCGACACGTTCGTGCTGGAGACGCCGTTCCCGATCGTGCACATGGCGTTTTCTGAGCCGGGCACCTATTTCTCCACCCCGTCGGCGGGCGGTCTCGGCTGGGGCCTCGGCACCTCGCTGGGGCTGAAGCTGGGCGCCCCCGAGCGCCGGGTGATCGCGGTGGTCGGCGACGGCAGCTACATGTTCGGCAACCCCACGCCGGCCCACATGATGTCGCGATCGATGGACATTCCGACGCTGACGGTGATCATCAACAACGGCATGTGGGCGGCGGTGCGCCGGGCAACGCTGGGCGTCTATCCGGACGGCGCGGCGGCGCAGAGCAACCATGCGCCGCTGACCTATCTGGAGCCCACACCCGACTACGAAAAGATCGTAGAAGCCTCGGGGGGGTACGGCGAGAAGGTCGAGCACGCCGACGACCTGCCGGCGGCGCTGGCCCGCGCCCTCCATGCCGTCGAGCACGAGCGGCGGCCCGCCGTGCTCAACGTGCTCACCGAATATTCCGACGATCAGGCGAAACGCGACGCGAGGACCTAGACGAGATGGACGTGGATACCAGACCGGCGGCGGGCGGCCTTCCCTACGACACCAGGCCGAAGACTCCCGACACCAAGCTGCCGGCGGGCGCCTGCGACGCCCATTGCCACGTCTTCGGGCCCGGCGACGTGTTTCCTTACGCGCCGGGCCGCACCTACACCCCCGTCGACGCCGGCAAGGAGACGCTGTTCGCGCTCCACCGGCACCTCGGCATCGAGCGTTCGGTCATCGTCCAGGCCAGCTGCCACGGCCGCGACAACACCGCGATGCTCGATGCCATCGCCGCCGGGGGCGGCCGCTACAAGGGCATCGCCATGGTGGATGCCGATGTCTCCGACGACGAGCTGAAGCGGCTCGACGGCGGCGGCATCAAGGGGATCCGCTTCAACTTCGTGAGCCACCTCGGCGCCGACGCCGACATCGACGGCGTGCTGCGGCTGGTCGACAGGATCGCCCCGCTCGGCTGGCACCTGGTGGTGCATTTCGATGCCAACCGGCTGGAGACCCTGGCGCCGGTCCTGAAACGCATCCCGCTGACCATGGTCATCGACCACATGGGCCGGGTGGACGCCAGCCAGGGCCTCGACCAGCCGGCCTTCCGCCTGCTGCTGGACCTGATGCAGGACGAGCGCTTCTGGGTGAAGGTGTGCGGTTCGGAGCGGATCTCGCGCACCGGCCCGCCGTTCCACGATGCCGTTCCGTTCGCCCGCACCCTGGTCGAGCGCTTCCCCGACCGCGCGCTCTGGGGCACGGACTTTCCCCACCCGAACATCAAGCGGCACATGCCGAACGACGGCGAACTGGTCGATCTCCTGCCGCTGATCGCCCCGACGCCTGAACGCATGCAGGGCCTGCTCGTCGACAACCCGACGAAGCTCTATTTTACCGACTGAGACCCATTTCGAGAGCCCGGCCGTCCGCCGCGTACGGGGCGCGGGCCGAGCCCCCAACAGCCGACAACAGGAGCCACCATGGGCGAACACATCACCCTGACTGCCAGCGACGGACACACGCTGGGCGCCTATCTTGCCCGCCCCTCCGAGGAGCCCATTAAGGGCGGGGTCGTCGTCCTGCAGGAGATCTTCGGGGTCAACGCGCACATCCGCGAGGTCTGCGACTGGTACGCCACAGCCGGCTATCTCGCGCTGGCGCCGGCGCTGTTTGACCGCACCCACCCGGGGTTCGAGTCGGGCTACAGCGAGGAGGAGGTGAAGGCCGCCCGCGGCTTCATCGCCAATCCCGATTTCGAAGCCTTCATGCGCGACACCGAGGCGGCCAAGACCTATCTGGCCGAGCACGGGCCGGTGGCCATCGTCGGCTACTGCCTGGGCGGCTCCATCGCGTTCGCCGCCGCCACCCGCTGGCACGGTCTGGCCGCGGCCGTCGGCTATTACGGCGGCATGGTCGAGAAGATGGCTGACAAGCAACCCCTTTGCCCGACCATGCTCCACTTCGGCGAAACCGACCACTCCATCCCGATGGACGACGTCGAGGAGGTCCGCCGCAAGCGGCCGGACGTGGAAATCTACACCTACCCGGCCGGCCACGGCTTCAACTGCGACCACCGGGCGTCCTTCGACGCCGACGCGGCCCGGGTCGCCGGCGAGCGGACGCTTGCCTTCCTTGAACAGCACATGGGCCGCTACGAGGTCTGACCGGAAGGGCGGTGCGCGGCCGGCCTCAGCCGTCCGCCACCGCGCGCCTCAGCTCCGCCAGGAAATCGGCCTGCAGCGCCGTCGGCTGCCAGCCGGCGCGCGTCGTCAGCCCGATCGGCCGGGCGGTGTCTTCCAGCTTGAAGTTCAGCACGGTCAGGAAGCCCGCCTCCTCCTCGAACAGGATCTGGCGGCGCGACAGGATGGTCAGCCGGTTCGACTGCATCAGGATGCCGCGCAGCGCCACCAGCGACCCGGTCTCCACGATGCCGACCGCCGGACGATCCGCCTCGAAGCGCGTGGCGAGCCGGTCGAACATCGCCCGGCTGGGCGTGCCCGGCCGTGGGAGCACCCACGGGTAGCGGCCGAGCGACGCCGCGTTCACCCGCGTTCGTGCCAGCGGATGGCCGGCGCGCGCAACGATCGACAGGTCGTCGGTGAACAGTGCCTCCTGGGTGAGGTCGCGCCGGACGAGGTCCTCGCGCAATGCCCCCACCAGCATGTCGATGCGGCCGTTGGCGAGATCCTGGACCAGCGTGTCGTAGGGGCCATCGACGATTTCCACGTCCGCCTCCGGCCGCTTGTCGGTCAGCGCCACCACGGCCGCCGGTACGATCCGGGTGCGCACCAGGGGCAGCGTGCCGATGACGACGCGGCCGTCGAACGCGCCGGACAGCTCGCGGATCTCGTCGAACGCCGCGTCCATCTCCTTGAGCACCAGGGTGGCGTGGCGGGCGAGAAGCTGGCCCGCCGGCGACAGCACGAGGTGCCGCCCCGCCCCGTCGAACAGCGCCACGGCAGCGATCTGCTCGAGCTCGCGCGCGGCGCGCTGCACCGTCGGCTCGGTGAGGCCCATGCGGCGTGAGGCGGCGGAAAAGCTGCCGGCCTCTGCAAACGCCGCGAGCGCCCGCAGATGGGTCATCGAGGTCTGCGGTTCGGCGAGGTCGGCGGCCCGGCTGCCGGATTTCGTGAGACGCGCGAGCCGGGCATGGCCCGATTGCAGCAGCGCCAGCGCGCGCCTTGACCGCCGCGCCACCACCTCGCCGCGCGGCGTCGCCACGACCTTCGCGCCCGACCGCTCCAGCAGCCGCCCGCCGAACAGCCGTTCAAGCCGGGCGAGCGCCTGGGAGGCGGCGGGCTGGGAGATCCCCACCGCGTCGGCGCCGCGCGTCAGCGAGCCAAGGCGCACGGCGGCATCGATCAGCCTGATGTGGCGGAGGTTCGGATACTCGCGCATCGTCTCGGTGGCCGGGGCACAGGAGTGGACCGGCGGAGACTAGTGCCGCGCGCTGATTCTGTCGCGGGGGATACGAGTGGAAAGCGGCAAGCGCACCCTCCCCTTGGCCGTGTCAGGCGAACACCGTCCCGTCCATGAGCTTGCGGGCGGTGCGGAGCACGCCGGCGGACTGGACCTGGCCGGCATCGTCCAGCGTGGCGATGACGGTGAACTCGCCGGTCGGATGCTCGATGGAAAGGGCCTTCTCGCGGCCTTCGGGCACCGTGGCAATCCGCGCGGCGGGGCCGTCGCCGAGCAGGCACGCCGTGCCGACCGAGACCGCGCCGAGCACGCCGATCGCCTTGTGCGCGCGATGCGGGATGAAGGTGCGGGTAGAGATGCAGCCGCCGCTTTTTGCCGGCGAGACCAGCGTCATCTTCGGCACCGACTTCTCGCTCACGTCACCGAGGTTCATCATCGGACCGACTGCAAGCCGGATCTTTTCGACCCGCGCGCGAAGATCGTCGTTGGCCTCCAGATCGGCCGGGGTCTCGTCGCCGGTGAGGCCGAAATCGGCGGCGGAAAGGATCACGCACGGCATGCCGTTGTCGATCAGCGTCACCTCGACGCCCTCGACCACATCCACCGCGTTGCCGGTGGGCAGCAGCGCCCCGCAGGTGGAGCCGGCGGTATCCTCGAAGACGATGCCCATCGGCGCCGAAGTGCCCGGCACGCCGTCGATGCGGGCCTCGCCCTCGTAAGAGACGCGGCCGCCGGGGGTCTCCACTGTGGCGACGGCGATCTGGCTTGTGTTCTCCATGAAGATGCGGACGTCGGTCTTGTCGCCCGCCGCCTCCACGAGGCCGCGCTCAAGCGCGAACGGCCCGACGCCGGCAAGGATGTTGCCACAGTTCTGGCTGTCGGACACCAGCGCCTGATCGACAAAGACCTGCAGGAACAGGTAGTCGACGTCGACGCCCTCGCGCGCCGACTTCGAGACGACCGCCACCTTGGAGGTGAGCGGGTCGGCGCCGCCCATGCCGTCGATCTGCCGGTCGTCCGGCGAGCCCATCATGCGCAGCAGGAACCGGTCCCGCGCGACCGGATCGGCCGGCAGGTCGTCCTTCAGGAAGTAGCCGCCCTTGGAGGTTCCGCCCCGCATCCACATGCAGGGCACGCCGGTCTCGGTCATCGTTGCCTCAGATGTACTTCAGGCCCTTGGCCGCCAGCTTCTCGCGCATTCCGTAAATGTCGAGACCAAGCTCGCCCGCCTCGAAACGGGCCCGCTTCTCGGCTTCGTTCGCCTCGCGCGCCTTCGCCTTCTGGAGCACCTCGGCCGCCTCTTCGCGGCGGACCACGCAGACGCCGTCGTCGTCGGCGACGATCACGTCGCCCGGGTTGACCAGTTCGCCGGCGCAGACGACGGGCACGTTGACCGCGCCGAGCGTTTCCTTGACCGTCCCCTGCGCGAAGATCGCCTTCGACCAGACCGGGAAGTCCATCTCGGTCAGGTCTCGCGTGTCGCGAACGCCGGCATCGATCACCAGCCCCTTGCAGCCGCGCACCTTGGCGGACGTCGCCAGCAGGTCACCGAAATATCCGGCATCGGACGGCGACGTGGGCGCCAGCACGAGGATGTCGCCGGCCTTGAGCTGCTCGATGGCGACATGCACCATCCAGTTGTCGCAGGGCGGCGCCGAGATCGTCACGGCGGAGGCCGCCAGGCGTGCGCCGGAATAGATCGGCCGCATGTAGGCGGCGAGCAGGCCCTTGCGGCCCTGCGCCTCGTGCACCGTCGCCACGCCGCATTCGCCGAGCCCGTCGATCACCGACTGATCGGCGCGTTCGATGGTCTGGACGACGACGCCCGCCTGTGTCGTGGAGCCCGACATCACAGCGTGTCCACAGTGCGCGGGAAGATCGACTGGAACGCCTCGGCGTACTTCGCCGCGCGGCCGCCCGACTGGCCGCCGGAGTTGCGGCGGAAGTGGTTTGCGCGGTTCTCCGCGACGTTCTGGTAGAAGTGCCAGAGATGCTCCTGGCCCTGCATGCACTGGATCGCGGCCCACTTGTTGTCCCAGACCTCGGTGATGTCGAGGATGGTGTCGGGCTTCCATTCCATCTGCTCGGTCTGGTGCGGCTCGAACAGGTAGAGCTGCGGCGCGCCGAGCACCTTCTCGCCCGGATTGTGGCCCCAGGCCTGGGCGATCATCCGGCAGGTGAGCGCGAAGTCGGTCGTGTACATGTGGTCCGTGTTGTAAGGGTCCCACTTCGAGTGGCTCATCATGAAGGCCGGCTGGACCTTGCGGATCACGTCGACCATGCGGTCCTGGGTCTCGCGACCGAGATCGAGCGGATAGTCGCCGACGTCGAAGAACTGGATGTCGTGGACGTGCAGCGCGCGGGCGGCGTTCTCCGCCTCCTTCCGGCGCTCCATCTTCACCTTCTCCAGCGTCATCCCCTCCTGCTTCCACAGCTTGGCGCTCTCGCCGCGCTCGCCATAGGAGAGGCAGACGACGGTCACGTCGTAGCCTTGCTTCTGGTGGAGCGCGATCGCGCCGCCACACCGCCAGACGAAGTCGGCGGAATGGGCACTGATGACGAGCGCTGTCTTGCTCATGGGGATCTCCTGGCTGGTTGTCGGCGCGGCCGAAACGGCGCACCCGATGGCGGTGCGCGCACGGGGCGAACTGTGTCCGCGTGCGGGCCTTCTACGTGTCTGTCGGGCGGACAATAGGACTTGGCCCGACGATGCCCAAATTCGAAGCCGGCCGCCAACATAAGTTTTAGGCATAGGCCCCAAGCGACCGGCGGCGAATGTCGCACCTTCCCCGCAATTGCGTTTTTTGCTAGCTGAGTGCGCTCGGCTGCGCAGGCGACCGGACCGCTCCCGCCGATCGCCGCCCCCCGCGGGCCGCCGATCACCTCCTTCTCCCGCCGACCCGCCGCGACACTTGCGACGGTCCACGGCGCTGGGCCAGAGACCGTCCGACGGTCCGGCCGACACTTCCGAAAAGGCCGACACGAACAATGGATGGATACTCGACCACCCTTCTGATCCAGCTCGCCGTCGGGCTAATCGCCACCGGCGTCGTCGCCGGAATCCTGGCCGGTCTGCTTGGCGTCGGCGGCGGCATCGTCATCGTGCCGGTGCTGTTCTGGATCATGACCACCCTGCACTTCGACCCGGCTGTGGCCATGCCGATCGCCGTGGCGACGTCGCTGACGACGATCATTCCCACGTCGATCTCCTCCATGCGCGCCCACAACAAGCGCGGCGCCGTCGACTTCGCGCTGCTGCGACTGTGGGGTCCGGCGGTGGCCGTCGGCGCCCTCATCGGCGGCGGCCTTTCCAACTTTATCGACGGCGAGGGGCTGCTGTTCATCTTCGGCTTCATCGCGCTGTTCGTGTCGGTGAACATGGCGATCCCGAAGACCCTCGTGATCAGCGACCAGCTGCCGCGCAGCAACTGGGTCAACCGGGCGATCGCCGCGGTCATCGGCGTATTCTCGTCGCTGATGGGCATCGGCGGCGGCACCCTGTCGGTCCCGACGCTGTCGTCGTTCTCGTTCCCGATCCACAAGGCCGTGGGTACCGCCGCCGCTATCGGCCTGCTGATCGCGGTGCCGGGCGTGCTCGGGTTCATCTGGTCGGGTCTGGACGTCGAGGGACGGCCGCCGTTCTCGCTCGGCTACATCAGCCTGCCGGCCGCCGCGATCATCTTCCCGGTGACGGTTGTCTGCGCGCCGATCGGCGCCGGCCTCGCCCACCGCCTGAACCAGCGTTACCTGAAGCTCGCCTTCGCGGTGTTCCTGGCGCTGACGGCGGTGAAGATGCTGGCTTCGGCCTTCTGAGCCGCGGTCCTGGTGCGCTGAGGCCGGCGAGCTGACGCTCCCGTCTGCGCGGGCGCGGCCTGCGGCCGGCACGCGGCCGCGCGCTGGCCCGGGCCATTGCCCGACGAGCCGGCCCACCCGCCCCGGCACAAGCCGGGACGGGCGGCGGTCAGCGCGGATCAGCGATCGCCGTCGGCGTCCGGGCCGTCCTGGTTGGACGGCGTGATCGGGCCCTTGCGCGGCTCCACCACGCCCTCCTCGGCATGAGCTGACGGCGTCTCGACAGGCTCCTCCGAGGCGGTCTCCGGCAGCGCGGCGCGCGCCCGGGTCTCGTTGACCACCCGCATCGGCGGCGCGCGGCCTTCCTTGTCCTCGCCCATGTAGAGGGTGACGTGGGGGAACGGGATCTCGATGCCGCGCGCGTCGAAGATCTCCTTGATGAACTCGTTGTAGGCGCGGCCGACGCCCCACTGGCTGCCCGGCGGCGTCTTGATGCGGGCGCGCACGGTGATGGCGGAATCGCCGAACGCGGTGATGCCCTGCATGTCGAGCTCGCCGATGATGTTGGCGCCGTGCTCGGTTTCCTTGAGCTTGTCGAACGCGTCGAACATGGCCTGCTTCACGTCCGGGATGTGCTCGCGGTAGGCGACCCCGATCTCCGCCACGTGATAGGCGAAGCCCTTCATGAAGTTGGACACGGCGTCCACCGACGAGAACGGCACGATGTGCAGGGTCCCGTCCAGCGAGCGCAGCGACACCGAGCGGATCGACAGCCGCTCGACGACGCCGGAGATGCCGCCGGCCGACACCACGTCGCCGGTGTTCATGGCGTTCTCGAACTGGATGAACACACCGGTGACCACGTCCTGGACGAGCTTCTGGGCGCCGAAGGAGAAGGCCAGCGAGAGCACGCCGACGGAGGCGAGCAGCGGGCCGATGTTCACCCCGATCTCCGACAGGACCAGCATGAACACGATGACGCCCAGCACGATGGTGAAGGCATTGCGCAGCAGCGACAGCAGCGTGGTCTCGCGCGCCGTTGGCGCCCGCCCGTAGGACGGGTTCAGCCGGTACTCCACCCACGAGGTGACGGCGAGGTAGATGCCGCCGCCGATGGCCAGCACGATCAGCACCGACAGGATGGTGCCGAAGAAGCCCTGCCCGTCCTCCGACAGCATCCAGTCGAACACCTCGACCAGGTCCCAGGCGTCGGCGATGGCCAGCAGCACGCCGGCCAGCACGATGATGCGGACCACTTTCAGCACCGTCGGCACGAAGGCGTTCAGCCGGGTTTCCAGCAGCGGCAGCCGCTCCTTCACGTCCGGCGGCAGCCGCAGCCCGAAGGAGATGGTGCGCGACACGAAGGCGGTCACGATGACGCCGATGACGATCGCCAGCAGGGTCTCCACCGTCGCCCGCAGCATGTAGGGCAGCGCCTCCAGCGGATTGACGAGCCAGACCACGAAGAAGGCGACCAGGTAGAGGATCGCGATCTGGTGCCAGTGGTTGCCGAGGAAGGCGAAGAACCGGCCCAGCGCGTCCGTCTTGCCGGCTTCAAGCCGCCGGTTCAGGAAGCCGCGCACCCGCGTCTTGTTCTGCAGGACGATGAGGATGGCGATCACGATGGCGGTGAGGACGACGACGATCTTCAGCGCGTCGGCGAAACGCGGCGAGATCTCCGTGGCCGCCACCGGCACGACGAACAGGAGCCCGTAGCCGACGATGCTGATCAGCCGGCTCAGCCAGAAATACCAGTAGGTGGCGCCGGTATCGCCCAGCGGCACGAAGCGCAGCGACGGAAAGCTCGGCGTGAACAGGAGCCGGGTGACCAGCTTCACGGCCTCGATCACGATGAAGGCGTTGAGGAAGAGCGTCTGGTAGATGCTCATCTCGCCGGTCCGGCCGAAATAGATGGAGAAGACGTAGCCGGCGAGCCAGGCGAGAACGACCAGGGCGGTCTCCACCAGCATCGTCGGCACCAGGTACATGACGCGGGACGGCCACTCCTTGCCTTCGGCCCGGCGCGCGAACAGGTGAAGCACGCCCCGCCCCAGCATCCGCAGCACGAAGAAGCTGCCGAACACCACCGCCATCGACAGGCCGAGGTTGAGGACGGTGCGGCCGAAGCGGACCAGATCTATCCGTCCGGTGTCGCCGAAGGCTTCGCCGAGATCTGAGCCCACTCGGCTGAACGTGGTGACCAGCATGCCGGCCTTCTTGGCGACCGAGCGGGTGTACTCCGCCGCGATCCGGGCCGGACCCAGGTCCTCCCTCGCGGCGGCCGGAGCGGCGGCCGCCGGGGCATCGTCGCTGGCGGCCGACTTCAGCTTGCCGATGAGCTCGGCGCGGGCCTCGTCGTTCTCCAGGATCTGGATCAGCGCCTCGACCGAGCCTGCGGCCGCGGCCTCGGCGCCTTCGGCCAGAGCGCCTTCCTCCGGTGCACTTGCGGCGCTGTCGCCACCTCCCGATCCGGTCCCCAGCGGGATCCCCAGCTGTGCGAACGCCCCCCCGGTTGTCAGGAAGAAGGAAAGGACGAGGGCAATCAGAAAACTGCGCATGCGACACCCGGGTTCGAAAAGGCGGACGGGGGATAGATGGCGAGACGGATGAACACGCAGGTCCGGCCGACCCTGAAAGGGTGGCAAAAACGACGGTGGTCTGTCCACGCCCATTCGTCTTCCGTTGCGGCCCTTGTGCCAGACACGCACCCGCATTTCCAGCCAGCCGGCGCCGGTCCCGGACACCACGGCGCAGGGAGCGCCGCCAGCGGACGATGGCGCCTGCGCCGAGGCTGGGGTATCAAGCCGTCATGCGGACGATACGGCTTCTGATGGCGGACCGGGGTCTCGGCGGGGCGATCGTCTCGCTCATCGCCTATCTCGTCGTACTTCAGGGCCTGTTGGGTGCCGTCGCCGACGGCGCGATGGCGGCGCCCGCAGCCGCCCCCGGCGGCGTCCTCTGCTCCGGCGGGTTCGCGCCCACCGATCCGGACGACTCGGGCCGCGACGCCGACCACGTCACCTGCTGCATGGCGCTCTGCCGGGCGGCCTGCCTGTCCGGCGCCTGCCTGCCGGGCGACGGTTCGGCATCGGCCTTCGGGCGGGTGTCCGACCCTGCGCAAACCGGCGCCGAGACAAGCCGCGCCGGCGCACAGCATGCCGGGCGCCTGAGGCCTGAAGCGCGCGCGCCTCCGGCCCGCGGCTGATCCGGCAGGCCGGCCGCCGCGGCGGCCCTCCGCCCCAGCCTCAGTCCATCGACGCCAATACACTCCGAAAGCCGCGAAAGCGCTTTTCGGGAAATCACATCAACACCCACGCAAATCCGGACGGAAATGCGCGAAAGCACGTTCCTGGATCTGCTTATGGAGAAGCACCCATGCGCACGCTCATCGCAGCCGCTGCTGCCACGCTCATCGCAGCCGCCGTTCCCGCCGCCGCCCATGACGTCAAGGTGGGGGACCTGGAGATCACCTCTCCGTGGACCCGCGCGACACCTCCGGGTGCGGCCAATGGCGGCGGCTTTGTCACCATCACCAACACCGGCACGATTGACGACCGACTCGTCGGCGCCGCGTCGCCGATCGCCAAGAAGGTCGAGCTTCACACCATGGAAATGGCCGACGGCGTCATGAAGATGCGGCCCATCGAGGGCGGCATCCCGGTTCCGGCCGGCGAGACCGTCCGCCTCGCCCCCGGCGGCGACCACATCATGTTCATGGGCCTCGAGACGCCCATCAAGGCGGGAACCCTCGTGCCGGTGACGCTCACCTTCGAGACGGCAGGTCCGACCGAGCTGGAGATGACCGCGACGCCTCCGGGGGCGCCGGGACCGGACGGCGACGGTCACGGCCACGGCATGAAGATGCCGAAGCACTGACATCGGCCTTCCGCTGACAGAAGAAGGGCCGCGCTTCCGACCTGAAGCGCGGCCCTTTCTCCCGTTTGCATGCCGGCAATCAGGCTGGGCCGAGGCCCCTCACCGTCCGAGGTGCGGCGGCTTGTCCGGTGCCAGATATGCCCCGATCTTCGAGAAGATCGCGTCGGTCGGGCGCGGCTCGTCCGGCGTGCCGTCGCCGTTGGTCGTGGCGAGCGCCACGGCGATTTCGCCCTCCGGCAGATAGGCCATCGCCGCCGCGTAGCCGGCGAAGGACGGCGTCTGGATGGCCCACCCGTTGGTTACGAACACGCCCATCGCGTAGTGGACGCCGTCTGCGAAGACGCCGACACCGTCGGCGCCTTGGGCAAGCTGCGCCTCGTGCGAGGCCGCGGAAAGCAGTTGCCCCTTGCCGATGGCGATCGCCGAGGTCAGGAGGTCGCCGATGTCGGTGGTCATCACCGCGCCGCGCGCCAGCGTCCAGGACGGGTTCCAGTAGGTGGAATCCTCCAGCACGCCCCGCTCCTCGGTGAAGGCATGCAGCACCGGCTCCTGGATCACCGCCGTATGCTCGCTGCGGGTATTTTCCAGGTCGAGGGGCTCGAGCACGTAGGCCGCGATCAGTTCCTCCAGCGGCTTGCCCGCAACCGTGCGCATCACCTCGCCCAGGATCACGAAATTGGTGTGGGCGTAGGCGAAGCAGGTCCCCGGATCGCAGACCATGTCGCGGCTGAACGAGATGTCTATCAACTCATCCGGCGTGAACTGGCGAAACGGATCCTCGTAGAGCGGCAGGTAGTCGAGGTTGACGTAGTCGGCATAGCCGGAGGTCGACGTGATCAGCATCTGCAGCGTGATCTCGTCGGCCCGCGGATAGTCGGGGAACCACTTCGACAGCCGGTCCTCGACGCCGAGGAGCCCTTCCTCCTGCATCCGCAGCAGCACGGTCGACATGTAGGCGATGGCGACGGCGCCGTTGCGGAAATGCATGTCGGTGGTGGCCGGGATTCCGGTCATCGACGTTCCGTGGGCTTCGTCCATGATGTCGACGTCGCCGATCCGGATCTTCACGATGGCCGCGCTGAGGTTGAGCGAGGCCATGCCGTCTTCCACGAGGCCGCGGATGTGCGCCGCGATCTCCTCGACCGGCCGGCAGGCACCGTCCGCCGGTGCTTCACCAGGCCCGCACGCCTGGGCGGCACCGGCCGCCGGCGCCATCAGCACCGTCGCGGCAAGCGCGCCTGCGCGAACGAACCGGCGCACCTCGACCGTCTTAACCCTCTGCATCGGTGTGCTCCTGCTCGTTCGGCTGGCGAAGGACGACGGAATCAGTTCCGGGTGAAGGTCCCGAGCCCGTTTGCGTCATATGCTTCGATGGACATCGCACGGGCGCGCCCGCCGTCCATCTCGAAGGTCAGTTGCGACACCGAACCGACTATGCCCTGATCGACATCCGGGTCGAAGGTGAAGGTGTCGCCATCCCAGTGCGACAGCGGGAAGACAAGCCCGGCCGGGCCGATCTTCAAGGTCAGCTCGCCACCCTCCTCGACGATCTCGGCCGGCCCGAAATAGGCGTTCTCGTAGGTGCCGGCGAGGGCGGCGGCTTGTGCAGCGGGCGCCGGATCGGTCGGCCGCGCTTTGCCGGCCAATTCGCCGTCGGCGCCCAGGACCTGGCTGAAGATCGCGTTGAACAGCGCGTACCAGTCGCGCTCCACCTCGCCGGTCTGCACCAGATCCTCGAACTGGCGGACGACCGCCTCCGAGGCGCCGTCCGGGGCAGCGTTGGTCAGGACCACGATCCCGACGTTCGCCGCCGGAATCACCGAGAACGTCGTCCCGGCACCGACAGAGAAGGCCCCCGAGTGGCCGATCTGCATACGGCCGGAGGACGAGATCGTCTGGGTGATGCCATAACCGTAGAAACGCGGCCGCCCGGCGATCGTGGGGGCCGGGCCGCTGACGATCTGCGGCTGCATCGCCTCGCGCAGCGGCGCATCCGGCACGATCTCGCGGCCCTCGTAGACGCCGTTCTGGAGCAGCATGACCATCCAGCGGGCCATGTCGTTGACCGTCGACGAGACACCACCCGCGGGCGCTTGCGGATCCGGCTGGCGCACGAACTTCGGCTCGTAGGCTCCGTCGACCAAAACGTGGCCGGCGGCGCGGTTCTCACGCGCCTCGAAGTCGGCAAAGCGCGCGCTCGTGGACGTCATGCCGAGCGGGCCGAAGATCGCCTTCTCCGACAGGTCGGCCCATTCCATGCCGGCGGCTTCGGCCACGGCCTCGCCGCCCGTGGTCAGACCGAAGTTGGCGTAGGCATAGGTGTCGCGAAAACTGTTCAACGGCAGCAGACGAAGCCGCTCGATGATCTGGCGCCGGTCGAAACCGAGCCCCTCCAGGATGTCGCCCGCCTGGCCCGGAAGGCCGGAGCGATGGGCGAACATGTCGCCGACGGTGACATCGGTGGTGACGAACGGGCTGGAAAGCTTGAACCAGGGCAGATGCTCAACGATGGGCGTGTTCCAGGTCACCCGCCCTTCGCCGATCTCGTGGGCCACCACCGTCGCGCTGATCGACTTGGAAATCGATGCGAGCTGGAACACGGTGTCCGGATCGACCCTGGCATCCTCGCCGGCACGGCGCACACCGTACCCCTTGGCGAAGACGGTCTTGCCGTCGCGCACCACGGCGACGGCCATCCCGGGGACACCCGACCGCTCCATCACCTCGGCCACCAGCCCGTCGACGCGGTCGATGGCGGCGTCGATCTGTGCCGGCGTGATGGTGCCGACCGAAAACGCCATCGGAGACGAAACATCCTCCGCCGCGACAGCCGAGACCAGCCCGAACGACAGGGCCGCCGCGGCGCAGCCGGCCACGGCCCGCCGCGTTCCCGATCCCAACCAAGCTCTACCCGTCATTGCCCTGCTCTCCCATCCGGATGACACGCCGCACGGCGGCGCGCCTCCTTCCACGTCGCGGCGCTCAGCCCGGCGCGGCCGCGGCTGAACCCGACGTCCCCCGTCAGTCCCGCTTGAAGGTACCCAGGCCGTTGCCGTTCAGGAAGCCGATCGTCACCGAGGTGGCGCGGTCGCGCGGCCCGTCCGGCGCGAACGTCAGCGTCGACACCGACCCGTCCGGGTTGTTCTCGTCACGCGGCTCCAGAACGTAGGTCCGGCCGTCCCAGTGGGTCAGCGCGTAGGTCATAGGCTCCGGCCCGAGCTTCACCACGAGGCCCTCGCCGCCGTCGGCGATCTCGATGGGCCCGAAGTACGGATTGTCGAAGGTGCCCAGAAGCTGATCGTCCATGCCGGGACCGGTCGGGTCCGCCGGCGGCTGCTTGTCGACCAGCTCGCCGACCGGGGCGACCATCGGCGCGAAGCGCGGCGCGAAGGCGGCGAACCAGTCGCGCTCGGGCTCGCCGAACTCAACGAGATCCATGAAGGTCCGTCCGACCGCCTCGGCCGCACCGACCGGCGAGGCGTTCGTCAGCACGCCAATGGCGATGTTGTCGAGCGGCAGCAGCACGAAGCTGGTGCCCGAGCCCAGCGCGAAGGCGCCGGAATGGCTGAGCGCGACGCGGCCGGATGCATCGACACCGGTCCCGAACCCGAAGCCGTAGAGGCCCGGACGGGCGGCCGGCGACGGCATCGCGCCAGCCGGCATCTGGGTCTGGAGGGCCGGAAGCAGCGCGGCCTCCGGGGCGATGTCGCCGCCCCCGTCCATCACCATCGCGAGCCACTTGCCGAAATCGTTGGCCGATGCGCTCGCGCCACCGGCGGGAGCCTGCGGATCGGGCCGGCGCACGTATTTCGCCTGCCACCCGTCGCCCTGCCGCACGTGGCCGAATGCCCGGTTCTCCCGTTTCAGGAAATCATCGAGGCGGTAGCTGGTGGACGTCATGCCCAGCGGCTCGAACACCGCCGTTTCGGCCAGCGTCTCCCAGTCTGTTCCGGCCGCCACGGCGACGGCCTCGCCGCCGGCGGTGAGGCCGAAGTTGGTGTAGGCGTAGGTGTTGCGGAAGCTGTTGAGCGGCATGAACTTCAGCCGTTCGAGGATCTCCCGTCGGTCGTAGCCGATGTCCTCCAGGTCATCGCCGGCGTGTTCCGGCAGTCCCGACCGATGCGCGAACACGTCACCGCCCGTGACGTGGCTTGTCACGTAGGGGTCGGAAAGCTCGAACCACGGCAGGTGCTCGACCAGCGGGGTGTCCCAGCCGATCAGCCCCTGGCCGACGGCGTGGGCGACGACCGTCGCGCTGATGGATTTCGACAGCGAGGCGAGCTGGAACACCGTGTCGGGATCGACCCTGGCGTCCTCCCCCACCTTGCGCACGCCGTACCCCTCGGCGAACACCGTTTCGCCGTCCCGCACCACGACGACGGCCATGCCGGGAATGCCGGCCCGATCCATGACGTCGGTGGCGATGCCGTCGAGCGCCTCGATGGCGCGGTCGATCTGGCCGTCGGGAATTGCCGTGCCGGGCGCCATCGGCGGGGGCAGCGCATCGTCAGCCTGCGCCTGCATGCCCCCCGCGCACGCGAGCGTAAGCCCCGCCCAGACGGCCGCCCCGGCCACGCGCCCGTCAAAGATCGAAATGCCGCGCATGAAACCCCCTCCTGAATCGATGCCGCGTGCCACCGCGCACACGGGGCCACAGCCGATGCGGCGACCCTAGTGCGCCCCTGTCATGCCACCAACCGGAGAGATTGGAAAAGACTGGAAGCGTACTCGACACGCGCATGGACGCGGATGGCGCCGCGCCTGCGGCTCAGAACTCCGCAGCGAGCCGGAAGAAGACCCGAGTACCGGGATCGTCGATCTCGTCGTCGACCTGCCACGGCACGGCGAGCATGACCTGCCCCTGCACTCGGTCCGCCATCCGGGCCCGCAGCCCGAAGCCGGCGGAGCCGAGCGAGGCGTGGGTGTAGTCGACGGCCACGTCGCGGTTCCACAGCTCGCCGTAGTCGGCGAAAGCGAACAGGGCGGTACGCCCGAGCCAGTCGACCTTCAGGTCGACCCCCTGATTGACTTCCACCATGCCGGCGATGCCGCTGTCGCCGGAGAGCGCGGAGCCATCGAATGCCTGGCCGAAAGGATCGCCGCCAAGGTTCATCTGCGCCGCCGCCGGCAGCGGATCCTCCGCGTACTGGCCGATGCCGCGTAGCCGGAGGCTCGCCCGTCGCCACAGCGACTGGCTGACATCGAGGGTGCCGGAGACGAAACGATAGTCCGGCGGCACTCCCGGGCGCCCCGACAGCGCGTCGTCGCGATCGTCCGCGCCCAGACCGTCGATGCCCTGGTTGACCGTCACCCCGACCTTGGCGACGCCGCGTAGCACCGCCTGCTCCAGGTCCAGCGACGCTGACATCCACCGCGAGCGGCTGCTCAGCACGGGGTTGCCGTTGATCTCCACGTCGGTATCGCGCATCTCGAAGCCGACGCCCGCGAAGAGGCTCCGGCGGATCGTACGCAGCACCGGATAGCTGGCGAAGAGGCTTGCCTGGGTCACGTCGATGTTGATGTCGATCGGCAGGGGATCCTCGGGCTCGGAGGTCAGCCGGGTAAGGATATATCCGGCGTGAATGCCGTGGCTGCCTATCGGGATATCCTGGCTGAGCTGGAAGAACACCAGTTCCTCCGGCGCGTCAGGAATGGTCATGCCGACCAGGTTGGTGGCCTCGAACAGGCTGAACACGTCGTTGAAGGTGGCCTGGCCCGACAACTCGACCGGTCCGGCTGTGTCGTCGCCGAGATTGTCGAGCGTCACCCGACCCGTGGCCCGGGTGAAGGTGATCTCCAGATCGACGCTGCCGCCGCCCGAGGCTCCCTCCGGCCGCTTGAACAGACCGTTGATCTCCAGCCCCGCCAGGTCGCTCATCAGCAGGAGCTGGCGTTCGGCGGTCTTGATGTGGATCGGCCGCATCGCCGTGATCCGGTCGATATAGGGGCGCAGGCGGCGCTCCATGCCGGGCACGTCGGACCGGATGGTGAGCTCGCGGACGTAGGACTCGTAGACGACGATGCGGACGTTACCCGAGCTGACGTCATGCTCGGGGACCACCGCTGTCGCATAGTAGCCCGCCTTGATGTAGGCCGCCTCGATGGCGTCGGCGACGGCGTACAGGTCGGCCAGGCTGATGGTCGTGTCGACCTTGTCGCCCCAGACCGCGGCGAGGACCTCCGGCGAAACCGTTACCGCCCCCTCCACCGAAACGGACCGGAGGGTGAACAGGATCGTCCGTGCCTCCTCGTCGGGGACGAGACGCCGCTTGTCCTGCACTTCGATGGTGATGGTGCCGCGCTTCGGCGGCGGGGTGAACCGCTCGATGACGGTGTTGGGGGTGCTGAGCGTGCGCTCGAGTTCGTCGGACAACTGGGCGTGGGCCGGCCCCGACAAGACGAGCATCAAGGCAAGCGTTGCAAAGGTATGACCAGGAGATCCCCCCGGCCACCTCAGCTTATCCGGGATCTGCATCGCCCCCCCTTCAATGGCCGAGATCCAACCCGGCAGCAGCGGCGGATGCCTCGACCCATTATCGATGCCATCATGCTGTTCCGCTCGCAAGATTTTACCGATTCGGAGTTTTCAGCCAACGACTACTCTTGGAAATCACTGGAAGGTGGAGATATTTCAACGAATTTCGACTTGACGGGCAGCACGCCGGGAAACCTAGACTCCGACCGATCCGCGTCATCCGGCTGGGCGGAACGAGAAAATCGTCTGCGAAAGTCCGGACCGCGTCAGCCAAACCGGGGGGCATTTCGTCATGAAGACACTCATCTGGACGACCGTCGCGATCGCGGTCACAGCGGCTGCGCCGGCCAGGGCGGAGGATCCGTTCCTGTCGGAGATCGTCGCGTTCACCGGCGCCGTGATGCACCTGGAGACGGGTGTTCCGGGGCTCGTTCTCGGAGCGATCCGCAACGGCGAAACGGCCGTGGCGGGCTTCGGCGAGATCCGCGAGGGGACCGGCGTCGAACCGGACGGGGATACCCCGCTGCGCGTCGGCTCCATCACCAAGGTGTCCACCGGGGCCGTGTTGGCCAGCATGGTCGCGGACGGCACCGTCAAGCTCACCGACACCCTGCAATCGCATCTCGACTGGGACGTCACGGTCCCCTCCCGCGACGGCAAGGAGATCCGGTTGATCGACATCGCAACGCACACAAGCGGCCTGCCGCGCGAGCTGGAGCGCGCCCCAGGTCCGCCGGATGATCCCAACGCGACGCTCACCAAGGAGGCCATGATCGCCGGTCTGGAGAGCGACCCGCTGCTGTTCGCGCCCGGCACGAGCGGGCTCTATTCAAATTTCGCCTACGACCTTCTGTCGGCGGCGCTGGCGAACGCCGCCGGGAGGCCCTACAGCGATCTGCTGCGGGAGCGCGTGCTGGAGCCGGCCCGCCTGACCGACACCGGCTTCGAGCGTCCCACCGACATCTCCGGCGCGATGCAGGGACATGGCTTCCAGGGCGAAGCGCTGCCCGACATCCCGAGCGGCCTCGCCGAAGGCTCGGGCGGGCTTTATTCCACCACCAACGACATCCTCCGCTGGATGGCATGGCATCTGGACCGGTTCTCGCCGGAAGACGCGGAGATGCGGCTGCTCGACCATGCCGCCTACATTCCGCGCGACGCGCTGGAAGTGGCCGCCGGCTACGACGAATCCGGCGAGATGGACGCCGTGGGCCTCGGATGGATCGTGATGGAGCGGACCGCCGACCGTCCGACCATCCTCCAGAAGGCCGGCGGGGCGCAGGGCATCTTCGTCTACATGGCGTTCGCCCCGGCCCACGACGTGGGGGTCTTCGTCGGCATCAACGCCTACGATTTCGGGGCAGCCATGGGCATGGCCGAGACCGTCAACGAGATGATCGGCACGCTCGCCGCTCACTAGAGACTGCCGGCGGCGGGGACGAGGCCGGGCCTCGTGCCCGCAAGTGCCGAACGCCGCCGGCACCCCAGGCAAACACATTTTTTCGCTTGCCCCCGGCCGAGGCTGTTATCTATCGGCAGATCTGCGTCAATCGCGTCGCCCGCGGGCTCGCTGCCAGGCTTCCCGGCCGCTCCCAACCCCGGATCCGTCCCGCCATGCACTGGCACGTCGTCGCCATCGGCTGCGTTATCGTCCTGTTCGCCGCCGGACTGCGACGCATGACCGGTTTCGGGTTCGCGATGGTGACGGTCTCCCTGCTGTCGCTGATGATCAGCCCCAAGCAGTCGGTGTTGGTGGCGCTGGTGCTGCAGCTTGTCCTCGGCATCCGGAATCTGCGCCTGATCGTGCGGGACACCCGCTGGAGCCTGGTGCCCTGGCTGCTCGTGTCGGGCATAGCGGCGGTTCCGATCGGGCTCGCTGTCCTCCACGCCTCCGACGACCGCACCCTCCGCCTCATCGTCGGCGTCGCGGTGCTGTCCGCCCTCGCCCCGATCATCGGACGCGCACGCCCGCCCATCGAGGCCGGCTGGCGCGGCGCCACCGTCAGCGGCTTTCTCGCGGGGCTGCTGAACAGTCTGGCCGCCATGCCGGCACCGCCGTTGCTGCTCTACCTGATGCGCCTGAAGGACGTCAGCCTGGAGGCGCGGCGCGCCACCCTGATCACCATGTTCACGCTGCTGACGACCGGGGCCCTCGTCGGGCACCTGCTTTCAGGCGGCGTCGGAAGCGACACGCTGCTGCTCGCGCTGATCTTCACGCCGGCGGCGCTCGTCGGCGATCATTTCGGCCGCAACACGCCCTGGGCCATGAACCGCCGCGTCATCGATGCGGTCTCCATCGCCATCGTCATTGGCTCCGCCGCGATCCTGGTTGCCTCCGCCGCGTTCGCAAGCTGACCGGGGCACCGCGACTGCATCCACCATCCGGCGGCGCGGCACGAAACGTCGGGAAATATTCCCCTTCTCTGCCCGTCAGTGCCCGGCGGCACCCGCCGGCAACGGCGCCGGCCGCCGCATCAGCGGTGTGGCGAGGACCAGCAGGAAGAACAAGCCGGTCATCACGTAGAACACGTCGGCGAATGCCATCACGGTCGCCTGCTGGCCGACGATCTGCACGATCTTGTAGATGGCCCCGGCATGGGCGTCGGGCCCCAGCGACGACAGTCCCTGGGTGATCGTCGCCACCGCCTCGTCAGCGGCCGGCCTGCCCCAGGTGACGCTTTCGGCGAGCCGCGAGGCGTGCATGTCGCTGCGGTTGCTGAGGATGGTGTTGATGATCGCCAGCCCGACCGCGCCGCCGAGATTGCGGGTGACGTTGAACAGGCCCGAGGCGTTCTTCAGCGAGGCGATCGGCAGCGTGCCCAGCGACAGGTTGGTGATCGGCACCATGCACAGCATCAGCGACACGCCACGCAGGATCTGGGGCACGAACAGCTCCCAGAAATCCCAATCTGAGGTGATCAGCGAAGCCTGCCAGGTGCCCAGTCCGAAGCCGAAGAAGCCGATGGCAATCATCAGCCGCGGATCGACGATCGCCGCCAGCCGGCCGGCGAACGGCGCCGTCAGGAACATCGCGATGCCCGAGACGAACATGGTCTCGCCGATCATCAGCGCCGAGTAGCCGCGCACCTGGGCGAGGTACATCGGGTAGAGATAGGTGAGGCCGTAGAGCCCGATGCCCATCACGAAGGAGAAGGCCGAACCGGTCGCGAAGTTGCGGTTGGAGAAGGCGCGCAGGTCGACCACCGGCTCCGCCGCGGTGAAGGCGCGCCAGAAGAAGCCGAAGGCCGAAGTGACCGAAACCACCGTGAAGATCACGATCAGATGGTCGTCAAACCAGTCGTTGGCCGCCCCCTCCTCCAGTACGAACTCCAGGCTGCCGAGGAAACCGGCCATGAACAGCAGCCCGAGCCAGTCGAACCGGTCGAGCAGCGACAGGTCCGGCTCGTCGAAATCGACCAGCGTGATGGTGGCGATGGTGACGAAGATGCCCGGCACGATGTTGATCAGGAACAGCCAGTGCCAGGAGAACAGCTCGGTCAGGTAGCCGCCGATGGTGGGACCGATGGTCGGTGCGAGGGTTGCAACCAGGCCGATGATCGGCGCGACCACCGGCTGCTTGTCGCGCGGGAACACCGCATAGGCCGAGGCGAACACCGTCGGGATCATGCCGCCGCCGATGAACCCCTGCAGCGCGCGGTAGACGATCATCTGGTCGATGGTCGTCGCGGTCGCGCACATGAAGCTCATGAAGGTGAAGCCGGCGGCGGAGGCGGCAAACAGCCAGCGGGTTGAGAACGCCCGGGACAGGAAGCCCGACAGCGGGATCATGATCACCTCGGCGATCAGATAGCTGGTCTGGACCCAGGAGATCTCGTCGGAGGACGCGCCCAGTCCCGCCTGGATTTCGGACAGCGAGGCCGAGACGATCTGGATGTCCAGGATCGCCATGAACATCCCGAACACCATGCAGATGAAGGCGAACATCTTGCGCCGGTCGAGCCCCTCGGAAGACGGGGCGGCGGCGGCCTGCGGGGCGGAGGTGGTGCTCACGGGACTGCGTGCCTTGGATCACGATGCGGGATGTGTCGGCCCGGCCACCTGGCGCGGCCCGCCCGTCCCCGGTTGGTCAGGGCTCGATGGAGAAGCGCGGAACGCAGGCGGACATCCGACGCCCGCCTCCGGCCTCCCGCGCTAGCGCGGGTCGGCCGCCGTTCCGTCGGCCGCGGCGGCGTGCAACGCCTCGCCGGAAGCGGAGAGCCCCAGGAAGTCGCGGACACGGCCCACGACGCCATCGACGACGGACGCCACGCCGGATGCCGGCGCAGTCTCCCCCGCGGCCACGCCGGTCTCGCCGCCGGGCCCGGTGCGGGTGTCCACCGTGACTACCGCTGACATGCCCGGCCGCAGCGCATGGGTGGCCGTCGCCCCGGACGAAAGCTTGATCCGCACCGGCAGCCTCTGGACGATCTTGGTGAAGTTGCCGGTGGCGTTCTCCGGGGGCAGCAGGCTGAACAGCGCCCCGGAGGCAGGCGAAATGCTCTCCACCGTTCCGCTGAAGGTCTGGTCGGGATAGGCGTCGACGGTGACGCTCGCCGTCTGCCCAGGCCGCATTTTCTCCAGCTGGGTTTCCTTGAAGTTGGCGTCGACGAAGACGCTGCCGAGCGGCACCACGGCGGCGAGCCGCGACCCCGCCTGGACCAGTTCGCCGACATCGACGGCCTTGTTGCCGACGACGCCGTCGACCGGCGCCCGGATGGCGGTGAAGGCCAAATCCCGCTTGGACTGGTCAAGCGCCGTGCGCAGGCTCTTCAGGGTTTCCTCGGCCTCCACCCGCTCGGCCTGCAGAACGGAGACGCTCGCCTGGGCCGAGGTGAGGGCCGCCCGCGCTGCGGCCACCGCCGCGCGGGCCTTGTCGCGCTCGGCCCGCGCGGTGTCGAGTGCCTGCTTGCTGGCGAAATCGCGCTCGACGAGCGTCGTCTTGCGCCCGAACTCCGCCTCGGAGAAGTCCAGCCCCGCCTTGGCACTGTCGAGATTGGCCTCCGCCTCGTCGATGTGGGCACGGGCGGCCGAGATCTGGACATCGATACGGTCGACCGTGGCCTCCTGCATGTCGATCTTGTTGCGGGCGGCCTGGACGGCGAGCCGGTAGTCACCGTCGTCGAGACGGGCGATGACCTGGCCGGTCCTGACCTCCTGATTCTCGCTGACCTCCACCGAGGCCACGTAGCCGCCGACCTTGGCCGACAGGATCGACATGTTGGAATCGAGATAGGCATCGTCGGTGGTCAGCTCGAAGCGGCCGACGGTCCACCAGTGATGTCCTTCGTAGACACCGAATCCGAGCGCCGCGGCCACCACCGCCAGCAGCGCCAGCCGCTTGCGGCTCTTCCGGCGCGGCGGGCTCTCGGGCGCCCGTTCCGTGGTCAGGCTGCCGGCCGTGGTCGGCGTCTCCGCAGAAGGGAGGCCCGGGTCGGACTTGCGGGCGAGTTCGCGCCCGGCGCCGGCGTCGGGGCCCGGCCGGCCCGCGGGGGACGCACTACCTGCTCCCGCGGCACCGGCCGGCACGCCGCCGGGCACCCCTGACGTTGCGTCACGATCCTGAGCCTCACCGAGGGTCATCGTGTCGTTGCTCCGCTTCATGACTGCCGTCTTGTCTGCTGAATTTACCGAACCGTTCGGTCAATTCCGGCGGACGCTATCATTGACTAAACGGTTCGGTCAATGCATGTTGAGCATGTGAGATGTGCGTTTCCGAGGGGCGAGAGCCCGGCGGGAAGACCGCGGAGTGACCGGCGTGTTACGCTGTCCGCGAACCATTGGATTTGCCTGCCACCGTCCCTTGCGGGATACGCCCCGACGCCCAGCGCCGAGTGACGCCCGATGAACAAACCCGTCCAGCCGCCCGAACGCGGCAAGGCCTCCGCGGCCGCCAGCAACGCCAAGCGGACCGATATCCTGGAGGGTGCCCGCGTTGTCTTCCGGGCCGAGGGATTCGATGGCGCCAGCATGGACAAGATCGCCCAGGCCGCCCGGGTCTCGAAGGGAACGCTCTACGTCTACTTCCGCAACAAGGAGGAGCTGTTCCAGGCGCTGGTTATGGTCGACCGCCAGGAAGCGGCCGAGCAGATGTGCATCGTCGAGGACGACGAGGCAGAGATCGGCGAGATGCTCCAGCGGGTCGGCGAGCGCTTCCTGACGATGATGACGTCGCCCCAGCACATCGCCCTCATCCGCATGGTGATGGGCGCGGCGGAGAAATTCCCGGAAGCCGGACGGACCTTCTTCGAGATGGGTCCCTGCTTCGGGATCAACCGGCTGGCCGACTATCTCGACCGGCAGGTGGAGCGCGGCAGGCTGGTCATCGACGAGGACACCACCTTCGCGGCCGCCAACTTCCTCAACCTCTGCCACGGCACGATCGTCAAGCGGCTGCTGTTCGGCTACGTCGACACGCCCGACACCGCCGAGATCGAGGCGACCGTCGCAAGCGCCGTCCGCATGTTCCTGAAGGCCTACGGCGTCGAGGCGGCGAAACGCTGAGCACCGACGGCACAGGCGTGCCGACCCGCGCCTTCAGCGGCGCGGTGTCAGCCGGGTCCGGCGCCGCCGGGCTTATTCGGCGGCAGCCAGCCGTGCCGCCCCGGCCTCGCCGTCCTTCACCAGGCGCAGACCCCGCACCACCAGGATGCCGAAGACAAGCATGTCGGCCACCAGCACCAGCGACGAGATCGCCGCGATCGGGTCGCCGCCGGCAGTGCCGCCGTGCACCAGCGCGATTCCCGTGATCAGGCCGATTGTGCCGACAATCCATACGGCCGACTGAGCGAGGGCGGCGCGGCTGCGGTCGATCTGCGGATACAGCCGATAGAAGACGCCCATCAGGAACAGCGTCACCCAGCCGAGAAGGTTGAGATGGGCGTGGGCCGGCATCATCGTGTGATCCTGTCCCATCGCCATCAGGATGCCCCAGCCCATCCCGACGATCGCCATCAGGACCGCAGCGGGAAAGCAGAGAGACGAAGCGCTCATGTCGGATCCTCTTGTCTGTCGTGATGGATGTGCCCGCCGGAGTGGATCCGCAGGCTTTTCGGGGTAAGGTCTTCGCGCCGCCACAAGGTCGAAAGTTGGTGCGCTGCCAACAGCATCATGTCTAAGTGTTCGAGACCCGGCGCGGAAATTGAACGTTCGCATGGGCAGTATCACCACCATGAATTTCAGCGCGTTCGATCTGAATCTGCTCAAGGTCTACGCCGCGCTGATGCGCGAGCGCAGCGCGACCCGTGCGGGCCAGCAGCTCGGGATGAGCCAGCCGGCGGTCAGCAACGCGCTCAGCAGGCTGCGCCACGCGCTCAACGACGAGCTGTTCATCCGCCGTGCGAACGAGATGGTCCCGACGCCCCGCGCCGAGGCGCTCTCCGCACAGATCGGCGACGCACTCGCCGAGATCGAGCGCGCCATCGTCGATGAGGACAGCTTCGATCCCCCCAGCGCCGAGCGCCGGTTCACGCTTTACGGCGCCGACTTCTTCTCGTCGTTGATGATGCCGGCGCTGATCGCGGCCGTCTCCGAGGTCGCCCCCGGCATCGCGCTTCGGCTGCTGGAGAGCGCAACCGGCGACGTCGAGCGCCTTCTGCGCGACAACCTGATCGACGTCGCTCTGGAACGCGACATGGCGATGCCGGACTGGATCTGCAGCCGGGTCATCTTCTCCTCCCGGTACGTGATCGTTGCCGCGCGGGGTCACCCCGCGCTTGAGGCAGCGAATGTCCGGCCGGGCGACCGGCTGCCGCTCGATCTCTTCTGCGCGCTGCCGCACGCCCTGCGATCTGTCGACGGCAGCATGGACGGGCGGATCGACGAGTGCCTGCGGGACGCCGGCAGGTCGCGCCGCGTCATGCTGGCGCTGCCGCATTTCCACAGCGTGGCGCTTGCCGTGGCCCGAAGCAGGCTCATCGCGGCCCTGCCCGAACAGACCTCGGCCGCGCTCGCGGACCAGCTCGGGCTGGAGAGCTACCGCCCTCCGATCGATGTTCCCGACCAGCAACTGCGGATGTACTGGCATCGGCGCCACGACCGGCATCCGGCACATCGATGGTTGCACGAACGGATCCTGGAGGCGCTCACTGACCTCGATCGCACGCCGTCACGGAAGCCGTTCGACCCCGCCTATTCACAGGCGTCTCTGGCCGATCCCTCCCCTGTTCCCTAAATTGGCGCCGCAGCCGGTTCCGAGGGGAAGCGCCGGCAACGGCGGGGAAACAGCATGACGGCACCTTTCACCTTCAACACCGCCCCGAGCATCGTCTTCGGCGAGGGCAAGGCGACGGAGATCGGCGCGCTGGCGGCGGGGCGCGGCTGGACGCGCGTCCTGCTCGTCACCGATCCGGGGCTGGTCACCGTCGGCCTGGTCGATCCCTGCGTGGCATCGC
>Ga0207904_1000178_pt1 | contig 32226 bp, 24 predicted proteins | sample MalvirmetaMSP118_FD_184232 | JGI IMG/M metagenome (GOLD analysis project Ga0207904, IMG submission 184232) | Marine viral communities from the Deep Pacific Ocean - MSP-118 (SPAdes) | ecosystem: Environmental > Aquatic > Marine > Oceanic | place: Pacific Ocean | collected 2011-05-30 | reverse complement strand
GGACTCGCTCGCCGAGATCCGCTCCGGTCTCGAAACGCTGGCCGTGCTCGGCCTGTTCGAGGCCGCCGTCATCGACCGGATCGTCGCGCGCATCACCGTGATGCCGCGCAGCCGCGTGGCCGATGCGGTGGGCTCGGCCGACTTCGTTTTCGAGGGCGTGCCCGAGCGCAAGGACGCCAAGGCCGACGCCTTCTCCCTCATCGACCCGCACCTGTCGGACACCGCGGTGGTGGCCTCCACCACCTCCACCATCCTGGTGGACGAGCTCATCGACATGGTCTCCCGGCCCGGCCGGTTCCTGAACGCCCACTGGCTTAATCCGGCCTACCTTGTGCCGCTGGTCGAGCTGATGCCGTCGGAGCGCACCGACGAGGAGGCGGTCGCCGCGCTGGAGACGGTGCTGACCGGGATCGGCAAGGTGCCGGTCCGCCTCAAGGCGTCGCCGGGCTACATCGTGCCCCGCGTGCAGACGCTCGCGATGAACGAAGCCGCCCGCATGGCCGAGGAAGGCGTCGCCACGCCGGAGGCCATCGACAAGGCGCTTCTCTACGGCTTCGGATTCCGCTTCGCCGTGCTGGGTCTGCTCGAATTCATCGACTGGGGCGGCAACGATATCCTGTACTATGCGAGCCGGTACATGGCCGGCGCCATGGACGATGACCGGTTCGCCGCACCCGAGATCATCGATCGCAACATGAAGGAGGGCCGCAACGGCCTGCGCGACGGGATCGGCTTCTTCGACTACGCCGACCGCGACATCGCCGCCTACCGCAAGGAGCGCCTCGGCCGCTTCGTCGACCAGCTCCGACTGCTCAATCTCGTTCGTCCGCCCGCGTGAGGAGACGCGAAGGACGACGGGCAAGACCAACAACACGTCAGGCCATGCCAACCATCCATCACCGGGCGCGGCGCGCCCAACGCCAGAGGGAGACTTCCATATGAACCTTCAGCCGTTTCTGAAAACAGTTGCAGCGGGCGCCCTGATGGGTCTGCTCGCCGCGGCCCCGGTGCGGGCCGAGGAAGTCGTCCTGAAGGCCGTCACCGCCTTCCCCGCCTCGCTCGAGTTCGCCCAAAGCTTCCAGCGCTTCGTCGCCAAGGCGAACGAGCTGGGCAAGGGCGTCGTCAAGATCCAGTACATGGGCGGCCCGGAAGTCGTTCCTCCGCCGCAGCAGGCCCAGGCCGTGCGCCGCGGCGTCATCGACATGCAGTACGGGCCCGGCACCTACTATCTCGGCGACATGCCGGAGGTGGACGCCTGGGTGGGGTCGACGGTCAGCGCCATGGAAGCCCGCAAGAACGGCGGCTTCGCGGTGATGCAGGAGGTCTACAAGCAGAAGCTCGGGGCCTATCTGCTTGCCCACATCGACTCCGGCGTTGATTTCCACATCTACCTGACCGAGGAGCCGAAGCGCACCGCCGACGGCGGCGTCGACCTCAGCGGGCTGAAGCTGCGCAGCCAGCCGATCTACCGCGAGTTCTTCGATGCCCTGGGCGCCACCAGCATCTCGGTGCCCGTTCCCGAGGTCTACACGGCGCTCGAGCGTGGCGTGGTCGACGGCGTCGGCTGGCCGATGGTCGGCATCAAGGACCTGTCCTGGGACAAGTTCCTCAAGTACCGGATCGACCCGGCCTTCTTCCAGACCGACCTCGTGGTGATCATGAACGAGGAGAAGTGGGCGGGGCTCTCCGACGAGGCGCGCGCCATCCTGACCAAGGCCGCCTCGGAATACGAGCAGGAATCCTATGACCACTACCAGGGGGTCATCCAGGAGACCGACAAGGTCGTCCGCGCCGGCGGCATGCAGGTGATCGACATCACCGGCGACGCCCGCCAGGAGTTCCTGGAGATGGCGTTCGAGACCGCCTGGAACCGCCTGAAGACCAGCGGCAGCGACCACTACGAGGCGCTTCGCGAGGCCTATTACGACAAGTAGTCCCGGACGTCGTCCGCGGGTGGCCGGGCGCGGCAGGCTTCAACGCCGCGCCCGGCCACCCGCTCGTCTGCCACCCCGCGACGACCGGTGACCCGATGCGTGCGCTGACCCGCCTGTACGACACCCTCATCATCGGATTTGCCGTGTTCGGCGCCGCAACGCTTGCCGCCTCCACGATCCTGATCGTGGTTGACGTGGGCCTGCGCAATCTCGGCCTGCCGCCCGTGCGCGCGGCCAGTGCCCTGGTCGAGTACGCCATGCTCGCCGCGACCGCCGGCGGTGCCCCGTGGCTGGTTCGCCGCAAGGGCCACGTGGCCGTCGACAGCCTGATCGACCAGTTTCCCCCCGCCTTCTATCGCGCGTTCGTGGTCGGCGGCATCCTGCTGTCCATCGGCGTCTGCGCCTTCCTCGGCTGGCGCGCCGCGATGCTGGCGGCCGATGCCATCGCCCGGGGCTCGGTCGACATCCGCTCCATCAACATTCCCGGCTGGGTCGCCTACGCCCTCCTGTCCGCCGGCCTCATCCTGTGCGCCACGGAGTTCCTGCGGCTGCTGATCCTGCGCGGCGGCGCCGTCGAAGCGCAGCACGGAAACGGGGCCTGACGATGGATTGGCCCCAGGCAGCGCTCATCCTTCTCGGCGGCATCGTCATCCTGATGGCGGCGGGGGTTCCCGTCGCCTTCGCCTTCCTGGCGGTCAACATCGTCGGCGTGCTGATCTTCCTGGGCGGCATGGCCGGCATCGACCAGCTGGTCGACAACGCGTCGGGCACCATCACCACCTTCACCCTGGTGCCGGTGCCGCTGTTCATGATCATGGGCGAGCTGTTCTTCCACACCGGGCTGGCGATGCGCGTCTTCGACGCCCTCGACAAGTGCCTGGGCGGCATCCGCGGCCGGCTCTCCTATCTCACCGTCGGCGGCGGCACGCTGTTCGCCACCCTCTCCGGCTCGTCGATGGCCAACACCGCCATGCTCGGCTCGCTGATGATGCCGGAGATGCTGAAGCGCGGGTACAAGAAGCACATGATCATGGGGCCGATCCTCGGCACCGGCGGCCTCGCCATGATCATCCCCCCGTCGACGCTTGCCGTGCTGCTCGGGTCGCTCGCCCGCATCGACGTCGGCGCGCTGCTGATCGCCGGCATCCTGCCCGGGCTGATCCTCGCGGTCCTCTACGTGGTGCTGATCCGCATCCAGATCGCGCGCGACCCGGATGCGGCGCCCGGCTACGCCGCCGAGCGCGCGCCGCTCGGCCAGATCGTTAAAGCCTTCGCCGTCAACGTGCTGCCGATGGGGCTCGTCGTCTTCTCGGTGATCGGCCTGATCCTGCTCGGCTGGGCCACGCCGACCGAAAGCGCCGCCTTCGGCGTGCTCTCGGTGGTGATCCTGGCGCTGCTCTACCGCTCGCTGACCTGGACCGCCATCGTCAAGGCGCTGACGGAGTCCCTGGCCGTCACCGCGATGATGTTCCTGATCATTCTCGGCTCTTCCACCTTCTCCCAGGTGCTGGCCTTTTCCGGCGCCACCTCGGGCCTGCTCGGCTGGGCCACCAGCTTCGACGTGGGCCCCCACGTCATGCTGCTCGCCATGCTTCTGACGCTGGTCGTGCTCGGCATGTTCATGGATCAGCTGTCCATGATGATGCTGACGCTGCCGATCTTCATGCCGCTGGTCGCGTCGATGGGGCTGGACCCGATCTGGTTCGGCGTCGTCATGCTGCTGGCGCTGGAACTGAGCCTGGCGACGCCGCCGTTCGGCATGCTCCTGTTCCTGATGGTGGGTGTCGGGCCGCCCGGCACGACCCTCGGCGAGGTCGCCCGCGCCGCGGCGCCCTACATCGGCTGCACGCTGCTCTTGATCGGCCTGCTTGTGCTCTTCCCCCAGATTGCGCTCTTCTTGCCCACCCTCATGAACTGAACCATGCGGACGGGTCCAGATGCCAACCTTGCCGGGAACTGACGACGACAGCGACACGCCGGCCGAGCTGCCGTCGTTCGCGGAGCTCGGACTGGAAGGGTTCGCGCCCTATTTCTTCAACCGCATCTCGGAGCGCTGGAACACCACCATCCGCGACGCGCTGAAGGGCACCGAGCTGACGACGACGCGGATGCGGGCCCTGGCGGCGCTCGCCAGCCGGCCGGGCGTGACCATCAACGAGCTGTCAGTGTTTGCGATCAGCGAACAGTCGACCATGAGCCGCAATCTCGATGCGCTCGAGGAGGCCGGCCTGGTGCGCCGGGTCCCCAAACCGGAGGATATGCGGGCCCGGGAGATCTACATCACGCCGGCCGGCCAGCGCGCCCTCGACGCCTTCTGGCCCACCATGCACGCGCACCACGAACACCTTCTGTCCGGGCTGACCGACAACGAGCGCGCGCAGCTGTTCGAGCTGCTCAAGAAGGTCCTGGTGACGATCCGCAAGAACCCGTTCTGACCGGCCCCGCCGTCTTGGACCGTCCGAAATTCGAATTTGACAGGTTCCAGACTCTCCCTGATTATATGCATATGCAGATAATTCGAGTGCACGAGGGGACGCATGGCTGAGCGGTCGTTTGCCAGGGAAGTCGAGAAACTCCGCTTGGGCGCCGGGGAGGATTTCGCCGGTGAAGGCATCCTCGCCGTCACCAAGGCACTGCTTCAGTCGGGCGTCGGCTACGTCGCCGGCTATCAGGGGGCGCCGATCTCGCACCTGATGGACGTGCTGGCGGATGCCCAGGACATCCTCGCCGAGCTGGGCATCCGGTTCGAATCGAGCGCCAGCGAGGCGACGGCGGCGGCGACGCTGGCCGCGTCCGTGCACTACCCGATCCGCGGCGCGGTCACCTTCAAGTCCACCGTCGGGATCAACGTTGCGTCCGATGCGCTGGCCAACCTGTCGTCGGGCGGCGTCAAGGGCGGCGCGCTGATCATCGTCGGCGAGGATTACGGCGAAGGCTCCTCCATCATGCAGGAGCGCAGCCACGCCTTCGCGATGAAGTCGCAGCTCTGGCTGCTCGACCCGCGGCCGAACCTGCCGAAGCTCGTCGAGATGGTGGAGAAGGGCTTCGAGCTGTCGGAGGCGAGCGCCACGCCGGTGATGCTGGAAATGCGCATCCGCGCCTGCCACCTGACCGGCCACTTCACCGCCAAGGACAACGTGCGCACGGCGATGACCACCGCCGACGCGCTGAACGCCCCGCGCCGGGACACCCAGCGCATCGTGCTGCCGCCGGCAAGCTTCGCCCACGAGCACGACAAGATCGACGTGCGCTGGCCCGCCGCCGTCGACTTCATCAGGAAGAACCGCCTGAACGAATTCTTCGGGCCGGAGAGCGGCGACGTCGGCATCGTCCTGCAGGGCGGCATGTACAACGGCGTCATCCGCGCCCTGCAGCGCCTTGGCCTGGCCGACGCCTACGGCAACACCGACGTGCCCCTCTACGTGCTCAACGTCGCCTATCCGCTGATCGACGACGAGTTCCTGGAGTTCGCCCGCACCAAGAGCGCGGTGCTCATTGTCGAGGAAGGCCAGCCCAACCACATCGAGCAGGCCTTCGGCGCGATGCTGCACAAGGCCGGGATCGACACCGTGCTGGCCGGCAAGGACCCCTTCCCCATGGCCGGCGAGTACACCGGCAGCGTGATGATCGCCGCGCTGCGCCGGTTCGTGTCCGACCATGCCCCCGATCTCCTCTCCGACCGCGTCCGGGCGCCGAACGAGCCGGACACCAGCGCCCAGGAGCAGATCCTCGCCGACAACCTGCCGGCCCGTCCGCCGGGCTTCTGCATCGGCTGTCCGGAGCGGCCGATCTTCGCCTCCATGAAGCTGGTGGAAAACGAGCTCGGGCCCCATCACGTGGCCGCCGACATCGGCTGCCATCTGTTCGCGGCGCTGCCCCCCTTCAACATCGGCGCCACGACGATGGGCTACGGGCTCGGCCCGGCCTCGGCGTCCGCCTTCAACGTCAAGGCCGACAAGCGTTCGATCTCGGTGATGGGCGACGGCGGCTTCTGGCACAACGGGCTGTCGAGCAGCATCGCCAACGCCGTCTACAATCAGAACGACAACGTCATCCTGATCGTCGACAACTACTATTCGGCGGCGACCGGCGGCCAGGACATCCCGTCCAGCCGCGCCGACAATCGCAGCCGCTCCACCAACCACCCGATCGAGGCGGCCGTGCGCGGCGTCGGGGTCGACTGGGTCCGGACCATCGACCGCACCTACGACGTCACCAAGATGCGGGACACCCTCAAGGAGGCGCTCGCCTCCCCGGAGCCCGGACCGAAGGTCATCGTCGCCTCGTCGGAATGCATGCTCAACAAGCAGCGGCGCGAGCGGCCGCTCGCCCAGAAGGCGATCGCCGACGGCACCCGGACGGTGAAGCAGAAGTTCGGCGTCGACGAGGACGTCTGCACCGGCGATCACGCCTGCATCCGCCTGTCCGGTTGCCCGTCCCTCTCCGTCAAGCGTCTCGACGATCCGCTGCGCGACGATCCGGTGGCGGCGATCGATCAGAACTGCGTCGGCTGCGGCAACTGCGGCGAGGTCGCCGAGGCGGCGGTCCTCTGCCCGTCCTTCTGGCGCGGCGACATCGTCCACAATCCCGGCCGGCTGGAACGGCGGGTCGCGCGGCTCCGGACCCGGATCGTCGGCTGGCTCCAGGAGCGGCGGGCCCGCGGTCGGCTTTCGTTCGAGAGGGCCGCCTGACATGAACGTCATGAACACCGACACTTTCGATTCCTCCGCGGACCCGCAGGTCATCAAGCTCGCGATCCTGGCGATCGGCGGCCAGGGCGGCGGCGTCGTCACCGACTGGGTGGTCGCCACCGCCGAGCGCAACGGCTGGGTGGCCCAGGCCACCAGCGTGCCCGGCGTCGCCCAGCGGACCGGCGCGACGATCTACTACGTCGAGATGACCCGGACCGACGGCCGCCAGCCGGTGCTGGCCCTGTCTCCCTCCGCCGGCGACATCGACATCGTCGTCGCCGCCGAACTGATGGAGGCCGGCCGCGCCGTCCAGCGCGGTTTCGTCACCCCCGACCGGACCACCCTGATCGCTTCGGCGCACCGGGCCTTCGGCATTCTGGAGAAGGCCGCCCCCGGCGACGGGATCGGCGACGGCGGCGCGGTCTCCGGCGTCCTCAGGCAGGCCGCGCAGCGGCTGATCCTCCACGACATGGAAACCGTCGCCCAATCGTGCGGGTCGGTGATCTCGGCCAGCCTGTTCGGCGCGCTTGCCGGATCCGGGGCGCTGCCCTTCCCGCGGGAAAGCTACGAGGAGACGATCCGCGAGAGCGGCAAGGGCGTCGCCGCCAGCCTGCGGGCCTTCGCCGCCGGCTACGACATTGCCCAGGCGCCGGGCGTGGAGACCGTCGCCGAAGCGTCAGCGCGCGCGGAGCCTGCGGTCGTCGATGCCGGTCCGGCGGGTCCGTCGGACCTGGTCGATGCCTATGCCCGCCTGGTCCACCGCATCGACGCCGAGTTCGCCGCCGCCGCGAGGCCGATGCTTCTCGCCGGCCTGCAGAAGGTCGTCGACTATCAGGACACCGCCTACGGCGCGGAGTATCTGGACCGCGTCGCCGACATCGCCCGTCTCGACGCCGCGTCGGGGGCGCTGGATCTCACCATCGCAGCCGCGAAGTACATCGCCAACGCCATGGCCTACGACGACGTCATCCGCGTCGCCGACCTGAAGACCCGCAAGGCGCGCTTCGAGCGGGTGCGGGCCGAGGCCCGCGCCACCGATGCCCAGGTCCTCACCATCACCGAATACATGCATCCGCGCGGCGAGGAGGTCTGCGGCATGCTGCCGGCGCGCCTCGGCGCCGCCATCGAGGCCCGGCCGTCCACGCTTGCCTGGCTCGACCGGCGGGTAAACAAGGGCCGGCGCGTGCGCACCGACACGGTGTCGTGGTTCGTGATGCTCTATCTGCTGGGCGGCATGCGCCGCTTCCGGCGTGCGCTCCTGCGCCATCGGCACGAGCACGCGCACATGGAGGCGTGGCTCAACGCGGTGCGCGCCACTGCCCCGCAGAATCACCCGCTGGCGGTCGAGATTCTCAAGTGTCGTCGGCTGATCAAGGGCTACAGCGATACCCATGCCCGCGGCGTTTCCAAGTACGACCGGGTGCTTTCGGCGGTTCCGATGCTCGTTGCCCGCGATGACGGCGCCGACTGGTTGCGCCGTCTGCGCGAGATCGCCCTCAAGGACGAAACCGGCAGCGGCATCGACGGCGCCCTGCGCATGATCGCCGAGCTGGACCGTCCGGTGGCGGCGGAATAGCGCGGCGTCGCCGGGGCCGGAGGCTCATGTCTCTGGCCCGGCGGCTGCCCTTTATTCCGCGGCAGCGCCCCCCTGGATGAGCCGGAGCGCCGGCCGGCCGGGCCGGCGCGCGGGCGGATGCCGCCGCGTCCCGGTTCGGAGGGCGTTCGTGCCCCTTGCGGCCATCCTGCCGACCACGCAAAGCGCCGGGTTCGGGGACAGCTGAAGCCGATGGCAGGCGATGTCGGTGAAGCCGATCTCGCGCATTTCGGCGGCCAGATCGTCCGCCCCCTCTTCCAGCTCCGTCTCGCTGACGGTGCGCAGGCGCGGCTGGTAGACGATCACCAGCTTTCCGCCGGGCCGCAGCAGGTCGGCCACCACGTCGAAGGCCTGCATGCGGTCGGGCAGAAAATGGACGACGTTGACGAGCAGCGCCGCGTCCAGCGGGCCGTCCTCCGCGCGCAGCGCTTCCAGCCCGCCGAGCCGGAAGGCAACGCGGCCGTCCTGAGCGGCCGAACGGTTGCGGCGCTCGGCCTGGTGGATCATTTCGATGGAATGGTCGAGGGCGAGAACCTCGCCGGCGCCGGCCTCCAGCGCATACTGGACGGCCAGCCCGGGACCACATCCGAGCTCGAGAACGCGCAGCCCCGGCGCCATGTCCAGCTGCCCGACCGCCCAGCGGTTGCGCAGCCGGTTCGACCGGCGGCTCGCCATGACCAGTCCGGCCAGCTTCCCCAGCTGGCCGGTCGGCTGGCGGAACTGCGCGACGATCATCCGTCGCGCCCGCTCAGCCACGGCATCCAGCCCCAACGTTCTGGGAACCGAGCGCAGCTTTCCAGCCACGACACACGTCATCCCCGCCCCTCCCCGCAAGACATCGACGTTCGCCAGCCCGGCGAAGCGCCCGAGCGCCTGTCCGCCCGCGCATACGACTGAGATTGTGCGCCGTCGCGGGATTGCCAGCCCGGAAACGGCTAGCACACGCAGTCTGCGGTTGCGAAGTGCAGCGAAGCCACACCCTGCGGCCGTTGTCCGAGGTACCGGCGGTTTTCCCCTACCCCTGTGCCGTCACCGGTCGCTCGGCATCCCCGCGATGATCTTGTCGACGGTGATCGGCAGCTCACGCACCCGCACCCCGGTGGCATGGAAGATGGCGTTGCCGATGGCCGCCGCCGTCCCGGCGACGCCGATTTCGCCGACGCCCTTCACCCCCAGCGGATTCAGCTCGTCGTGCTCCTCCACGAACAGCACGTCGATGTCGTGGACGTCGGCATGGGCCGGGACGTGATAGTCGGCGAGGTGGTGGGTCATGAACCGGCCGAGGGCATGGTCGATCACCGCCTCCTCGTGCAGCGCCTGTCCAAGCCCGAACACCACGCCGCCCATGATCTGGCTGCGCGCGGTCTTCGGATTGATGATCCGGCCGGCGGCAATCGCGCTGACGATCCGTGTCAGCCGGGGCACCCCGATCTCCGCGTCGACGCGAACCTCGGCGAACACTGCCGAGTGCGCGTAGCCGGAATACGGGCTTTCGTCGGGCGCAAAGTCGATCTCCACGGCGATCTCGCCGTCCGAGGCCTCGGCGATCGCCTCCAGGCTGACCGCCTCCGAGGGATCGGCGGCCCGGCGGATGGAGCCGCCGGAGAAGATGACCTGCTCGCTCCCCACGTTCGCCAGCGGCGAGCCGTCGAGCCCGCGCGCCGCCTGGACGAGCTTTTCCTTCAACGTCTCGCAGGCCTGGGCGATGGCCGACCCGGCCGACGCCGCGGTGGCCGACCCGCCTTCCACGAAGGCCTTGGGAAGCCGCGAATCGCCGATCTTGACCGCCACCTGGTCCATCGGCAGGCCGAGAACGTCGGCGGCGATCTGGGTCAGGATGGTGTAGGTGCCGGTGCCGATGTCGGCGGTGGCGGTGCCCACTTCCAGCGTCCCGTCCGGGCGCAGGGCGGCCCGCGCGCTGGTCGGGAACATCATCGCCTCCCAGCAGCCGGTGGCCATACCGTAACCGATGAGGTCACGCCCCTCGCGCATCGAGCGGGGCGCGGCGGAGCGCTTCGACCAGCCGAAGCGCTCCGCACCCTGCCGGTAGCACGCCTTCAGTTCCTTGCTGGAAAACGGCTTGTCCTCGTTCTGGTCGCGGTCGGCATAGTTGCGCAGCCGCAGTTCCAGCGGATCGATGCCAACCTCGTAGGCCAGTTCGTCCATGGCCGTCTCGAGCGCGTACATCCCCGTCGCGCCGCCCGGCGCGCGCATGTCCATCGGGGTGACCGTGTCGATCCTGGCAAGCCGGTGGGCGAGCCGCACGTCGGCGCACCGGTAGAGCAGCCCCGACCAGTCGACCACGGTTTCTGTGAAATCCTCGTAGCTCGAGGTGTTGGCCAGCGCGTCGTGGATCACCGACGTCAGCCGGCCCTCCGGATCGGCGCCGAGCGCGACGCGCTGCAGCGTGTCGGCGCGGAAGCCGAGCGTGAACATCTGGTCGCGCGTGAGCGTCACCCGCACCGACCGCTCCAGCGCCAAAGCGGCCATCACCGCCAGGAACAGCTGATACTGGGGCCGGAGGCCAGAACCGAAGGCGCCGCCGACATAGGGCGACAGCACCTGGACCTTGTCCTCCGGCAGCCCGAAGACGTTGACCACCACGTCGTAGCTGTTCCGTGCGCCCTGGGTCTTGTCGTAGACGGTCAGCGTCTGCGGCCCCTCGTAGGACACGGTCGTGGCGTGCGGCTCCATCGGATTGTGGTGCTCGATGGCGATGCGGTAGCGCTGGTCGATGCGGGCATGGGCCTTGGCCAGCTCGTTCTCCGCCGACCCGCGCACGATGTCGCCCTCGCCGTCCTTCGGATCGAACGCCTGGTCCGTCACGGCGGTCACGTCGGTCTGGTGCGGCTCCACCGCGTACGTCACCTCGACCAGCGACGCCGCGTAGGTGGCCGTCTCGAAATCCTCGGCAACGACGAGTGCGATCGGCTGGCCGCTGTAGAGGATGCGCGCGTCGCGCAGCGGCCGGAAGGGCGTTCCGTCCGGGGCCACCATGTCCTTGAATTCGGAGGTGAACCAGTCCTCCTGCGGGCGGTTCTCGTGGGTGAACACGCGGATCACGCCGGGAACCGCCTCGGCGGCGGCGATGTCGATGGCACGGATGGTGCCGCGCGCGATAGCGCCGGAGACGGCAACGCCCTGGAGCAGGCCGGGCACGTCGAACTCGCCCGCATAGGGAGCGCTGCCGGTGACCTTGGCGCGGCCGTCGACGCGGCGTTGGGCGGTTCCGACGAAGGGGGCGGATGTGGTCATCGGGAAACCTCTACTGGATGCGCTTGTCGGTCTGGCTCTGGGGCGTGCCGGCTGCCGCCTGGGACAGCGCCCGGACGATGGTCCGACGGGCCAGGTCCACCTTGAAGGCGTTGCCGGGCACCGGATCGGCACCGGCCAGGAAGATGTCGGCGGCGGCCGCGAACGTGTCCCGGGAGGCCGGCTTGCCGCGCATGGCGGCCTCCGCGTCGCCGTCGCGCCATGGCTTGTGGGCGACGCCGCCCATCGCGAGCCGGGCCTCGGCGATCGTGTCGCCGTCGAGTTTCAGCGCCGCGGCCGCCGATACCAGCGCGAACGCATAGGACAGCCGGTCGCGGATCTTCAGATAGCTGTGGTTCTCAGCGAATCCCGCCGGCGGCAGGTCAACCGCCACGATCATTTCCCCATGCCGGAGCGAGGACTCGATCTGCGGGGTGTCGCCCGGCAACACGTGGAAGGCGTCGAATGGGATCGTCCGGGCGCCGTCAGGCCCCTCCACCCGCACCGTCGCCCCGAGGGCTGCCATTGCCACGCACATGTCGGACGGATGGGTCGCGATGCAGCGTTCGCTGGCACCGAGGATCGCGTGGTAGCGGGCGAAGCCGGTCTTGGCCGGGCAGCCGGTCCCCGGCTCGCGCTTGTTGCACGGCGTTGCGGTGTCATAGAAATACGAGCACCGGGTCCGCTGGCGCAGGTTGCCGCCGGTGGTAGCGGAATTCCTGAGCTGCGGCGATGCGCCGGCGAGAAGCGCGCTCGACAGCAGCGGGTAGTGGGCCTCGATACGCGGATCGTAGGCGATGTCGGTGTTGCGCACCATGGCGCCGATCGACAGGCCGCCCTCGTCGGTCTCCTCGATCCGGTCGAGCGGCAGCCCGGTGATGTCGACGAGGCGCGTGGGCCGCTCCACGTCGTACTTCATCAGGTCCAGAAGGTTCGTGCCGCCGGCGATGAACCGGGCGGACTCGTCCCCCGCGAGTTCGGCGACCGCCTCGCCCACGTCCCGGGCCTTCGTGTACGTGAACGGCCTCATCGCGCCTCTCCTTCCGAACCCTGCGCCAGCACGTCCTCGATGGCGTCGGCGATGTTGGCGTAGGCGCCGCAGCGGCAGAGGTTGCCGCTCATCAGTTCCCGCACGTCCGCGCGCGTCCGTGCCCGCCCCTCGTTGAGCAGGCCGGCGGCCGAGCACAGCTGGCCCGGGGTGCAATAGCCGCACTGGAAGGCATCGCGTTCGATGAAGGCTTCCTGGAGCGGGTGCAGCGCGTCGCCGCTGGCCAGCCCCTCCACCGTGGTCACCTCGGCGCCGTCCGCCATCACCGCCAGCGTCAGGCAGGAATTGATGCGCCGGCCGTCGACCAGCACGGTGCAGGCGCCGCACTGGCCGTGGTCGCAGCCCTTCTTGGTGCCGGTCATCGCCAGCCGGAGGCGCAGCAGGTCGAGAAGGGTCGTCCACGGCGCGACCTCGAGCTCGCGCCGTTCGCCGTTGATGGTGAGGGAAACCGGCATCCGCTCTGGCGGAGCGGCGGGATTGGATGCGCTCACGGGAGATCTCCGAGGCTGTCGCTGTCGGGAGTGCCGGCCTGTCGGCGGCGCCTGGCCGGAAACCATCCCGCCTGACCGGCTGCTTGGGATGTGTAACGTTTCCAAACTGCGGCCGTTCCCTTGGCGCCCGTCTTTCCCCGCGTGGCCAACGCCCGGGCTTTCGGCAGACCGTGCCTTCGCCTACAAGCGAGGGATGGACTGCAGCCGGATGGCGCCCGGCCGGACGAGCCGGCCCCGGCGATCATCGAACCGACAACCGCGGGTGGTGCACATGGGAACCTGGATCGTCCTCGGCGCGATCGCATTCGTCGCGATCTTCGCCATCCTTCTCTACAACCGACTCGTCGCCGCCCGTGCCCAGGTCGACGAGGCATGGTCGGACATCCAGGTCCAGATGAAGCGGCGCTACGACCTGATCCCGAACCTTGTGGAGACGGTGACGGGCTACGCCTCTCACGAACGGGACACGCTGGAAGCGGTGATCCAGGCCCGCAACCAGGCGGTGGCCAACACCGGCTCCCCGGAAAGCCAGGCCCGGACGGAAAACATCCTGTCCGGCGCGCTCGGCAAGCTGTTCGCCCTGTCGGAGGCCTACCCGAACCTGAAGGCCGATCAGAACTTCCGCCAGCTGCAGGACGAGCTCACCCAGACCGAGGACCAGATCTCCCGGTCGCGGCGCTTCTACAACGGCTCCGTGAAGGCCTACAACGTGATGATCCAGTCCTTCCCGGCCAACCTGTTCTCACGCTCCCTCGGCTTTTCCGAGCGCGAATTCCTCGAGTTCGACGACCCTCAGGTTGCCCAGCCGGTGCGCGTCGACTTCGGCACGTCCTGATCCCTGCCACGCGGACGCCTGACCGGGAGGCTCCATGTCGAAACTCCGCTTCGCCCTGTTCGCGATGGCCCTCGTCATGGTCGTCGGCTCGCAGTCCGTCGTCTGGCAGGCGCTGGATGGGTTCGGCCTGACCGGGTCGGAAGATGCCGGCATCGCGACCGGGGCCGCATCGGACGGTGCGATGTCGGCCGCGGCACAGTCGACGCCGTTGGTGCCCGCGCCGCCGGCCGCCGGACCGGTCGCCGGGCCGGAGCGCATCCGCGTCTTCCGCAGCGACGTCGCGGTCGACGAGACCGGCGCGATCAACGTCGTCGAGACGATCCAGGTGGTGGCGCGGGGCGACCAGATCCGGCGCGGCATCTATCGGGTCATTCCGCTCACCCGCACCATGGGGCTCGGCCGGGTGCGGGCCGACTTCGACCTCCTGTCGGTGGAGCAGGACGGGACCGCGGCCCCCCACCAGCTGACCATCGAGAACGGTCAGGCGGAGATCCGGATCGGTTCGGCGGACCGCTTTCTGGAGCCCGGCATCTACACCTATCGGCTCGCCTACCGGATGACGAAGCAGGTCGGCTTCTTCGACACCTATGACGAGATCTACTGGAACGCCACCGGCGACGAATGGGCCTTCCCGATCGAGCAGGCCCACGCCGTCGTCACGCTTCCCGACAACGCGAAAGTCGTCTCGACCTCGGTCTACACCGGCGGGTTCGGCGACAGCGGCCATGGCGCCACCGTCTCCACCGGCGCCGGCCAGGCGACCTTCACCACCACCGGCCCGCTGCCGCCGAAGGCCGGCATGACCGTCGCCGTCGCCTTCCCGAAGGGGATCGTGCCGGAACCCTCGGTCCTGACGCGGCTGCTCGGCGACCCGCTGACGGCGATCGTCTCGGTCGTCGGTGCGCTCGCGACGCTCCTCTACTTCCTCTACGCGTGGAACCGCGTCGGCCGCGATCCGCCGCTCGGGCCGATCTACCCGATCTACCGCCCGACCATCCCGCCCCACGCCATGCGCTATCTCGATCGCATGGGCTACGACACCAAGTGCCTCGTCGCCGCGCTGCTGGACCTGGCGGTGAAGGGCCATGTCGCGTTCTCCGAGGGCGCGGATGACAAGTCGCTGACCCTCACCCGGGTCGGGCCGGGCCGGGCGGAGCCGAGCCCCGGCGAGGCCAAGGTGCTCGCCAAGCTGTTCGCCGACGTCGGCGACACGGTGCACCTGTCGAAATCCGATTCCATCGTGCTCGCCAAGGCCAACACCACGCTGAGCTCCTTCCTGTCGGGCCGCTTCCTGCGCAAGCATTTCGACCAGAACCTCGGCTGGTGGATCGCCGGATTCGCCATCGCCGCCGTCACCTGGATCGCCAGCGACCTCACCGGCCCCGATCCCGTCGCCGGCGCCGGCTACCGGCTGTTCGCCTTCGCCGCGATCGTCGGCCTGTTCGTCGCCGGCACGCTCGCCCTCCGCAGCTGGTGGCTGGTGTTCCGGCGCAACTGGACCAGCCTTCCCCCGGCGCTCCTCTTCAGCTTCCTGTCGCTGGTCGCGCTGGTGTTCGCGCTCGGCGCCTCGGTGCTGCTTATCGGCAGCGCCGGCCTGATCGCCGGGCTGGCGCTGGTGGTAGCCGCGGCGATCCCGCCGATCTTCTTCCGGCTGATGGAACGGCCGACCAGCGCCGGCATCGAGGCGATCCGCGAGATCGAGGGGACCCGCCTCTACCTGACCGTGGCCGAGGCCGACCGGATGAAGTTCGCCAACGCGCCGGACCGGACCTTCGAGCACTTCGAGGCGCTGCTTCCCTATGCCGTGGCGCTGGGGGTGGAGACGGCCTGGACCAGTCAGTTCGCCCACCTGGTGGCCGCCGGAACGATGGTCGCCCCGGTCTGGTATCACGGGTCGCATGGCGGCATGTGGACCCCGGCAGCGCTGTCCTCCGTGTCCGACGGCATCGGCTCCGGCATCTCGCGCACCGTCAACCAGGGGGTCGCCTCGATCCGCTCGGCGAGTTCCGGCTCGTCGGGGTCGTTCGGCGGCGGATTTTCCGGCGGCGGCGGGGGTGGCGGCGGCGGCGGCGGCTGGTAGGCGCCGACGCGAGACATCGCCGGCCGGGGCTGCTATGGGAGCCCCGTCAAATGGTGAAACGATGCGGCAGCCTGGGCGTGCCGCCGGAGTGATTTGCGTCTGTCATGGTCAACATCTGCATCGTCATCCCCGCCTACAACGAAGAGCACGCGATCGCCGACACGATCGAGGATTATGCGGCGCACTTCCCCGACGCGGTGATGGTGGTCGTCGACAACAACTCGAAGGATCGGACCTTCGAGATCGTCGAGCAGACATTTCGCGGCACCCGACACCTGCTCCTCAAGGAAACCGCCCAGGGCAAGGGACGCGCCGTCAAGAAGGCGCTCTCCCGCGTGGTCGCCGACGTCTACATCATGGTCGATGCCGACCACACCTATCCGGCCGTCGACGCCCGACGGCTCTGCGACGAGCTTATCCGCGAGCGCCTCGACATGGTGGTTGGCGACCGCGTCAGCCACGGCGCCTACGACAAGCAGAACACCCGCTCCTTCCACGGCTTCGGCAACCGTGTCCTCACCCAGCTGATCTCGTTCCTGTCCAACAAACGCTACAGCGACGTGCTGTCGGGCATGCGCATCATGTCGCGTCCCTTCGTCGACCTGCTCGACGTCCAGAGCCACGGCTTCCAGTTGGAGACCGAGCTCAACGTGATCGCGGCCTTCGCCAAGGCGGACGTGCGCGAGATCCCGATCGACTACCGGGCCCGCAAGGAAGATTCTGAATCGAAGCTCGACACCTTCCGCGACGGCGCCCGAATCGTCTGGTTCGCCGTGCTGAACGCCATGGTGTTCTACCCGTTCGTGATCTTCGGCGCGATCGGCGGGCTGTGCCTGCTGGTGTCGCTTATCTGGGGCCTGTTCGTCATCTCGACCTTCTTCGAGCTGGGCCAGGTCCCCTACATCGCCACCACCATCGCAACCGCGACCTTCGGCATGGTCGGCCTGCAGTCGCTGTCGATCGGGCTGATTCTCGGCATCATCGGCGGCGACCGCCGGCGCGCCACCATCGCCGAGTTCCTGAAGGGCCGCCGCGCCTGGAACGCACGGCTGGACGGGCTCGACCCGACCGCCTGAAGGGTCCGGGAAGCCGGCTAGCGGCTGTAGAGGCGCGCGTTCATCAGCGCGAAGGTCAGGACAGCTGCGGCGCCGGAGCCGAAGAACAGCGCCACGACTGGCGGCAGGGAGAACCCGGCGACGCCGGTCACCAGCACCACGTAGATCCCCGAGTTGACCAGGAAGCCGGCCACCTGAAGGCCGACGTAGCCGGCAAGCTCCTTGCTCAGCCGGGGCCGCGCGCGGTCGCCGAACGACCAGGACCGGTTCAGCAGCCAGGTCACCAGCAGCGCGGCGGGGAAGGATATGCACCGCGCCCCGATCGGTCCGACCGGGGTGAGCGCCAGCACCAGGCTGAGCACGCCGGCGTCGACCAGAAAGCCCGTGCCACCCGTGACCAGGAACCGGAAGATCCGCCTGAGACCGCTGATCGATCCGCCTGCCGGATCTTCGGCAGTCTCTGGTGGCGATACGGTCATGCGGGCGAACTCCAGAATAAGCGTAGCGAATCGAACCCCGCCCGGTCCGGTGCGCGCGAGAACGGATGCCTACCAACGCCCGCAAATCCGTCAAGTCGAGGGCAGCGGCGTCCGTGGCGGATACCCATGCCGGATTTGAGCAGACCGGTCCCTGGCCGCCGTCCCCTCAGCGCCAATGGCTGGCGAACGGGAGGTCGAGCAGGAAGCGGGCCGACACCGGATGCACGGACGCGGCGTCCAGCGGCGCTTCCCGGGTCATCGCCACGCCGAACTCGACGCTGACCGTGGTCGGATCGACCGGCCGGATGAACAGGAGCCGGATGCCGCCGTCGCGCGGGAACATGCGGTACTCGCCATAGTTGTCGAGCGGCGCGCCGCCATCGACCCGCACCACGGCCCGGTTTTCGAAATAGACGTCGGTCCAGTCCGCCGGAGTGCCGTCGAAGTCGATGTACTCGAGCGGCGGACCCTCCGGGAATGTCAGCACCACCCCGCCCTCGCCCGTCACGGCAACTTCCGCCGGCCGCGCCTGCGGATCGACGTTGACGCTGAACAGCAGCAGCGACAGCGCGATGCCGGTCGCCAGCCCGACCCTGGCCCGGGTCCGGGCCGCGCCGGTGGCCGCCACCGCGTGGTAGACGAAATAGGCCGCGAAGGCGACGATCCACGGCAGCAGCCACTTGAAGTAGTGGATGTTGTTGTAGCGGAAGGTGCCGGTCGGCAGCGCGTCGCCGTAGGAGAAATAGAGCACGATCTGGAACATCGCCGCGACCGCCGTCAGCCGGAACACCAGCGGCCGGGCGAACAGGGCGGCGGCCGGCACGAAGCCGAGGCAGAGCGCGTTGATCGGCAGTTCCGTCAGCCAGTCGGCGCCACGCTCCAGATAGAGCGGATGCGAGGCGACCACGAGCGAGAACAGCTTCTCGAAGAAGTCCCCGAAGTAGAAGCCGCGCGACACCGACAGGGCGAAATAGCCGCCGAGCAGGTCGCCGAACACCAAGAGGTTGAACCCGAACATGATGACCGCGCCGGGCACCAGCCCGAGCACGCCGGCCACCGCCGCGTAGACGGCGTGCCGCCGCCGGATCGGGTCGCCGGCGAACAGGTCGATTGCCACAAGCACGCCATAGCCGAGCGCCACCGGTGCCATCAGCACGATGTCGCCCGGCCGCAGTGGCAGTTGCAGCCCGCAGACGAGGCCGAACAGATAGGCATTCAGGATGTGGGCCCGACCGTCCCAGCGGCCGTCGCGCCGGGCCCGGTCGTAGCGATCGAGCAGCAGCAGCGACGCGCCGACCAGCACCGCCGAGACCGAGCTGGTCCACGGGATCACCCATTGCAGGCGGACCACGTTGAACACCGCGATGAAGGTGAAGCCGATGATGGCGGCCGGCCAGAACCCGATGTGACGCCGGGTGGTGAACACGAACAGCAGGAAGAAGCCCAGCGTCGCCGCCAGATCGACGAAATAGAAGGCGTGATAGGGAAACAGCTGGATGAAGGCGGCGCCGATCAGCGGATAGAGCGGCGGGTAGTAATACTCGGCTGGATCGAGGTTCCAGTCGAGGATGGCCTTGGCCGACCGCAAATAGTTGCCCTGGTCGAACCAGCCCCACCAGCCCAGCGGATACTCCGGGTTGTTCCCCGGCACCGGCTTCCACGAGATGTAGGTGGTCTGCCAGAGAACGAAGATCACCAGCATGAAGACGCACAGCGCGATCCACTCGGTGGACGTCGTGACGGAGCGTCCATGAGGCAGAGCAGGCCGTGACAGCATCTTCGATCTCGATTGTCGGCGGGCGAAGGGAACGTGGAAACCCAATAGAGGGTGTTATTGCCGTTTTCCAGCCGGAGCATTCCCGCTGGTGTCCCGCTCGGCCACGTCGCGGTTCGCCATCGCGGGCCTCACATTCGCGCCGCCGCAAGATTGACACGGGCGGCGAATGGAAAGACTAGAGGGGCGAAATCGCGCAAGGCGGGAGAAATTGAAAATGGTGGTTCCGGTCATTCTGTCCGGCGGATCGGGTACGCGGCTCTGGCCGCTTTCGCGGGCAGACCTGCCGAAGCAGCTGGCGCCGCTGTTCGGCGAGGAATCGCTGTTCCAGCACACGGTCCGCCGCGTCGCCGGCTCGCCGCTCTATGAAAAGCCCGTCGTGCTCGCCTCCGCCGACGGCCGCTTCCTGATCCGCGAGCAGCTTCAGGAGCTCGGGATCGAGGGCCAGATCGTGCTCGAGCCGGCGCGCCGCGACACCCTGGCCGCCATCGCAGCGGCCGCCGCCGTCGCCCACCGCGACAATCCCGACGCCATCCTGCTGATCATGCCGTCGGACCATCTCATCACCGACGTGGACGCCTTCGCCGCCTCCGCCGAGATCGCGGCGAACGTCGCCCAGGCGGGCGGCATCGTCACCCTCGGCGTGAAGCCCACCCATCCGGCCTCCGGTTACGGCTACATCGCCCCCGGCGCGGACGGCCCGGACGGCTCCTTCAAGATCGCGCGTTTCCTGGAGAAGCCGTCGGCCGATGCGGCGGCGACGCTGATCGACGAAGGCTGCCTGTGGAACGCCGGCATGTTCTGCTTCCGCGCCGCCGCCCTCCTCGACGAGGTCAAGCGTCTCGAGCCCTCGACCCACGCCGCCATCCTGGCCGCCGTCGACGAGGCCCAGGACGATCTCGGCTTCATGATTCTCGGCCCCTCGTTCGAGAAGGCCCGCGCCATCTCCTTCGACTACGCGGTCATGGAGCGGACCGAATCCGCCTTCGTGGTGCCGGTCGACTTCAGCTGGTCCGACGTCGGCGACTGGAAGGCGTTCTGGGAAGCGACCGACCAGGGCACCGACGGCGTCACCACCGAGGGGGACGTCGTCGTCCTCGATTCCAAGAACTCGATCATCCGCTCCGGCGGCCGGCTGATCTGCGCCGTCGGCGTGGAAAACCTCGCCATCGTGGAGACGCCCGACGCGGTCCTCGTGGCCGACATGCGCCAGGCCCAGAAGGTCAAGCAGCTGGTCGGCATGCTCGCCTCCCAGGGTCGCTCCGAGGCCGCCGAGCACGCCCGCGTCTACCGGCCCTGGGGCTGGTACCAGACCATGGACATCGGCGACCGCTTCCGGGTGAAGCGCATCGCGGTGAAGCCGGGCGCCAAGCTGTCGCTGCAGAAGCACTTCCACCGCGCCGAGCACTGGGTCGTCGTGCGCGGCACCGCCGAGATCACCGTCGGCGAGGAAACGAAGATCCTCCGCGAGAACGAGAGCATCTTCATCCCGATGGGTGAAGTGCACCGGCTCGCCAATCCCGGCAAGATCGGCGTCGAGATCATCGAGGTGCAGACCGGCGCCTATCTGGAAGAGGACGACATCGTCCGCATCCAGGACGATTTCGGACGGCAATGACGCGACTGTTCGTCGACGTCACCGAAGTCTCCGCCCTCGGCCGCAAGGCCGAGGAACTGACCGGCGTCCAGCGGACCTGCCTCGAGTTCGCCTACGAGCTCGTCACGGCGGGCCGCGCGACGGCGGTGGTGCTGAACCCGCTCACCGGCCGCTTCCGCGCCGTCGCCCCCTGGGCCTTCGAGCTTGAGCACCTCTACGCCACCGAAACCGTCAAGGAGCGGCTGGGGTTGCTGCCGAAGGTGCGCAGCCTCGGCAAGTATCGCGGTCTCAAGCGTGCTGTGTACGAGGCCGAGCAGGCCCTGCTCGGCGCCGCGCGGGCCCTCAACCCGGCCAGGCCCGGCACCGCTGTGGGCGACACCGTCAGCCTCGACGGCGGCGTCCTGCTGACCCCCGCCAATTTCGAGATCGCCCGCCGGGTCGGGCTGCGCGCAAAGGCGCTGCATCCGACCGTGTCGGTCGTCGCCGTTCTCTACGACACCATTCCGCTGGCCGGCTCCGCCGCCGGCGTCGCCGCCGGTTTCGGGCAGGCCTACCAGGCGTCCTACAAGGCCCTCGGCGCGGCCGGGGCGCGCTTCGTCGCGATTTCCGACCACTCCCGCGCGGATGCCATGGCCGAGATCGCAAAGGGCACGCTGGCGCCCTCGGTGGCGCCGGAAGCCGCGATCCTGCTCGCCCACGAATTCCGCGAGCCGCCGGCCGCCTCGCGCGCGGGCCCCCTTCCCGATCGGCCGTTCTTCCTGTCGGTCGGCAGCCCCCCGGGGCGCAAGAACGGCAAGCTCCTGTGCGAGGCCTATCGGCGGCTGATGGCCCGTCACGCCGAAGCCGCCGGCCGCCTGCCGGACCTGGTCTTCGCCGGGCGGGTCGGAAGCGATCCGGGCGCCCTGCTCGACCGGCTCGGCGCCAGCCGCGGCATCGAAGGCCACGTGCGGCTGATCGACCAGCCGAACCATGCGACGCTGCAGGCGCTGTACGCTGCGGCCGAAGCGCTGGTGTTCCCGAGTGTCTACGAGGGGTTCGGCCTGCCGGTGGGCGAGGCGCTCTGGCTCGGTACCCCGGTGATCGCCTCGAACGCCACGTCGATCCCGGAGGTGGGCGGCGCGCTGGCCGACTATTTCGACCCCGCCAATGCCGATGCGCTCGCCGCCCTGCTCGCCAGCGCCGCGACCGAGCCCGACTGGCTCCCGGCGCGCCGCAGAGCCATCGCCGCCGCCCGCCCCGCCCTGCGCAGCTGGCGGCAGGTGGCCGGCGACTACGCCGACCAGGCTCTCCGCCTCCGCTGAGCGGCGCGGCTTTCCAGACGCCCTCCGGGGAGGACCGCCGCGGCTACGCGGCGTCGCCCATCTCGAACTGCAGCGTGACGATGCGCTTGTAGTACTCGTTGCGCGCCGCCAGCTCCTCGTGGGTGCCGAGGTCGGTGACATGGCCGCTGTCGATCAGGGCGATCCGGTCGGCTTCCTTCACCGTCGACAGGCGGTGCGCGATGACGATGATCGTCTTCTTCTTCGCCTGCGAGCGCACGTAGTTCTTGATCAGCTGCTCGTTGTCGGCGTCCAGCGCCGACGTCACCTCGTCGAGAAGCAGGATCGGCGCGTCGCGGATGATGGCGCGCGCCATGTTGAGGCGCTGGGCCTGGCCGCCGGAGATCAGCGTGCCGAGCTCGCCGGCGTCGGTGTCGTAGCCCTGCGGCAGCCCCTGGATGAAGGTGTGAAGCCCGACCACGTCGCAGGCCTCCTCCACACGCGACTGCGGAACGTTGGGATCCTTGAGGGTCAGATTGTCCCTCAGCGAGCCGGAGAAGATGAAGTTCGACTGGCCGACGAAGGCGATGGCGTCGCGGAGGCTGGACGTGTCGAGCTGGCCGATGTCGTGGCCGAACACCCGCAGCGTGCCCGCCCGGGGCAGATAGAACTTCAGGAGCAGCTTGAAGAGCGTCGACTTGCCGGCGCCCGACGGCCCGACCAGTGCGATCATCTCGCCCTGGTGGATGTCGAGGTTGAGCCCGTCGAGCACCAGCCCGCCGTCGCCATAGCGGAAATCGACGTGGTCGAAGGAGATCGCCGGCACCGCCGCGGTCAGGTCGGCCGGGATTTCCTTGCCGGTGCCGGGCGCGAGAAGCACCGGTCCGCTGTCTTCGAAGTCGTGGTCGTTCAGCAGCTGGTAGACCATTTCCACGGCCATCAGGGCCGTGCGAATCTGCACGCGCATCTGGCTGAGCCGGCGTGCCGGATCGGCGGCCAGAAGCAGCGCCGTCAGGAACGACATGAACGTGCCGGGAGAATATTCCCCCATGGTCAGGCGCCAGCCGGCGTAGAGAATCGCCAGGCCGACGGCGATGCCGCCGACGGTATCGAGCAGCGGAAGCGGTGCCGCGTTGAGCGCCGCGATCCGGTTTTTCTGCTGCCGCAGGCCCTCGATGATCTTGTCGCTTTCGCGCAGGAGCGGCTGCTCGAGCCGGAAGGCCTTGATGACGGTGATGCCCTGCACCGTCTCGCGCACCTGCCGGTTGAGAAACTGGTAGCCGGCCAGTTCCGCCCCGACCAGGCCGCGGATCTGCTTGAGCAGGCGGCTCACGCCGAAGAACACGATCGGCGCCACCAGAAACGAACAGATCGTCAGGTAGGCGTCCTGCACCAGCATGACGCCGAGCAGCGCCAGCAGCGTCGCCACGTCGCGCAGGCCGTTGACCAGCACCTGGTTCAGGATCGAGTTGAACCCGGCCGCGCCCTGGTTGAAGCGCATGATCAGATCGTCGGAGCTGTAGCGGGAAAAGAACGAGATCCGCTGCTTCATCACGTGCTCGAACATCCGCTTCTGGACGTCGGCGACGAGCGCGTTGGAGATCTGGTTCGACAGCACGCTCTGACCGTACAGCGACGCGCCGCGCACGATGAAAACGGTCACGATTGCGAAGAAAAGCGGCAGGATCAGCGGCGTGCTCTGTTTGACGAACACCGTCTCGACCACGTCCTTCACCATCCAGGCGATGCCCGCGGTCGTGCCCGACACGAAGCCGATCAGCACGAAAATGATGACGTACTTCTTCCAGAAGACGCGGAAATAGTGCTGGAAAATCCCGACGAGCAGGCTGGCGTCACCGGTGGTCGGAATCTTGAGCATCCGTCCGAGCCAGCCTGGCAACCGGGCCCGAGTGTCAGTGGAAAACATGCGAGAAACCTTCGTATCCGCGGAGCCGAAACGGCAGTGGGCGCGGGTGTCGCCTCTGGAGGATGTTCCTGCCGTTCAATCGGGGCCGTACTGCGTCGGGCCGGGGTCGCGAGCCGAGTCGTGCATGATCGGCTGGCGCGGGACGGGGTCGCGACCTGGCGCCTGCATCGGGGCCGTGCCACCAGTGCCGTGGACGATCGGGCGGCCAAATTGGCCTGCCGTCTCGCGCCGACAGCCAAGATCGACTAGAACGTCCCGCAACCAGCGTCAAGCAGCACGCCCGCGCGCGTGCCCGAAAACTGTCCCTCGGGCCCGGCTCCACCTTGACAACAAAGCCGCGATGGCCTGTGAAAGCACCGGCGGGGCCGCCGGTCCGCCCTCCTCTCGTCCGGCCGTTCGGGAACGGCCTTCACGCTTTCGCTTCCGCTGACGCAATTTCAAAAGAAGGTTCCCCGGTGACAAAAACGGCATTCATCACAGGCGTTTCCGGACAGGATGGCGCCTACTTGTCCAAGCTGCTGCTCGACAAGGGCTATCGCGTCGTGGGGGGCATCCGCCGGACCTCGACCGGGATCATCCACCGTCTGGCGGAACTTGGGATCGAGAACGATGTCGAGCTCGTCACCTTCGACCTCAGCGAATTCCAGAACATCCTCCGCCTTCTGGAAAAGGTGAAGCCGGACGAGTTCTACAACCTGGCCGCCCAGAGTTTCGTCGGCTCATCATGGGAGCTGCCGCTCTACACCGCCGACGTGGATGCGGTCAGCGTCTGCCGCATTCTCGAAGGCATCCGGGACATCGTGCCCGAGTGCCGCTTCTACCAGGCCTCGACCTCGGAGATGTTTGGCCACGTCCGCGAGATCCCCCAGAGCGAACTGACGCCCTTCTATCCGCGCAGCCCGTACGGCGTCGCAAAGCTCTACGGCCACTGGATCACCGTGAACTACCGCGAATCGTTCGGCCTCCACGCATCGTCCGGCATCCTGTTCAATCACGAGAGCCCCCTGCGCGGCGTCGAGTTCGTCACGCGCAAGATCACGCTCGCCCTGGCGCGGATCGCCCAGGACAAGCAGGACGTGCTCTATCTCGGCAACATGGACGCCAAGCGCGACTGGGGCTATGCGGCCGAATACGTTGAGGGCATGTGGCGGATGCTGCAGCAGGAGACGGCGGACGACTACGTGCTCGCCACCGGCAACACCTACACGGTCCGCTCCTTCGTGGAAGGCGCCGGCCGGGCGCTCGGGTTCGACATCGTGTGGGAAGGCGAGGCCGAGAACGAAGTCGGCATCGACCGCAAGAGCGGCCGGACCCTGGTCCAGATCGATCCGAAATTCTATCGCCCCGCTGAAGTCGAGATCCTCATCGGTGATCCGTCGAAGGCAAAGAAAGCCCTTGGCTGGACGCCGGCGACCGATCTCAATGGCCTCACCGAACTGATGGTCAAGGCGGACTTCGACCGCGTGAAGTCGGGCCGGCTGTTCTTCTAGCCGGCCGCCCCGGAACGGAGCACCCCCGTTGGCGCACGACTGTTGGGCATTCTTCGCCTGGCTTCTTTCGGCGTGGGGCGCCTATCGATCGCAGGCGGAAGAAGCCGGATGACTCTTCGAGATGATGATGATGAAGCCGCGTTCCACCTTCCGTAGCTTCAAACTCCGCCTGGGCGAACTGCGCAATCTGGACAAGCGTCAGCGGAAATATCTGTCCGCGCAGCTGCTTCTCCGCATCGCGCCCATCCTGCCCAGTCCGATCGTCCGGAAGATGAAGCGGCGGATTGTGAAATACTCGCCGTTTCCGCTCTCAGGCCAGCAGGGCCTGCGCAAGCCGCAGCGCTCGGTCCGTATCCGCCAGATCGAGGCTGACCTGAAACGCGCTGCGACGCGGGTGCCGCACTGATGCACATTGTCATCGACCTTCAGGGCGCCCAGTGCGAAAGCCGCTTCCGCGGCATCGGCCGCTATTCCCTGTCGCTCGCCCGCGCGATCGCCCGCAATCGTGGTGACCACCGGATCACCATCGCGCTCAACTCGATCTTTCCGGACTCGATCGATCCTTTGAAGGCCGCCTTCGAGGACATCCTGTCTCCGGGCTCGATCCGGGTCTGGCAGGGTCTGGAAGGCGTCCACGGCCGCGACCGGCTCAACGGTTGGCGGCGGCGAGCGGCCGAACACGTGCGCGAGGGCTTCCTGGCCGACCTGAAGCCGGACGTCGTCCTGACGTCCAGCCTGTTCGAGGGGTTCGCCGATGATGCCGTCACCGGCGTGCCGGCGTCAGCGCAATCCTACCTGTCCGCCGTTATTCTCTACGACCTGATCCCGCTGATCTACCGGGAGTCCTACCTGACGGCCGAGCTCGCTTCCCGGTGGTACAGCCGCAAGCTGGAGCATCTCTACCGTGCGGATATCCTGCTGTCGATTTCCGCATCGAGCAGCGAGGAGGCCGTCAACCATCTAGACTATCCCCGGGAGCAGATCATCGGGATTTCGGGCGCCGCGGATACGAAGTTCCGCAGCATCCGGATCGAGTCAAACGAGGCGGCGCAGGTCCGGCAGACGTACGGGATCTCGCGGCCCTTCGTTCTCTCTGCTCCCGGCGGCTTCGACATTCACAAGAACGTCGAAGGCCTCGTCCGTGCTTGGGCCGCCCTACCCGCGCAGCTGCGCAAGAGCCATCAGCTCGTCATTGCGAGCCGTACGCCGCGCGCGACCCAGCGCCAGCTCGAGAAGCTGGGTCAGCAGCTTGGTCTCAAGGCAGACGACATCGTCTACACCGGCTATGTTCCCGACCCTGACCTGATCCGCCTCTACAATCTCACCGACCTTTGCGTGTTTCCCTCCCGTCACGAGGGCTTCGGGCTTCCCGCCCTCGAGGCCATGTCGTGCGGCGCACCGACCATCGGGTCGAACCGCTCGGCGGTCCCGGAAGTCATCGGCCGTGCTGATGCGATGTTCGATCCGGAGAAGCCCGGTGAGATCGCCGCACGCATCGCGGAGGTGCTCGGCAATCCCGACCTGCGGACCGAGCTTTCGCACTACGCTCAGGAACGGGCACAGCGCTTCTCCTGGGACACTTCGGCGCGCCTCGCCATCGAGGGCATCGAGCGCCTGGCCGGATCGCGCGGGGAGAACGCGCCCGGGCGCCCAGGTACGCGTCCCCACCGACTGGCCATCGTGGCGCCGTCCGCCAGCCTGCGGGCCGGTGCGGCGCATCGGCTGCTGGCGCTGCTGCCCGAGCTCGCCTGGCGATACGAGATCGACATCGTGTCGGTCTCGGGTCCTTGCGGCCCCGCGGACCTGCCCGCTGGCGCCCGTGGCTCGGTGGACACCGCCACGTTCCGCGCCGGGTCCCACGCCTATGACCGGGTGCTCTATTGCCTCGGTGGCGCCGGTGCCCCCGAGGTCGCCGCTCTTGCCTGCGAAATCCCCGGCGCCGTACTGCTCACCGATACGCGCCTTGCCGCGCGTCTCGACCGGGCCACCGACCCGGCCGAACGGATTGCGCTGCTGCATGCCTGCAACGGCTACATGGATTTCCTTGATCCGACGGTTCCGCCGGGCCGCGCATCGTCAGACCGAGCGCTCCTCGCCGACGTTGCGAGCCGAGCTGTCGGCATGCTGGCCGGCAGCGACGCCGTCCGTGCCGCGGCCGCCGCCGCCGGGATCACCGACGCCGGGACATGGCCCGTCGTGCCGTTCAGCCACGAGAGAGCCGAACCGTCATCCATCGCCCGCGGCGAGGCCCGGGAGCACCTTGCGCTCGAGGCCGATGCCTTCGTCGTCGCGATCGCCTGCGATCCGCCGTCCGATGCGGCGTTCCTCGGCGCGCTCGCCGCCGTCGCCCAGGCGGAGCCGTCCCCTCCCCGCCTCCTGCTTCTCGACCCGCGTGCGCCGGCCGACCGGGACCGGCTGGCCGCCAGGATTGCGGCGTCGGGGCTTGCTGGTTCATCCGTTTCGCTCCTCGATCCCGCCCTCGGATCAGGACGTGCGCTCGCAGCCGCCGCCGATGGCGCTCTTGCCTTCGGGTCTCAGGTGGAGGCGGGCGAATCCGGGCTTGTGCTCGACCTGGCCGATAGCGGCCTTCCGGTGATCGAGGTCCGGCCCGACGCGACCGCTGCCGATGCCCTGTCCGCCCTTCGCAGTGGCCAGCGTGCGGCGCCTCGCGGCCCCGCCGGTGTGGAGCCCCAGGATCGCCGGAGCACGGCGCGCGCGCTCATCGGGGCGCTTGAGACCGTCTACGCCGATGGCCCGTCTGGCCTAGCCTCCGCCACGCGCGCCATAGGCACCCTCGACAACCCCCCGCTGGACCGTGACGACTGGCTCCGGGCGGCGGAGGCGCTCGCCCGCTCGTTCCCGGCCACCCGCGCGCCGCGTCAGCTGCTGGTCGACGTCTCGGAACTCGCCCAGCGCGACGCCCGCAGCGGCGTCCAGCGGGTGGTGCGCAACATCCTGCGTCACTGGCTTGAGAACCCGCCGGCCGGCTACCGCGTCGAGCCGGTCTACGCGACCAACGACCACGGCTATCGCTACGCCACCCGCTTCACCCTCGACTTCCTCGGCCACAAGGTCGGCGACGTCGAGGACGCCGACATCGACTTCGCGCCCGGCGACATCTTCTTCATGCTCGACCTGCAGCACCACGTGGCGCAGGTCCACCGCGGCTTCTACCAGAGCGCCCGGCACCATGGCGTGAAGGTGTATTTCCTGGTCCACGACCTGCTCCCGATCCTGCTCGACGGGATCTTCCCGCCGCAGATGGGGAAGCTGCACGCGGAGTGGCTCTCGGTCGTTGCCGAGAGCGATGGCGCCTTCTGCGTCTCGCGCGCGGTGGCCCATGAGCTCGCCGACTGGGTGCGCGGCTCCGGCCGTGTCGACCAGCATCCCTTCAACATCGGCTGGTTCCACCACGGCGCCGATTTCACCGGCTCCCGGTCCTGGACGGGCCTGCCCGCCGAGGCGATGGATGTCCTGCGAAAGCTGGAGAGCCGGCCGACATTCCTCACCGTCGGCACCCTGGAGCCGCGCAAGGCCCACGCCCAGGTCCTCGATGCCTTCGAGGCGCTCTGGGCCACCGGCGTCGACGTCAATCTCGCGATCGTCGGCAAGAAGGGCTGGCTGGTCGAGGATCTCGCCAAGCGGCTGCGCCGGCATCCCGAACAGGGCAAGCGCCTGTTCTGGCTCGAGGGCGTCAGCGACGAGTATCTGGAGAAGATCTACGGCGCCAGCGTGTGCCTGATCGCGGCCTCGCGCGGCGAGGGCTTCGGCCTGCCGCTGATCGAGGCGGCCCAGTACAAGGTTCCCATCCTCGCCCGCGACATTCCGGTCTTCCGGGAGGTCGCCGGCGACCACGCCTTCTTCTTCAGCGGCGAAACCGGCGACGCCCTTGCGGCGGCGGTCAAGGACTGGCTCGCCCTTCACCGCGACGGCCGCCACCCGACCTCCGACGACATGCCGTGGCTGACCTGGGCGGAAACCGCCGAGCGGCTGGCCCGGGCGATCGTCGACGAGGATTTCCTGATCGAGCTCCGGGCCCCCAGGCCCGAGGAGGTTCCGGCGCGCTGACGCTCAGGCGAGCGCGCCGGTCGGCCACTCGTAGGCCTCGGTATAGGACTGGTCGAACACGGTCTCGATCATGTAGCGGGCAACGCGCCAGTTCGGCGTGCGCGCGTGCGCCAGCCGCCAGCCGATCTCCGCCCGCCGGCGCCGCTCGGCGTCGTCGCGCCACAGCCGCGCCATGCCCTCGACCAGGTCCTCGCGACCGTCGAACGGGATCACCCCGTCCTCCAGGATGTCCTCGAACGCCGCCGGCCGGTGGGTGAAGGTGGCCACGCCGATGCCCAGCAGCTGGCCGATGCGGTCCGACGAATAGTAGCGCAGCGACGGCACCCGGTCGTCGATCGGCAGGCACGGCGACATCGCCGCGCTGGCGAGCGCCTCGTAGAACTCCAGGCTGCGCAACTGCACGCCGGTCGCGGCCCGTCCGCCCACCTGGAAGCGGAACCCCTCGGGCACGTGTCCGGAAAGATAGTCGAGCTGCGCCTTGCGACCGAGCCGGCCGGTTCCCAGAAACAGCCCGTCGAGGGCAAGCCGGTCGGCCGGCGCCTCGAACACCCGCGCCGTCTCGCAGGCGCTGTCGACCATCGTCGCCGGCAGGTAGGCGACCGATCCCGGCCGCACCGCGACCTTCGCCAGCGCGTCCGCATCCCCGGTGGTGATGAAGCCCATGTCGGCGAGCGCCGCCTGATCGGCGAAGGCTGCGACCGGACCGGTATTGACCTGCGGATCGTCGACGCAGAACCGCGCGATCCGCACCCCCGGCGCGCGCTCGCGCACCGCGGCGAAGATCTCCGGCCCGGTCATGTCGGCGTGGCCCATGACGACGAGGTCGGGCTGGAAATGGGACACGGTGTCCAGGAATCGCCGGTGCATCCGGCCGGCGCCCCAGCGCTTGCCGGGCAGCGGCGCCAGCTCGCGCGCGGTGTCGCGGTCGGAGAAGCCGAGCACCAGATGGCCGAGGCGGATGAAGCCGCGATAGAGCTTCTGGTCGACGTTGTAGAAGAAGGTCTGCCTGCGCCGCCGGTCGAAATTGGCGAACATCAGGATCCTGAGCGGCCGCCCGCCCGGCGCCGGGCTCACGCCGGCGTCTCCGGCACGCGGCCCCCGGCCGGCGCGCGGGCGCTCGAGGCGGCCACCATCGTCATTCCCTGCGCAGGAACCGGTCGACGAGCACGTCGCCCCAGTAGCTCGACTTGAAGCTGGAAATCAGCGCGGCCCGGTCGTAGCCGGTCTCGATCCAGTCCAGGAAGGAAATCCCCCTGGCCTCGCCTTCGCGCTTGTAGAGCTGCAGGAAGGCATCGAGAACGCCGGTCCTGGAGAACTGCATGTGGCCGTAGCGCCAGTGCAGCTGCCGGATCGCCTCGTCGGCCGTGCCGTTCTGGCGCAACAGCACGTACAGCGCCGAGCCCATGCCCGCCCGGTCCGCGCCGGACTTGCAATGCAGCAGCGCCGGATACTCGATCGAGTTGAACACCTTGTTCGCATAGCGCACCGCATCGTGGGTCGGCGGCTCGCGCGAGAACAAAGGCAGGTTGACGAGGTTAAGCCCTTTGCGCTCGCATGTTTCGGAGACCAGCGGCCACGCCCCGAAATTCGACGAGTGACGGAGCGAGATGATGGTCCGGACGCCGTTGCGCCGGGCCCAGCGGATGTCGGACGGGACCGGCTGCGAGGAGCGCCACAGCTCGTCGCTCACCTTGTGGCGGTTGCGGTAGATGAGACGGATGGCGCCATGATCCTTGAACAGCGTGCTGCTCCACGCCGCGAGGCGCTCGGAGGACGAGCGCAACGGGCGCTCCCAACGTCCAAGTTCCTGATCGTCGTCGGCCATGGATCCTGTCATCTGTCGCGAATGCGGATCGTTGCACACCGCAGCGCCGCGCCGGGGCCTGAATATCCCAGCGGGGGATACACTGCAATTTTCCGTGCCCGGAATATGGCGCTTTGCCATGCAACCACCAGATCAGGGTCGACAATTCGTCTCGACGCGCCCCCACCCCCGGCTCCGGCAGGCCCCAGGCAATGACAGTGCCCGACATGATCTCCCAGGCCGCGGTCGCCCCGGCCGGTGCCGGCGGCCCGGTGGCGGCCGTCGTCCGGCGCGCGGTCCCGTCCGACGTTCCGCGTCTGGTCGAACTGGAGAATGCCGTCTTCAGCAGCGATCGCCTGTCCCGCAGGAGCCTTCGCACGCTGATCGCACGGCCGTCGGCGAGCGTCCTGGTGGCCGAGTCGGCCGGCCGCATCGTCGGCGCGCTGGTGATTCTCTACCGCCGTCCCACGCGCTTCGCGCGGCTCTATTCCCTCTCCGTCGACCCGGCCCTGCGCGGCGCGGGTCTCGGCGGCCGGCTTCTCGCGGCGGCGGAGGACGACGCGCGCCGCCACGGCGCCGGCGCCATGCGCCTGGAGGTCAGGAGCGACAACGCCGGGGCAATCGCCCTCTATCGCCGCCATGGGTATCGCCATATCGGGAATCGTGAATCCTATTATGCCGACGGTGGCGACGCGTTGCGATTCGCAAAGACGCTGCCCGGCTCATGAGCGGCATCGAGCCTTGCGGCGCGTCCTGTTCACTGTGGCTGCGTGCCGGCAACGGCGCGGTGCCCCGCCTGTCCCGTAAGACGTCGATCGACATGGCCCCCGCCGCCGGCTCGGCGGCAG
>Ga0207904_1000174_pt1 | contig 32520 bp, 37 predicted proteins | sample MalvirmetaMSP118_FD_184232 | JGI IMG/M metagenome (GOLD analysis project Ga0207904, IMG submission 184232) | Marine viral communities from the Deep Pacific Ocean - MSP-118 (SPAdes) | ecosystem: Environmental > Aquatic > Marine > Oceanic | place: Pacific Ocean | collected 2011-05-30 | reverse complement strand
TCAAGGAAGATTCGATGGAACAAAATTTGGCGGAACTTCCGCAATCTCGGTCGCAGAAAATTGGCGACGAAACCACCAAGGGATGGGGCGTGACCGGCCTCGGCGTCCTCGGTGCGCTGGCGATGACCTCGTGCTGCATCCTTCCATTGGTGCTGGTCAGCTTTGGCGTAACAGGCGTGTTCATCGCGCAGCTCGGGGCGCTCTATGCCTACAAGTGGTACACCTTCGCGCTGAGCGCCGCGTTCTTGGGATACGGCTTCTACAAGGCTTACAAGCCTGTAAATGCCGAGTCCTGTGCCGATGGCACCTGCGCCCGCCCCATCGACCGCCGCATCATGCGCGCAACCCTCTGGGCCGCGTCCGCGATTGTCGCTGTTGCTATGATCTTTCCCTACATCACCCCCATCATCCTGAAATTCTGAACGAGGACCATGACCATGAAGCATCTCCTTTTATACGCCCTGACCATCGCCGCACTCTCGACCCCGGCCCTCGCTGAAGAGCGCCAGGTCGAGATCGCCGTCAGCGAACTGACATGCCCGTCCTGTTCGTTCATTGTTGCCAGTTCGATGCGCGGTGTTCCTTCGGTCGAGATTGCTGCGTTCCAGGACGGCCCCGAATACGGACAGGGTGTTTACAGCGTGACCTACGATGACGCCGAGACTTCCATCGAAAGCATCATCGGCGCGGTGACGGCCAATGGCTATCCGGCGCAAGTGCTGCCTGACGCAGCCTCCTGAGCCGTCTGCAATGCGTGACAATCTGATGGGTGGGCTGTTGGCCTTCGGAATAGCAGCTCCGGTCGTGGTCGTCTGCTGCGGCGGGGGAACTGCCGTGCTCGCAGCGTTGTTCGGCGGCATTGGTGCCTGGCTCTCCGGGGTAAACGGTATTGCCGTGCTGGTTTTGACGGGTCTGACCTACTTGATCGTCCGCGCACTGCGTCGTTCGCACATGAGACGCGCCTCCAGCTCAGACCCATCACAACGAAAGACGGCCCCTTGACTGACACACCTGAAAATCCCGACCGCCTGCTGAAATGGGGGCTTGGCGGTGCGCTCTTCGCCGCGCTCTGCTGCTTTACACCGCTTCTGGTCGTCATCATTGCTGGCGTCGGGTTGTCGGCCCTCACGGGTTGGCTCGATTACGCCCTGTTCCCGCTGCTGTTTTTCAGTCTCGCCGTGGTGGCACAGGCCCTTTGGCTGCGCGCTGGCAAGCCGGGACCGGCCCCGAAACTCTGGGCCACCGGCCTCGCGGCAGTTCTGTCGATCCTGATCATTCTCCTCGAATTCAGGTTCGCAATACGGATCACAATCGGCGTTTTCGCCGCCACAGCACTCTACGCGGTTCTCGTGAACCGTGCGCAAAAGAAAGGAACGCTCTCATGATGATGGGATGTTGCACCGCCACCGGTATGTTCTTCGGTCTTCTCGGCATGTTGACACCGCTGATCGCAATCGGCGCAGTCATCTATCTGCTCGCGGCTAAATCGAGAAATCACGAATCAAGTGAGGTACGCTGAGATGAAAGACCTAATTAAAGGCGGCTACGGCCAAGGCGGCTATGACCTGATCGTCCTCGGGGCGGGGTCGGCGGGGTTCTCCGCCGCAATTACTGGCGCGGATGCCGGAAAGCGCGTCGCTCTCGTGGGACATGGCACCATAGGCGGAACCTGCGTCAACGTGGGATGCGTGCCGTCCAAGGCAATGATCCGCGCGGCAGAGGCCGTGCACGGTGCGGGAGCTGCCAAACGGTTCCCCGGTCTATCAGGCCATGCGCAAGTCGATGATTGGCAGACGCTCGTTCAGTCCAAAGACGATCTGGTAGAGACCCTGCGCCAGAAGAAATACGCGGACCTTTTGCCGGAATATGAGAGTGTCGATTACATCGACGCAGGTCCCGCGCGGCTGATCGAAGGTGGCGTGGCAGTCGGTGATAGAATCCTGAAAGCACCGAAGACCATCATCGCCACGGGCGGGCGTCCCATCCTGCCGACCATCGACGGCATCGAGGAAATCGGCGCGCTCGACAGCACCAGCCTTCTGGAACTCGAAGCGCTGCCGAAAAGCCTGATCTTCATCGGCGCGGGCTACATCGGCGCGGAGCTGGCCCAGATGATGAGCCGCATGGGCGTGAAGGTCACGCTCGTCGCCCGGTCGCACCTGCTGCCCGGCGCGGAGCCGGAAGTCTCGGAGGCGCTGGCGGAGGCGTTCGAGGCCGAAGGGATCACCCTTCTGACCGGATTGAGCTACGACACCGTGCGCCGCGACGTTGCTGCGGGCGTGACGTTGCGCGTGATCCAGAACGGAAAGCCTGTCGAAGTGACGGCGGATCATCTTGTTGCGACCGCTGGCAGGCGGGCAAATACCGAAGATATGGGCCTGGACGCAATCGGCGTGGAAACAGACGCACGTGGGTCCATCGTCGTCGGTGAGGATATGCAAACATCGGTGCCCGGCATCTACGCTGCGGGCGATGTGACCGACCGCGACCAGTTCGTCTATATGGCGGCCTACGGCGCAAAGCTCGCCGTCAAAAACGCAGTGCTTGGTGAGGACAATCGTTACGACAACGCCGCGATGCCGTGGGTGGTGTTTTCCGACCCGCAGGTCGCGGGCGTCGGTTTCAGTGAAGCCCAGGCGCGGGACGCGGGCTTCGACGTCAAGACGTCCATCGTGCCGCTCGATCAGGTGCCTCGCGCGTTGGCCGCACGCGACACGCGCGGATTGATCAAGCTGGTGGCGGACAGAAAGACCGACCGATTGCTTGGTGGCCAGGTCATCGCGTCCGAGGGGTCTGATACGATCCAGACCCTCGTCATGGCGCTGAAGTTCGGCATGACTACAAAGGCGCTCGGGGAGACGATCTTCCCGTATCTGACAACGGTGGAAGGGCTGAAGCTGGCGGCGCAAACCTTCGACATGGACGTGGCGAAACTGAGCTGCTGCGCCGGATAAGGACCAGAAAATGAGCGAAAACTACGACCTGATCGTCATCGGGGCTGGAATGGCAGGCGTGGCCGCCGCCAACAAGTGTGGCGCAGCAGGATGGCGTGTAGCCATTGTCGATGCGCTGCCCTATGGCGGCACCTGCGCATTGCGCGGCTGCGATCCAAAGAAAATCCTGCGGCGCGGTGCGGAAATCATCGACTCCGCACGACTTATGCAAGGCAAGGGGATCGATCCCGGTGATCTGTCGATCAACTGGGCCGATCTGATGGCACACAAGCGTGGCTTCACCGACCCGGTGCCGGACAAGATGGAAAAAGGCCTGTTGGGCAACGGCGTCGAAACCCTGCACGGAGCCGCGCGGTTCACGGGAAGCAACACGCTGGAGGTCGATGGAACGGCATATCGGTCGGAACGGTTCCTCGTGGCCGCCGGTGCCATGCCCAGGCCGCTGAGCTTCACAGGAGCCGATCTCGCGATCGACAGCACGGATTTCCTCAACTTGGAGGCCCTTCCCAAACGGGTTCTATTTATCGGTGGCGGCTTCGTGTCCTTCGAGTTTGCGCATATCGCCGCACGGGCCGGAGCCAACCCGATCATCGTGGATCGTGGCGCCCGGCCCTTACGCGGCTTCGATCCCGATCTGGTCGAAATGCTGATCGAGCGCGGCACCGGTATCGGCGTGGACCTGATGCGCGAGACCGAAATCGTCTCCGTCGCGGAAACCAATGGAGCATTCACTGTCGAGGTGAAGTCAGGCGATCAGACCTGGACAGTCGAAACCGATCTGGTCGTGCATGGCGCGGGCCGCGTAGCTGCCCTTGCCGACCTGAATCTGGAGGCCGCCGGTGTTGACTACAGCGACAAGGGCATCGTTGTAGCCCCCCATCTGCAAAGCACGACAAGCAGCGCGGTCTATGCCGCCGGAGATTCCGCCGACACCGATGGCATGCCGCTGACGCCAGTCGCCGTGATCGAAGGGAAGGTCGCGGCCAGCAACATGCTCAAGGACGCGCAGGCCGTACCGGATTATGCCGGTATTCCTACAGCCGTCTTCACGGTCCCAGAAGTGGCGCGTGTCGGCATGTTGGAAAGTGAGGCAAAGGACGCCGGGCATGACGTGGATGTCCGGTTCACCGACACTGGCGGTTGGTATTCAAACTACCGGATCGGCGAGACGTCCGCCGCAGCGAAGGTCCTCGTAGACAAGTCGAACGGCAAAATCCTCGGCGCGCACCTGTTCGGCCCGGAATACGGCGAGCTGATCAACTTTTTCGGGTTGGCAATCAAGCTGGGCCTTACGGCAAAGCAGCTTCGGTCGATGACGGCGGCCTATCCAAGTGTTGGATCGGATTTGGGGTCGCTGCTCTGATCTCCAACAAACCAATCTTCGATCATCGCTTCAGATTTGTTGGCATGAGCATTTCTTGGAAAAGCGACTGTTAGGACTGAACTCGTATAGGTCGTCCAAGTCCGCACTGCGGTTACTGGCCCGGCTGTAGGCGAAAGTCACTACCTGCGGGCGTTTTATGCCTGTCCGCGCGAAGCGCCGGGCCTGTCGGCGGGTGGCCTTCAGGTTGCCCGCCGACAGGTCACCCTAAAACCGCCGACACCCACGATCACGTCAAAACACAAAAAGGCCCCCGCCTGCTGACGGGGGCCTCGATCATTTCAGTGGGGTGGGCTGCTACTCTGCGGCCATCTGGTCGGTGTGCGCGGTTCGGTCCATGATGTAATCCACGGCCTTCTGCGCCTCGGACGCGGCGCGGAAAATCGCACGGCTATCTTCCTTCATCGCCTCAAGCCATCCTTCGACATAGGCCGCGCTCTGGTCGAATTCAGGCTCTACCCCGATCTGCGCGCAAAGCATGCAGTTGCCAATCTCCGCGACCAGCTCCTCGAACGCGTAGGCCTTGCGGTCATTAAACCGGCCCAAGCGGTCAAGCCGCTTTGTCGCCCCTGTCCAGTGGGTCAGCTCATGCGCCAAGGTGCCGTAATATCCTGCGGCCCTGTGAAAGGTCGCGATCGGCGGCAAGTGGATGCGGTCGGTCTTGATGTTGTAATAGGCGCGCGGCTCCTCGGTGCTGTCGATCTGCGCGCCGGTCGCGGCAAAGAACGCCTCCAGCTTGGGGTCGGCCTCGGTGCCAAGATCACGGGGCGGATCGGGCAGGATGTAGAATTCAGCAGACAAGCCCTCGATCTGATCAGTGTTGAACACGCGGTAGGCTCTGGCATAGGGAATCTGGCGCTCTTCGCCGTTCTCGTCCTCGCGCTCAACGGTGCCGTATTTCACGACGGTTGCGGATTTCTCACCCTTGCGGACATGGCCCCCAAGCTGCTTGGCTTGATTGAACGTCATCCAGCGAGCTGAGCTGTAATCCTTGGCCATCGCCGTGGCCCAAAGCATCAGGATGTTGATGCCCCGATAGGCCTCCCCGTTGAACCGTTCCGGCAAGCTGACCGATGCCCCGCCGCCAGTCCACGGCTTGCGCCAGGGCGGTGTTCCCGCCTCGATCTGGGCGATGATCTGGCTGGTGACATGGGAATAAACGTCAAACTTCTCTGCGGTCATTTGTGACCCTCCTTCGAGTGACGCGGTCCGGGTCTCTTCCCCCTTTCCGCCGATGGGCGGGCCTTCCTGTTCTGATCTTTGGAATGCCCATGCATTCCGAAGGGCAGAGCAGGTAAGGGCAAAGCCCGTCCTGCGGCCTGGCGGGGCCGTGACAACCGGGTGGAGGGCGTGAATTTGGGAGGGAACCGCGCGCCTGCGCGTGGGAGGAACCGGAATTCTCGACCGGAACCGACGCCATCGGCGGCGCTTGCCGGTTTTCTCGGACCTGCCAGGATGGCAGGCGGATCAACAGAATTTGGAAACTGTCAGGGTTGGGGTGAGCGGGCGTCAGCCCGTCGATCCCCTTGCCTGTCTATCGCTCAAAGCGATACCGGCGCACTGCCGGGATCACTGAACTCTATCGAGCCATATCTAACTCGATAATATACGATTGATGCCTTCGTTAGATTCAGGCACAAGACGACCATTATTGTTTCTGTTGGTATGCGCGATGAACCAGACGATTGACCTCGAACTAAACGTCACCACCGAACAAGGCCTTCGGGGACTTGCTGAGGAGGGACACACGGTCGAAGTGCTGTGCAAAACCGATCCTGAACGCAAGGGACCAAGCTGGTACGGCCTGTGGATCATGCGGACGGTTGGGAGTGATGGGCAGGAGAAAATCCTTGTCACTGCCAGAACGCGCGTGACGCAGAATGCGATCAGGGTGCGCGAATTCAAGACGGCAACCGGTGTGATTTCATTCCTTGTTGGTGTCGGGTTCTCTCAGGCAAGCATTCCCATGAAGAATGGGGAAACGACCTCTCATCGCCTCGTCAGTGACTGAGACCTGGATCACGGTCGATGTCCCTATCCTTCTCGACCTCCTGATCCTTCTCTTGGTCGCGCTCGTCCTCGATCTCCAGCCGCTCGCGCGGCTTATTCAGCATATCCTTCAGCCGCTCGTTGACCGACGGCTTCCGCCCATCGCGTCCTGTGTCTTCACCCAGATCATACTCGCTGTGACCATCCAGCTTGTGAACCGCCGCCTGGCCGTCGCGCCCGGCGTCCTTCTCCATGATTTCCTTCAGACGCTCCCGCGCGTAATTGCGACCTTCCGGCTTTGGCGTGTCGTCTTGGTCCCGTGACCGGCCCACGACCTGCGACAACCGCTCACGGATATCGTCCGACGTGCGCCCGTCGCGTTCTTTCGACGTCGCGGCCCGGAGTGCCGTCAGACCGGCGGAAACACGGCCCTGCCCCGCCTCGCGCTCAATGCCGTAGGTCTCCCGCGCGATATCCAGCCGCTCACGCATTTCGCGGAAGGCGGCGCGGGCCTGGCGGGCGGCATGGACCACGGCCCCGCGCTCGGTGACCGGGATGTATTCCCGGCCCTGACGCTCGGCCACAGTTTTCGCGCGCCGCTCCATGGAATTGGCCGCTGGCCCCAGCTTCAGCTCGGGGTCGCGGTCCAGCTCCTCGGCCGTCAGCTTGTCGCCACGATCCAGCGCCGTCTCGCGCTGCTTCTCAAGCGACCGGTGATCGACACGCTCGACTTCCCCGACACGCTCCAGCGCGCGGTTCTGCAACTCGGCCCAGAGGCCCCGCATCTGCTCGATCTCGACGCCGCCGGTCTTCGCGGAATCGAGCACGCGGGTTTTGGTGGTGAAGCCCCCGGCTTCCAGCTTGCGGGTGGAGGTCAGAACATGGGCATGATGGTTGCGCTGATCGCCTTCGCGGTGGGGCGCATGGATCGCCACATCGACGGCCACGCCGTAGCGGCTGACCAGCTCCTGGGCAAAGTCGCGGGTGATCTGGGACCGGGCCTCGGCGCTGATCTCGGACGGCAGGGCCAGCTCCCATTCGCGGGCGGTGACGGAGTTGCGACGGGTCTCGCTGGCCTCAGCCTCGTTCCAGAGGCGGGACCGGTCCGAGGCCCAGTCCGGGGCGTCCTTCGGGGTCAGGATGAAGGTCTCCTCGATGCCCTGCTTGCGGGTGTAATCGTGGACGCGACCTTCGCGCTGGCACTCGATGCGCTCGCCGACACGGTAGGCAGCCGCCGCCGTGGCAGAGCGCCCGGCGCTGCGTTTGATCGTCTTCACGGAGAGGTGGTAGCTGGCCATGCGCCCTCCCCTCGCCTGTGATGCAAACGCGCCCACGCGCCGGAGCTGATCCGTGCCGGTGCCCTGACATTGGCCATCGGATCAGCCGTCTTTTCTCCGCAAGAGTGCGCCCGGAACCGGCGCGGTCTGAGGGGAAAAGATAGCCTGCTTGAGGCGAGCCAACGGCTCTCCGACGCGCGGGCTTGCCATTGATCTGCCCCCAGATCCCCAGCCTCATGGGGGGCGGGATATGGGGACAGATCAATGGCGGTTTGCCGGGGGCAAACCCGGTTCGTGTCGGCACCGTCAGGTCCGACGACACGAACCTCCCGCAAGGGAGACGCTAGCGGCAGACCGGCCCCCACCGTGGGGCATCGGGCGAGACGCTGGCGCGACCTTGCGGGACGCGATCCAACCGCTGAGGTTGGGCTGGGATGGTTTGGAAGGGGCAGCGCGCCCTTCCATGTCGCGGCGGCACGCAGCGAAGGGGATGGCCATCGGCCGGGGCTTTGCCCCAGAGAGATCGCACGCAAAGCTCGGAACCGCAGGTGGAGAGTTTGCATAAGTGCGCCCTTGTCCTTTACAGGCCTACGGGTAAGCGCTATCGGTTGATCTGGCAAGAACAACTTCAACCACAAGAATGTTTGGTGGCGAGGGTAGAGATTTGGCAGAAACAGAACTTGAGCGCGCCGAGAAACGATATGCTCAGGCCAAGGCCCGGCTCCAAGCGCTGAAGAACCGGGAAAGCACAAGACAGCGCAAACTCGACACGCGGCGCAAGGTGATCCTGGGCGGTGCGCTCATGGACCTGGCGGAACGGGATTCCGGGGCTGCCGCGATGCTCGACCGGCTGATCCGCAACCTGCCCCGCGAACAGGATCGCAAGGCCTTCGCCGACTGGGACACGCCGTCCTGATGCGGGGCGTGATGCTCGTCTTCGGAGGGCTGTTCCGGTTCTTCGGTCGATTGATCTTCACGCCCATCCTGTTGGGCTGGATGATCGGCGCTGTCCTGTTCGGCGCGATGATTGGGGCACTTGTCGCCACGCCGTTCGTCTTAGCCTTCTTTGACCAGCCGCCCGGAGAAAGCGCATGGCAGTGGCTGGTCTTCGGGCCGTTCATTTTTGTTGGTGGCGTCTTCGGATTCCAGTATTGGCGCATGGCCTCTGGCGCGGACGCCTTCTTCGGGCTGACCGGCGACAGCCACGGCTCCGCCCGCTTCGCCAACCGCAAGGAGCTGAAGAAACTCCAGCGGGAAGACGGCCTTCTGATCGGGCGCAACCCGCACACCGGACGGCTGCTGCGCTATGACGGTCCGGCCCATCTGATCACCCTCGCCCCGACACGGGCCGGGAAAGGCGTCGGCACCGTCATCCCGAACCTGCTGGCGGCGGAACGCTCGGTCCTGGTCATCGACCCCAAGGGTGAGAATGCCCGGATCGCCGGGGAAGCGCGGCGGCGGTTCGGAACAGTCCATGTCCTCGATCCATTTGATGTCTCGGGGATGCCATCTGCCGCCTACAACCCGCTCGACCGGCTGACACCAGACAGCCTCGATCTGGGCGAAGACGCGGCCTCCCTGACAGAGGCGCTGGTCATGGACCCGCCGGGACAGGTCACGGAAGCGCATTGGAACGAGGAGGCCAAGGCCATCCTTGGCGGGCTGATCATGTTCTGCGTCTGCCACGAGGACCGCAACCGCCGGACACTTGCCACCGTTCGGGAATATCTCACCCTGCCCCCGGAAAAGCTGCGCGCGCTGCTGGAGCTGATGCAGGACAGCGATGCGGCAGGCGGGCTGATCGCTCGCGCCGCTAATCGCTTCCTTGGCAAGGCGGATCGGGAAGCCGCCTCGGTACTGTCGAACGCACAGCGCCACACGCACTTTCTGGACAGCCCGCGTATCGCCAAAGTCCTGTCGCAGTCGGATTTCCACTTCTCCGATCTGCGTCACCGGATCGCCTCGGTGTTTCTGGTGCTGCCACCGAACCGGATGGACGCCTACAGCCGTTGGCTGCGCCTTCTGGTGTCTCAGGCCCTTCAGGACATTGCACGGGACGCTGAGGCGTCCGTGAGGCCCCTGAGCGGCCCTGCAGGCGCTCAGGGGGGCACACAGCGCCTCCAGACGCCCACGCTGTTCCTCCTGGATGAGTTTGCCGCCCTGGGCCGTCTGGAGGCCGTGGAGCGCGCTATGGGTCTGATGGCGGGCTATGGGCTGCAGCTCTGGCCGATCCTGCAGGACATGAGTCAGCTCAAGGACCTCTACGGCGAACGCGCGGGCACATTCATTGCCAATGCCGGGGTGCAACAGGTCTTCGGGGTGAATGACTTCGAGACGGCCAAGTGGCTGAGCCAGATGATTGGCCAGGAAACAGCCGGATTCCAGACCGACAGCTTCAAACCCGGTGACGGCCCCAGCATCAGCAACAACCTCACGGGCCGCGATCTGCTCACCCCCGATGAAATCATGCAGCTCCGCCCGGAAAACCAGCTCCTGCGCGTGCAGGGGCAAGCCACCGCCGTGGCGCAGAAGCTGCGCTACTACACCGATCCCGAGTTCAGGGGGCTGTTCGTCCCGCAGGACCAGTAATCCGAAGGACGCCTCCCGATGCCAGACCAACCCGACCTCCCTGCCCTCTCCGACGATGATCTGCGCGAAACGCTCGATCTCATGGCAACGGCTGTCGCCAGTATGTCCGACAGGATCGACGATCTGACCGCCGTGGCGGACAAGCAGATCAAGGTCGCGACGGAAGCGCGGATCGCGGCCTTCGCCGCACGGGACCAAACCAATCCGAAAAAATACGGGGATCTTCTGGGCCAGACCCTCGACAGCCACCTGGGCGCAACCGCAGACGCGCTGACCGAGATTGTCAGACGCCTCGGGGTCCAGACGGATAAGACCATCGGGGCCTTGGCCAAATCGGAAGATGACAGGTCCAGAGCCTATCGAGAGGTGTTTGAACGGGAACAGAAAGCGGGTCGTCTCAAAAGCCGCCTGCCCTGGTTTGGTCTGGGTGCATTGGTTCTGGCCCTGGTGCTGTCGGTGACGCTTCCTCGTTTCTTGGCCAGCAACGCGTCCACATGCGCTGTCCTCGGGGCATCATGGACCACGACAACCACGGGTGTCGATGCCTGCGTGTTCTATCGACGATAATGGGTGAAGCGCTGTTGGTGATCGTCCCAGCTTGACAGGTTGGGTGTTATATATGTGTTAGACTCTGTGTTACGCGAATCGTATGCCTACCTAAGATATTGAAAAATATGCTTTAATCCGGCATATTTTGAACTTCCGGTGGGTGATATTACGATAACGGGTGTGTGATCTTACGAAAGATGGTGTGTGAAATTACGAAAGCCTGTGTGGTGGGTGATACTACGAATCCCTTGCCTTGGTGTGTGAAATTACGAATAGTAGTGGCATGGTGGGTGAAATTACGAAACCGGATCGGACGCCTCTTCTTCCCTTGCGACATGCACAGGGGGATTTTTTCGTTTGTGATATCTTCGACGCTGCGCCCAAAGGCGACATGGCGTCGATGGCGCATCCGATCTTCACCCTCTCGACCAAGCCTGACACCAAAAAACGACGCTATGTGGCTACCGATGGAAAGAGCTACGTGGAAATCAGGCCGAACATGATCGGTCTCGCAACTGTCCACGACCGTGACGTGCTGATCTATTGCATTTCTCAAGTGATGGCGGCTCTGAATGACGGAAAACAGGTTCACAGAACCCTTCGGTTTAAGGCGTACGACCTACTTGTCGCGACAAACCGTCCAGTTGCGGGAACCGGTTACAGCGGCCTGAAAGCTGCGCTGGAACGTCTCCAAGGAACGCAGATCGAGACTAACATCACCACGGGCGGCGTGGAACAGATTGACGGCTTTAGCCTGATAGACCGCTACCGGATTGTTCGCGAAACCCGCGACGGCCGGATGCTCGATCTAGAAGTCACACTTTCCGATTGGGTCTTCAACGCCATTGCCGGGGATGACGTTCTTACGCTCAATCGTCGCTACTTCCAGCTTCGCAAGCCTCTGGAACGCCGTCTGTATGAGCTGGCACGCAAGCAATGCGGGACGCAACCGGAATGGAAATGCGGTCTGCACAAGCTGAAGGACCGAACCGGCTCCACATCTTCTGATAAGGAATTTCGGCGGCTCGTTAGAGCAATCTGTAAGGCTGACGAGGAACACAACCACATGCCGGACTATGCCTTCCGAATGGAAGCAGACATCCTCACGGTAACGCCCAAACCTGAATTTCTGGAGAACTATGCGCTCAAACCAGAACAGGATAGACTGACCGGTGGATATGTCCTGCCTCTCTCGCCTGATACACTGGAACGGGCGCGGGAACTGGCTCCGACATGGGACATCAAGGTTCTGGTAGGAGAGTGGCGGACCTACTCCGCCAGACAGAAAGAACCACCAAAGAACCCGGACGCCGCGTTCCTCGGTTTCTGCAAGAGCTGGTTCAAGAAACGCGGTCGCAACGGCTGGTAGAGTAATGACTCAAACACTCATTTACTCAAATACTCAGACCAAAGGTCACGGGTGATGTCGGAGATTGACCGGCCCTCCTCGACCGCCTTGATCTTGATTTTGCGATAAAGTGTCTCCTCGATCTCGGCATTCAGGCGCTTCTTCTTCTCACTCGTCTCGGTGACTTCGTGCAGGATGCGTTTGCGGGCCTCGTCGCCACGGCTTGGACGTTTAGCGGAAAGGGCCATCACGCGACCTCCCGTGTCGCGGTTGCAAGCACTGCCAGTATTTCGTTGCTCAGCGCCGTGGTCTCCGCCCTTGCCTTCGCATTGTCGGCGTCGAATACAGTCAGCCCTTCCGATGCCGTCTGAGGGTAGACTTGGCGTTGTGTTATGGTCGTCTCACAGACAGGCAAGGCGTAGTCGTCCAGCGCGGTTCGCACGTCACTGCCCAGCCGGGTTCCTTCCACGACACGGGAGACCACAAACCCGGCGCGCGGCGATCCGTCCGTGACCTCTTGGCGAGCCTTGATGAAATCCACCAGGTCCGACGCGGCCCAAATGTCGTATGGCGATGGTTGAACGGGGATTAAAACGAAGTCGCTGACTTTGATGCAAGCGGCGATCATGTCTTCTAGTTTTGCCGCGCCGTCGATTACCACGTAGTCGTAGTTTGCCGCCATACTTGTCAGCGTCTTGACGTTGTTGGGACGGTCCAGCGCGACCAGCTCGATGGGATTGTCTTCGCAGGCTGCGTGCCAGTCACGTGCGCTGCCTTGTGGATCGCTGTCCACGATCAGAACCGAGTATCCCATCTCGTGCAGCGATCTGGCGAGATTGGTGCTGATGGTGGTCTTGCCGCTACCACCTTTCGGATTCAGGACGGAAATTATGCTCATAGCTCTGCCTCTTTTGTGTATTTACTCAAAAGAGTAACTGAGTATTTGAGGTGCGGCAAGCTTGGTGTGAACTGATGCCCGGCATCCATCCGCAAGAAAGTGAGTGACAGGGATGCAACTCATTTACTCAAAAACTCATTTGAGGAGAATGTAGGGCAAGGCGCAGCGCGAATGCTATGGGCGGGATATAGCTATATGAAAGCCTGGTCGAAGGATACGACCGCCAACGAAGTCCGGCAACTAGACGGCGTAAGAGAGGCGAGGGAATCCCTTGATCGAACTCCGCGCAAGAAGCCCGGCCGAAAACCAAGCCCGCGCGTACATCAGCTGCATCCGAAAGTTTTCATGCAATATCTGGCGAAGCCGAAAAGCTGGGAACCATTCAAGGCCAACTTGTTGAAAAAATGTGGAAATTTTACAGAGGCATTGCTTAACCAGGGTCCATCCACGGTATTTTGGGGACTAAAATTGCCTTTTCGGGCTAGTCATTCTGGACGTGGCACTATAAAGATCTGATAAAAGATCCTGGAGTGGTATATGTCTAAGAAAAATGCAGATCCGTTGCGCCCAGAAGCACAGCCCCCAGCTCTGCCTAAAGTAGTTGGTGGGTTCTCAACGGTGTTAGCCGACCCTCCTTGGCGTTTTACTAACCGTACCGGCAAAGTAGCCCCGGAGCATCGTCGTCTCGACCGCTATTCGACAATGGACCTCGAGGGGATTAAAGCCCTCCCTGTTTCAGAAGTTTGCGCAAAGAACGCACACCTTTATCTGTGGGTTCCGAACGCACTGTTGCCAGACGGCCTCGCCGTTATGGAGGCTTGGGGGTTCCGTTATATATCAAACATCATATGGGCAAAGCGCCGCAAAGATGGAGGTCCAGATGGTCGCGGAGTGGGGTTCTATTTTCGAAACGTAACTGAGATCCTATTGTTTGGGGTCAAAGGCTCCATGCGGACCCTCGCTCCAGCGAGGTCACAGGTAAATATGATTGAAACCCGCAAGCGTGAGCACTCACGTAAACCAGATGAACAGTACGGCTTGATAGAAGCCTGTTCGCCAGGTCCTTATCTGGAGATGTTTGCCCGCCACCCGCAGAAGGGGTGGACGCTATGGGGAGATGAGGCTTCGGAGGAGGTGGCACCTCGCGGTCAAGTTCATAAAGGGTACGCTGGTGGCGAGATATTCCCTCCGTTACATACCAATGAGCAAATTCCTGAGACAGTAGCGGCTGAAATCGGGCGGGAGATAGGCATTCGTTATGAAGCTGGCGCAAGCATTAGGGATCTCGCCGTAGAAACGGGTTATCCCATTCAAAGGGTAAGATCGTTGCTAGAATTGGTGGAGACACCGATGAGGAAACGCGGACGGCCCGCCGCCGAGTAGTTAAGTAGCCTGATAAGGTGTCCCATCCCATGTGTTCTCGTTCGCAGCCACAATCAATACAGGACAAGATCCCATAACTCCGCGCCTCACTCTCATCTGAGCTTTATCAAAGGCAGTGACGGTTGAGGTTGTAAGGTCGATCGGGAGCTTCTTGGTGCGTTGTTCTTCTGGAAGTGTTTCTTGGTAATCAGCCCACAGTTGGCGGGCCAGTTTTAGAAGTGGTAGCCGGTCTTTAGTGATTATCACGCCAGCTGATATCACTCCCGCTTCGTACCAAGAGCGATATGCTGCCAAATCGCGATCTAAATTGCCATCTTTGGCGTTCCACTCAACGTCTAGAACAACCCTATTCTTAAAGTTATCGACTAGATAACCTTCTTGATACACCTCGGGCAGCTCTCCAATTTTCTCAGAATCTTTAGAAAACAAGAGCCCTTTTGTGGATAGGTCTAATCGAGTTTCTTGCCAGCCTCTTTCGTGAAATGCGGTGTCGATCTGTTCTGCTATATCGCCCCTGTTGCCGCCTGCGCGCAACCAATACTGCGGCTCCAGACGATACGTTGACAGGATACTTATGATGTCCTTCCACTCTTCTGGACAGACAGCGTTCATAACCGCAGATGCTGAGTTTGTTTCCATGAATGACCAGTGATTACGCGCTTCCATGGGCATGACATCTGGATCATCGTAAGTGCTTGTTTCAAACATTCGTATTTCCCAACGACCTCATTTATAGGGTCATGTCTTAACAGGGTTGATAACAGCCAAGTCGCTAAACTTATTCACAAAATCGCGGTCGTTCAATGTGATTAGCGCGACGCCTCTAGCCTTAGCTACAGCACCGATCATAAAATCCGGCAAGACACCGTCCTTCTTCCCTGTCCCCTTGCTACGTCGATACTCCTTGAAAACTTGGCCTGCAGAAAACAGGCATTCATCAGTTGCGCGCAGATCTGAGATACCAAGTTCGTCTAGCGCCAACCTGAGCTCTTCAGCAGAACTCATTCCTGCTGACGCTTCGGCGAAAACGACCTCGGTGATAAATACCATTCCGCTCGATTTGTACTTTTGGAATTCACGCAAAACCGCCGTGTGCGCGTCCTCACCGTCATTAAGAAGTGCTATAAGAGCGGATGTATCCAGGCAGGCTGATGTCGGTTCCAAATCAGCCTCGCATTAGCGACATGAGGTCTGATGAACTCATGGTTGGTTTGATACCACGCTCACGAATATTCGAAAGCGCGCGCACCGACGCCTCTCTAACGAACAGATCAACATCGAAAGCTCTTAATTCGTCGTGGTCGAGAAGTTCATAAGAAGCGTCAAGCCACTCCATTGTGTTCACAACACCCGCTGGGAGGGATTTGGGTGCTCTAGGAAGCTTTTTGTCCACTAAACCGTAGGGGCGTGGATCGTTTGTCTTACCAGTGCTGATAGCCTCTATCGAGCGCGTGAATCTGGCCGGGCCACCTACAGACACATACATTTCTAACAGACGGCCAAGTGCATATGATTTTTCGACGTTTTTACCGCCTGCCAGCGGGGTAAAATCGAACTCATCTAGAGCTTCTCTAATTGAAGATATGGTCAACCGGCGAGCATATCGAAGGTGACAAAGTCGATCCGCTGCTAGGAATGAAGCGTTCATCCACCACCTTTCAATGGTGTCCGCGACTACCGACCTCAAGCCGCCAATCTGATACAAGAAACTCAAATTAGTGCTTAGTTTCCGAGATGTCTGCGCTTTGTACCGCTCGTCTCCATCAAGGAAGGATTGGATGTCGTTGGCGTTGACTTTCGTTACATCCCATTTGTGTGTCTGAGCCAATCTTTCAACGATGTATCGGTTTGACCACAAAGCTGGCCGTCTTTGAAAATGTCGTGCGCCTTGCCATGAACCAACCAGCGAGAGGTTGAAGGCAAAAAGCGCAAGTCGGTCAAAGTGAGCCGAATGCTCGAAGGAAACAGCCTGAAATACCAGCTCATCAAAAGCGATCCAGTCTCCGGTATCATTCGAGTAGTTGAAAAGGAAAAAATTTGCTGGGATGTAAAAATTGATGCCTTGCGCTTCCAAGCGCTCACGGAAGCCGTCGCGTGGAACGTCGTTTTTTGCGTCCCCGAAACCGACCCGAATGGCCTGGTGCAGCTCCGCCAAGCCGCGACCGTCCTTTCCCCAGCCAAAATTCTTTGTGAAACTGCCAGGGTGCCAGTCTTCTGTATAGTCCGGCATGACGCTCCTAGGTTGTGCTTACCTACTTCAACCAGACATTCATGCATTGAACAGCATTCGTCAAACAGGGAAAGTGGTTCTGCCCAGAACATGCGGAGAGCAAACGTGGGGTTTGCCTCTGTCTGTAGCTGAACCCTGTTACACCAAACATCCGCCGCTCACTTAGCTAGCGTTGGGGTCCTCGCGCTGATACTGACAGATCCGCTGCTCAACATTTTTCCGATAAGCACCACTTACGTTTGCTAGTGCTTCTGAAATCACGAACTCGGAAATTTCAATAACCTCAGAACTTGAAAATGACAGTTCCAAACGAATCAAATGTTCGACGAGATAGCCGATTTCATCGGGTTCGATGAAGTTTACAGCGTCAACAGAGAAGTGGCGCTTAATCAGTGGGTCAATGTTTCGGTAGAGGAAAGTAAGTGCTAGATCGCCCGGACAACCGATATCTGGTGCGCAAAAATGTTGAATCGCATTTCTGGCTTTTCGTAGCTTTTCAAAGCTATCCAAGTCTGGAAGGCGCTCCCCATGAACCACCCAAAGCAGCTTTGGCAGGTGCTCCAGATTATAGGTTCGGCCATGCTCAATGATGTGCCTGATGTCCAGCAGCTCTTGCCCAGACTTATCAAGCGAAAAAAGGTCTCGGAAAATTAATAGAGGGTGTGCTTGTGCTATGACAGCTTTTAGAAACAGCTCACCTGCGTGTGCCGCGTCAAGGATGGACATGTTGGCCCAGTGCTCCACCCCAGGCCCATTGAAGATCGCGTGAGTGTTGGCTTGGGTTAGCGCATCTGACGCCATCCTGAAGATACGTTCTGGAATCTCATCAATTTCTGACATCTCTTGCTGCTTTCAAAATCATCAACATGTCCTCGGTAGAACTCAAGCGCGCCGTACTGTCCTCTCGCTGACCTCAAACAAGCGCGCGATTTCCGAAATCGCTCGCTGTTCTTCATCGCGCATACGTCGCACCTCATCCTTCTGGGCGGCTGTAAGGGCAGGGGGCCTGCCGCCGATCCGGCCCCGCTTGCGGGCCGAGGCCAACCCTTCCCTGGTCCGCTCTGAAATCCGTTCCCGCTCGAACTGGGCAATGGAAGCAAAAACATGGAACACAAGACGGCCAGCCGGCGTCGTCGTGTCGATGTCCTCAGCCAGGGACCGGAAGCCGGCTCCGCGCGCGCGGATCGTCTCGACAATCTCCAGCAGGTCTTTCATCGAGCGCGCCAGGCGGTCGTATTTGGTGACGGTCACAACGTCGCCATTGCGGAGTTGGTCCAGCATCCTGTCCAGCTCCGGTCGAGCGCGCTTCGATCCGCTGATCCGGTCCGCGAAAATCTTCCCGGCTCCAGCGTCCGAAAGCGCGTCAGTCTGTGAATCAAGGCTCTGGTCGTCAGTGCTGACGCGGGCATATCCAATGATCATGCCTCACTGTGACAAAAACCTGCCAAAACCGCAAAGGTTTTGCCGGGGGTTTTTGTCATGGCTAAGCGATTGATCCTACTTGGGACAGGGCAGGGCGGCAAAAAGGGCCGTATTTGTCCCACCCGTTTTGACCATAGGTTTTTGTCCAACAGCAGACGTTCGTGGAGAGCGCGGCGAAAGTCGGGAACGAGCCCATTTTGACGGATTCTGCGCAAGATACGAATGGCGGCTTTTGGAGGGTCAGTCATCGTCCTGACAAAACTGAGAGTTGTTTTTCTAGGAGTTTGTAGCGCCAGGTCTTTTAATATTTTCGCTCAAGCGCCGCGAAGTAACGAAAACGACCAGTTCTCGGCGACCTAAATCCTAGTGACTGTGCGTTTCGCTGACACCCGCCGGTGCCACCAGCCCAAGACCCAAAAGCAAATGCAAAGAGTTCCTGTCATCGCGGCATAGGCAGCAATGGCATGTGGCGCGAGAGAAGGCAGGCCATGGATCAGGAGAGTTCCGTTACCGCCGGGAATAATCGCCGCCGATGCGCCCATGATCATTCCACCAGCAAGGGACCGTAGCAGGCCAACCATTCGTGGACGTTGGAAAGTGAAATGACCATACCTGACAGCTGCAGTCACACCTCCTAAGATAACCGCCACGGCGCTCAATAGCGCAGGCCAGCCACTGGGCAAAAGCGTAGGGTCCACAAGTCGTGCCGCTCGCCCTGATAGGATCGCCATATAGGTCCAGTTCCCTGCGAGGGCATAAAGCAGACCACCAAAAATGCCGACAATCAACATTGATCTGTATGGCCCCATGCGCGCAGACTCAGGCTCACGAAACCCGCGCCACCATCGAGGCACCCGCCGATAAAGCGCGTTTGCAAGGCTTAGCGCCAACGCAACAACGAAAAGTACCGCAAAGAGGTCGGGCGATTCCAGCGGGGACGCCTTGGGCAAGGCATCCTGATTGCTTGCAACTCCGGCGTACTGCACGATCAAAGCACCTGCAACCATGCCAACCACCGTTGCGAGGTAGCGGACCTGTCCACCTGTCAAATGCGCCAGTGTTCCCAAAGCGCAAGCGCCGTTGACCCAGGCACCGACCCCGAAAGCTGCTCCGCCGAGCAGAACGAGACCCGTTACGGGATATCCTGCCGATAGCGTTGCCAGATTGGGCATCGCCCAATGCAGTGGCACAATGATCGCACCGGACCCTGCGGCTGCCACCAGAAACGCGCGAAACCGGGAGGATTTCCCTTCCAGGATCAAAACACGGGTGGCCAGCACGGCGCAGATTGACCCGCGCCGAATGGCGTAGCCAACCAAGAAGGCGCAGGTCAGAATGAACAGGGCGAGCAACCACGGCACTAGGTTGGCCTCGCCTCAGCCACCTGGTCCGCAGTCGATACAACGCAATGGCGGGTTGGGACCAAATTCGAGGGCTGCTGCCAGATTGCGCAGAGCCGTGCGCAGGCCTTCCTCGATCACCGGATGATAGAAGGGACGTTGCAAGACCTCGGTCACCGTCAGCTTGCTCTCGATGGTCCAGGCCAGTAGATGTGCCAGATGCTCCGCTGCCGGGCCAATGATCTCCGCCCCCAGCAGCCGCCCGGAGTCTCGTTCGCCATAGACCCGCAAGAGACCGACGTTTTTTCCGATGACACGGGCGCGGCCCTGATCTTCGAAAGAGACCTCGCCAAAGTCAAAATCAACGCCCGCCTTTGTCAAAGCCGCGTGGCCTTGGCCGATCACGGCAATCTGCGGGTCCGAAAACACCACACCCAGCGGAGTGCGGCGCGCGCGCCGGTAGACCTCGGGGTAGCGCGCGGCGTTCTCGCCCGCGATGCGGCCTTCATCCGCGGCTTCATGCAGGAGGGGCAGGTCTACAGCCGCGTCTCCGGTCACAAAGATCGAGGACACACCCTCGTTCGAGGATTTTGCGCGCAGCGACATCGGATCAATCTCGGGTGTGCCACGGGCGTCAAGGACCAGCGACGTATTCTCCAAGCCGATCTTGTCCAGATTCGGCTTGCGCCCGGTCGCGGCCAGCAGATAGTCAAACCGTTCTTCGCCCGCATCAGACGGGTCGTTGCGGTTGGTCCACGATACGACCACCTCATCGCCGTCGCGTTTGATCTCTGTATCGGCGTCGAAATGCGCGCTGAACTCTCCGGCGAAGGTCGTGCGCGCATAGGCGACAAGATCCGGGTCGCTGAGCGGGCCAACACCATTGCCAAGGCCAAAGAGATGCACTCGCACGCCAAGCCGTGACAGAGCCTGACCCAACTCTAGCCCGATGACACCAGCCCCGAACACAACCGCCGCGCGGGGAAGGTCTGTCCAGTCGAACACATCGTCGTTGATGATCAAACGATCCCCGGCCGCCTCGAACGGGGGCGGTATGATCGGGCGCGAGCCGGTGGCAACAATCACGGTGCGCGCCGTCAGCCGGGTGCCGTCGGCCAGGGCAAGCGTGTTGTCATTTAGAAATGTAGCGTTCTGTCGGATCAGGTGACGCGAGTCGAAGCCGTTAACCGCTTCGTTGACAAAGCCGACAAAGCGATCCCGCTCGCTTCGGACCCGGTTCATGACGGCAATGCCATCGACTGAGATATCGCCCACATGCACCCCGAATTGTGTCGTGTGGCGTGCCTCATGGACGGCGTCAGCAGCAGCGATCAGCAACTTGGACGGCATGCAGCCAACCCGCGCGCAGGTAGTGCCCAGTGGGCCACCGTCGATTAGTGCCACACGATCGGTCTGTTTGATCGCCTCGCGATAGGCGGCCATGCCTGCCGTGCCCGCGCCCAGAATGGCGACATCTAAATCATAGTCTTGCATTGCTTCGTCCTTTTTTATGGGGGCTTATGCAGTAGTCGCAGGCCGCAACAACGCGTCAAGACCACCGGCGCTGTTCAGCGCGGCAAGGTCATCATAACCGCCGACATGGAAGTCACCGATGAAAATCTGCGGCACGGTTGTGCGGCCACTGGCGCGCGCGATCATCTCGGCGCGTTTGTTATCATCGTTGGATATCTCGAAGTTGGTGAACGTGACGCCTTTGCCGGTCAAGAGTGCCTTGGCTGCCTTACAAAAGGGGCAGTAATCCTTGGTGTAGATAACGATTTGGGGTTTCATGTCTCGTGACCTTGCTTTGAAATTATCGGGGTTACGCCCCGGCCTAAAAAAGACCGGGGCGCACGGTCGTCAGCTTTCGCGAGCGATGCGTTTCAGAGCATCTCCGGCAAGGAAGACAGCAGCCGCCAGCAGCACAATGTCCTTGAGTAGGAACTGGCCGGGAACAACGGACAGTGCCGGGAAGCCGCCAAGACTTGGCTCGGTCACAGGCGCTGTGAACAGGAAGCTGGCTGTAACGAGGAAGGTGACAACCGCACCAAGCGCGCCAAGCAGGGCCGCCTTGGGGAACTTCGCCCCTGCGATGATCAGCGCGGCAACGGCGATCTCGGTCGCGCCGATCAGGTTGGACGCGCCTTGAAGGCTGAACACGCTATACAGCCAGCTGGTCAGCGGACTTGAGGCGACCAACCCTTCGATAGCTCCGGCTTCGTAGGCGGTGAATTTCATCGCCCCGATCCAGCCCAGAACAGTCGCTGTGGTGAAGCGAAGGCCCTGAACACCCGCGTTACTGATGCTGTCGCCGAGCGCGTTCAGTTCTTCCGAGGCGTTCGCGGGGGAGTAAGTTGTGTCGGACATGTTGGATCTCCTTTGTTGACCAATCGGTCTTTAATTAGGTATAAGTGTGCGGCGTCTTTGCCTATGACGCAGAATTAGTAATTAGAGACCGATTGGTCAACAATTGTTTTTTCACACCTAAGCGAGGAATATTACAGATGCAGCAACCCGGACGACCACGCGAGTTCGATCCCGATGAAACGCTTTCGAAAATCATGCGGCTGTTTTGGGAAAACGGATATGAAGCGACCGGCCTGAGCGAGATTACTTCGGTGACAGGCCTTGGCAAGGCGAGCCTTTACAAAGCGTTTGGCAACAAGCAGTCGATGTATCTCAAGGCTCTGAAACACTATGAAGGCTTGATGGTCGATGCGGCGGTGGCCGTGCTTTGCTCCAAAGACCTAGCTCCACTTGAACGAATTGACGCATTCCTGTCCTCACCGATCATCGCGGTGCGCGACTACAATGACCTGCGCGGTTGCTTCCTGTGCAATGCCGCCGCGGATCGCGCATCCCACGACAATGAAACGCGCGCGCTAGTCCAGAAAGGCTATGACAAGATGCGCAAGAGCATCGTTGGATCACTGTCCGAAGCCTTGCCGCAAATGTCGCCCGAAACCATCGCAGTGCGCGCAGAGATTGTTTTGACGGTTTACTCCGGTCTGCGCGTCATGTCGCGCGCGGGTCAAGCCGCTGACCTGATGCTGGCTACAAAAGATCAGGTGATAAAGGAGCTCAAACAGGTAACTCAACTCCAGTAGAATTGAACACACCGAGACGGACGCCCTTGCCCAACAGTGCTAGGGCGTCGCAAAGACTATTTTTGACGCCATTAAATTTCCAAAGCTGCCATTGGCGCAACTGCAGCGAAAGTTCACGCCGTCCGCAAAGCTGCCGGATGGTCAGATGGAGACTAAGGTCTGCTTTTCGCCACATCTGGACCGAACTCAGACGTTTATGTCACTGGCTAAATCCACCGTTTTTGCCCTTCGAACGCGAACACAACCGCTCAGATTTCTTAAGCATCGAGTAGCGCGTCGATCACCGCGCATTCCGGCGCGGCATCACCAGTGCATCGTGCAACGGTGTCCGACAAAACGCGCTCGATCCGCTTCAGGTCGGCGATCTTGGCTCGAACGTCTGTCAGATGATCTTCGGCGATCATCTGCACCTCGGCGCATGTCCGGCATCGGTCATCGACCAGCCCAAGCAGCCCGCGAACCTCTTCAAGAGAAAAGCCTAGATCGCGGGACCGCATGACGAATTTCAGCCGCTTGACGTGGGTATCATCGTAGCTGCGATAGCCTTTCACACTGCGCGGCGGGTCCGGCATGATCCCGATTTTCTCGTAGTAGCGAATGGTTTCCAGGTTGCAGCCCGTTGCGCGGGCCAAATCGCTCCGCCGAATAGATCTCACGCTTGTGTTACTCATTGTGCCAAAAAATCCCTTGATCCTGTATCAACTACAGACCCTAGAACGGTGGAAATATCTGTTCAAGGAAGATTCGATGGAACAAAATTTGGCGGAACTTCCGCAATCTCGGTCGCAGAAAATTGGCGACGAAACCACCAAGGGATGGGGCGTGACCGGCCTCGGCGTCCTCGGTGCGCTGGCGATGACTTCTTGCTGCATCCTTCCATTGGTGCTGGTCAGTTTTGGCGTGACAGGCGTGTTCATCGCGCAGCTCGGAGCGCTCTATGCCTACAAATGGTACACCTTCGCGCTGAGCGCCGCGTTTTTGGGATACGGCTTCTACAAGGCTTACAAGCCTGTAGATGCCGAGGCCTGTGCCGATGGCACCTGCGCCCGCCCCATCGACCGCCGCATTATGCGCGCAACCCTCTGGGCCGCTTCCGCGATTGTCGCTGTCGCCATGATCTTTCCCTACATCACCCCCTTCATCCTGAAATTCTGAACGAGGACCAAGACCATGAAGCATCTTCTACTATCCGCCCTGACCATCGCCGCACTCTCGACTCCGGTCCTCGCTGAAGAGCGCGAGGTCGAGATCGCCGTCAGTGAACTGACATGCCCGTCCTGTTCATTCATCGTCGCCAGCTCGATGCGCGGTGTTCCGTCGGTCGAGATCGCCGCATTCGAGGACGGCCCCGAATACGGACAGGGTGTTTACAGCGTGACCTACGATGACGCCGAGACTTCAATCGAAAGCATCATTGGCGCGGTGACAGCCAATGGCTATCCGGCGCAGGTGCTGCCCGACACAGCCTCCTGAGCCGCCTGCAATGCGTGACAATCTGATGGGTGGCCTGCTGGCCTTCGGAATAGCAGCTCCGGTCGTGGTGGTCTGCTGCGGCGGCGGAACTGCCGTGCTTGCAGCGTTGTTCGGCGGCGTTGGGGCTTGGCTCTCTGGAATGAGTGGCATTGCCATGCTGGTTTTGGCGGGTCTGACCTACCTGATCCTCCGCGCACTGCGTCGTTCACACATGAAACGGGCCTCCAGCACCGAACCATCACGAAGAAAGACGGCCCATTGACTGACACACCAGAAAATCCCGACCGACTGCTGAAATGGGGGCTTGGCGGTGCGCTGTTCGCCGCGCTCTGCTGCTTTACGCCGTTTCTGGTCGTCATCATCGCTGGCGTCGGATTGTCGGCCCTATCGGGTTGGCTCGATTACGCCCTGTTCCCGCTGCTGTTTTTCAGCCTCGCCGTGGTGGCACAGGCCTTTTGGCTGCGCGCTGGCAAACCGGGACCGGCCCCGAAACTTTGGGCCACCGGCCTCGCGGTGGCCCTGTCGATCCTGATCATTCTTCTCGAATTCAGGTTCGCAATACGGATCACAATCGGCGTTTTCGCCGCCACAGCACTCTACGCGGTTCTGCTGAACCGTGCGCAAAAGAAAGGAACGCTCTAATGATGATGGGATGTTGCACCGCCACCGGTATGTTCTTCGGTCTTCTCGGCATGTTGACACCGCTGATCGCAATCGGCGCGGTCATTTATCTGTTCGCTGCCAAATCGAACAACCCCGAGTATGGTGAGGCGCGCTGAGATGAAAGACCTGAACAAAAACGACGATGGACAGGGCGGCTATGACCTGATCGTCCTCGGGGCGGGGTCGGCGGGTTTCTCCGCCGCAATTACCGGCGCGGATGCCGGAAAGCGCGTCGCTCTCGTGGGACATGGCACCATCGGCGGAACCTGCGTCAACGTGGGATGCGTGCCGTCCAAGGCGATGATCCGCGCGGCAGAGGCCGTGCACGGTGCGGGAGCTGCCAAACGGTTCCCCGGTCTATCAGGCCACGCGCAAGTCGATGACTGGCAGACGCTCGTTCAGTCCAAGGACGATCTGGTCGAGACCCTGCGCCAGAAGAAATACGCAGACCTTCTGCCGGAATATGAGGGTGTCGATTACATCGACGCCGGTCCCGCACGGCTGATCGAATGTGGCGTGACAGTCGGTGAGCGAACCCTGAAAGCACCGAGGACCATCATCGCCACGGGCGGGCGTCCCGTCCTGCCGACCATCGACGGCATCGAGGAAATCGGCGCGCTCGACAGCACCAGTCTTCTGGAGCTCGAAGTACTGCCGAAAAGCCTGATCTTCATCGGCGCGGGTTACATCGGCGCGGAACTGGCCCAGATGATGAGCCGCATGGGCGTGAAGGTCACGCTTGTCGCCCGTTCGCATCTGTTGCCCGGCGCGGAACCAGAGGTCTCGGAGGCATTGGCGGCGGCGTTCGAGGCCGAAGGCATCACCCTTCTGACCGGGTTAAGCTACGACACTGTGCGCCGCGACGACGCAGGCGTGACGCTACGCGTGATCCAGAACGGAAAGCCTGTCGAAGTGACAGCGGATCACCTCGTTTCGACCGCTGGCAGGCGGGCCAATACCGAAGATATGGGCCTGGACGCAATCGGCGTTAAAACAGACGCGCGTGGGTCCATCGTCGTCGGCGAGGACATGCAGACATCGGTGCGAGGCATCTATGCGGCGGGCGATGTGACCGACCGTGACCAGTTTGTCTATATGGCGGCCTACGGTGCAAAGCTCGCCGCCAAAAACGCGGTTCTCGGCGAAGACCATCGCTACGACAACGCCGCGATGCCCTGGGTGGTGTTTTCCGACCCTCAAGTTGCGGGCGTCGGTCTCGGTGAAGCCCAGGCTCGGGACGCGGGCTTCGACGTAAAGACGTCCATCGTGCCGCTCGATCAGGTGCCGCGCGCGCTGGCCGCACGCGACACGCGCGGATTGATCAAGCTGGTGGCGGACAGAAAGTCCGACCGACTGCTTGGCGGCCAGATCATCGCGCCCGAGGGGTCCGATACGATCCAGACCCTCGTTATGGCGCTGAAGTTCGGCATGACCACCAAGGCACTTGGCGAGACGGTCTTCCCCTATCTGACAACGGTAGAAGGGTTGAAGCTGGCGGCGCAAACCTTCGATATGGACGTGGCAAAGTTGAGCTGCTGCGCCGGATGAAGATCAGGACAAGGACCGGAGAATGAGCGAAGACTACGACCTGATCGTCATAGGGGCTGGCATGGCAGGCGTGGCCGCGGCGAACAAGTGTGGCGCAGCAGGATGGCGTGTGGCCATTGTCGATGCGCTGCCCTACGGCGGCACCTGCGCATTGCGCGGCTGCGATCCAAAGAAAATCCTGCGGCGCGGTGCGGAAATCATGGACGCGGCACGGCTCATGCAGGGCAAGGGGATCGATCCCGGTGATCTGTCGATCAACTGGGCCGATCTGATGGCACACAAGCGTGGCTTCACTGATCCCGTGCCGGACAAGATGGAAAAGGGCCTGTCGGGCAACGGCGTCGAAACCCTGCATGGAGCCGCGCGGTTCACGAAAAGCAACACGCTGGAGGTCAATGGAACGGCATATCAGTCGGAACGGTTCCTCGTGGCCGCCGGTGCCATGCCCAGGCCGCTGAGCTTCACAGGGGCCGATCTCGTGATCGACAGCACGGATTTCCTCAACCTGGAGGCCCTTCCCGAACGGGTTCTTTTTATCGGTGGCGGCTTCGTGTCCTTCGAGTTTGCGCATATCGCCGCACGGACCGGAGCCAACCCTATCATCGTGGATCGTGGCGCCCGGCCCTTACGCGGCTTCGATCCCGATCTGGTCGAAATGCTGATCGAGCGCGGCACCGGTATCGGCGTGGACCTGATGCGCGAGACCGAAATCGTGTCGGTCTCGGAAGCCAGTGGAGCATTAAGTGTTGAAGTGAAGTCAGGCGATGAAACCCGAACAATCGAAACCGATCTGATCGTGCATGGCGCGGGCCGGGTTGCAGCCCTGGCCGATTTGAATCTTGAGGCGGCCGGTGTTGACTACAGCGACAAGGGCATCGTTGTAGCCCCCCATCTGCAAAGCACGACAAGCAGCGCGGTCTATGCCGCCGGAGATTCCGCCGACACCGATGGTATGCCGCTGACGCCGGTCGCGGTGATCGAAGGGAAGGTCGCAGCCTCCAACATGCTCAAGGACGCGCAGACCGTACCGGACTATGCCGGTATTCCAACAGCCGTCTTCACCGTTCCGGAACTGGCGCGTGTCGGCATGTTGGAAAGTGAGGCAAGGGACGCCGGGCATGACGTAGATGTCCGGTTCACCGACACGAGCGGTTGGTACTCGAACTACAGGATCGGCGAGACCTCCGCCGCCGCGAAGATCCTCGTGGACAGGTCGAACGGCAAGATCCTCGGCGCGCACCTGTTCGGCCCGGAATACGGCGAACTGATCAATTTCTTCGGGCTGGCAATCAAGCTGGGCCTGGCGGCCAAGCAGCTTAAGTCGATGACGGCGGCCTATCCAAGTGTTGGATCGGATTTGGGGTCGCTTCTTTGAATTAGAAAATTTTTCGCAATAGACCCGATCCTCCTCGGAACGTATGTCTGGCCCGATGAAGACGGTTCTTATCTACTTCGCCGCTGCGCTGGCCGAAATTGCCGGATGCTTTGCTTTCTGGGCGTGGTTCCGGCTGGACAAGAGCGTGTTTTGGTTGGCACCGGGCATGCTGTCCCTTGCCGCTTTCGCCTGGCTACTGGCGCTCAGCCCCGCCGATCAAGCGGGCCGCGCCTATGCAGTCTACGGTGGCGTTTACATCGTATCGTCCCTGATGTGGCTATGGGGTGTGGAAGGGCATCGCCCGGATCAATGGGATGTTGTTGGAGCCGTCATTTGCCTTGTCGGTGCGGGTATTATTCTCTGGGCACCGCGCAGTATTTGAGAGGCAGCCGCAGACGGGGTGAAGTACTGAATCTTTCGATTAGATCGCCTTTTTGGTTCACGCGTTCCGACAACTCGGCGCTGCTTTCCTTCCGCATCGCGGCTGCGATCAAGCAGGTTTCCTACCGCCCTCAAAAGCAGCGATACATCCTTTACGCAGCATCGGTCAAAGTGGGCTCTTCGGTTGCATTAGCTGCCGGCGACACGAACGTCTGCAATGTAGGCCGGGTTTATTCAACCACACCAGCACAGCAAAAGGGGAACCGTGGTCCCACGGCTCCCCAATCGGTTCAGGTCTTTTGGCCTCATGCCAATGTCATGCAACCAGCGACAGCCCCGCGCCTGCGTCCTGCGGTTGCTCACCGCTGTCGATGAAAGGGATGATCGAGAAGGTCTGCCCGCCGCGCTGTTCTTCGTTCTGCACGGCGTTGACGCGCAGATCGCCATCGGGCGTGTTGATCAGCAGCGACAGGTAGTCATTGCCCGTGCGGCTGCTTTTGGCCATCCACGCCGATCCGACGCGGATCGGTGTGCCCCGGGGCGAGCTGACCTCGACGCGGTAATCCGGGTGGGTCTCCTCGGATTTGTAGCTGTTCTCGATCAGCATGAACTCCAGATCGAACATCATGTTGGCGATGTAGCCGGTGAAGGCGTTGTCAGCGTCCATGGCGGTCAACTCGCCCGAGATCGAGCCGGACTTCATCAGGCCGTTCGAGACCAGCGGGATGATCTCGAATTCGCCGCTTTGGGTCGCGCTCGCCTCTTTCGTCTGCACCGCGTTGACCCGGAACGGGCCCAAGCCGACATCGATCTGCATCGAGACGTAGGGGTTGCCGCTGGTATTGCCGGTCTCGTTCCAGGCCGTGCCGATACGCACCTTGCGGCCTGATTTGTTGACTGCCGTCACGTCAAAATCCGGGCTGCGTTCGGACATCTTGGCCCGCGCCTCCAACTGGATGGCGATGTCAAAGCGCGTCGAGTGGATCATGCCGGTGTACTGAGCGGCTGCGGTCTCGACATTGCGGGTGAGGGTTCCTGCGAACATGGGATGGTTCCTTTTCAGATTGTTCGGTGCCTGACGTTCTTGCCAGCGCATCCGGGATTGCTTTCTCGACCCCTTGAGGGATCACAAATCAGAAAGCCTGCTTTCCTTTCAGCCCCGCCCACGGGTCAGAGCTGCCGTCCGAGTGGGAAGGCCCCCGCGCCTCCGGGTGCTACACCCCTCCCCTGCCCGTCTGGTCTTGATTGGCTGTCCGGATTTTCTGCGCCGATCCTCCAATCACGCGATGAAGAACTCCGCCCTTTTCCGTTCAACCCGTGCCCGCCCCGGTCGGTCAGACCGATGCAGCTACCATTCGGCACATAGGTGATGAGGTACTGACCGAGCCGGTCCTTGTGGACAACGTAGCCGGCATTGGCCCAATGCACGGTCTGGCAGGCATCGACGGCGGCCTTGATTTCATCGAGTGTCATGCGAACCTCCTTACGAAGAATGGTGGGTAAACGACGCAAGAAGCCCGATCTTCCGACCGGGCTTCCATGCAGCATTCGTTTGGCAAACGACCGAGAGCTGTCAAGCACCTTGCATGGCTTGCGTCGCGCGCGCCGCCATCCAATCCTTCAGGCCGAGAAGCGTTCTTCCGGCGGCGACCTCGGAGGCCCAGGCAACCCTTGGGTCGCCGCAGGGCTCATCGCCGGAATGCCGGTCGATGTGGCCATTGGCCATCCATGGCTCGGGCTGAATCCGTCGCAGCCAGTCCGCCATGCTCGGGATCCGGCCCTGGCAGTCTTCGCGGACATGCTGCTCGCCGATCCAGCGCACGGGAATGTCCCGACCTGCGCTATTGGTCAGGGTCAGGCCGAAGACACGTTCGGCCTCGAACAAACCTTGAGCGTGGTGGCGCATGGCTCGGTGCGTGAAGAGTGCGAGATGCTCTTTCGAGGCGTCAAACCAGTCGTGGACGGCTTGATAGTCGGACGGCACCCCGCCGAATTTCCGGGCAGAGCTTTCAGCATGATGAAGCGGACGGGCCATCTCAAAGACCCTCGACATAGCTGTGCGAGCATTCAACGTAGCGGTCCGCGTGATCGAGGATAATGCTGTCTAGTGCTATGTCCCAGGTCAGCGTGCCGTAGCCGCCCTCGTTGTTTTCGAACCCCGGGTGATGGTGATAGGCGAGCGACCAGGCGAAGTCGCCAACCTCTGTGGCAAGCGCCTCCGGCAGTTGGACCTCTGCGGGCTGCACCGTCACATCCTCGACATTGCCGGAGTCGCCATAGCCTTCGTATTCGGCAGTGACCTCGCTGATGCCAAGCGCACGTAGTTGCGCGAGCAGCTCCGTTCGGGATGCCTTCAATGTGGTTTCGCGCTCTGCACGCCACTGAGCCGCCATTGCGGCATAGTCGATCTGGGGATTGGTCATGGGTCTGTCCTCTTGTCTGAATTTGGGGGGCCGGGCGTGGCATTGGTCTGCCCGCGCCCGGAAAGCGCAGCCCGGGCAAACCCCGATCCGCGACGCCCGACCGAAAGCCCGCTTTGACTTTTCAGGCGGCTTGTTCTGACGTCATGGTGGCTTCCTGCCCCACGATCCGGGCCAGAATGCTTCCCGTGTCGATCCCGTCCCCATGCGGCAGGAACACCCGCAGCTGGAAGGCGATGATCTCGGTGAAGCAGCCGAGCTCCTTGAGGCCGTCGATCATGCCCTTGTCCGCGCCGCCCAGCTCGAGGCGCATCTCGCCTGCGACACGACGACGGGTCAGAGTCAGACCCCGGCCCAGATCGACCGGCGCGGTGGTGCCGAGGGCGGCGGTCAGCATCTCCTGCGGTGTTTGTGGATTGGAGACGAGGAAGCGGGCGCGCAGCGCGGCCGCCCCTTCCTCGCTCAGCGTGCGCCCGATCATCGGCGTCGCCCCGTCCGGCGTGACACGGTAGATGCGCTCATTGGTGGTCGGGATGTCCTTCCAGATCGGCAGCAGCAGCCCGGTCAACAGGTAGAGCTTGGTCGTGGTGGTTTTTGGCAGGGATGCGGCCTCGGCATCCCAAAGCCTTGCAAACTCGGGCCTTCCGATGTCTTCCCAGGCCGAGGACTCGAACCGTGCCTCTTCGAGATAGTTCGACCCGTTTGGACGCACCGCCTTGCGCATCAGCGTGACGATGTCCTCGTCATACATCTGCATAGGGCGCGCCGAGATGAGCGCCGCGCGGCCGGAGGCGCGATTCACCATCGGTAGCTTGTCGGGGTTGCGCGATATGGCCTCTTCGGCCCCAAGGACGTGGACCGGGTCGGTGACCTCCAGCCCGATGATCCGCGTCACGGCGCCGGATTTCGGGCAGGTCCAGAGATCTTCCGTGGAGACCTGTTCTATCTTGTCGCCGCGTAGGGTTTCCACGCCGAGATCGAGCGTGCCCGCCGCGCGCGCACGTTCCGTCTGATCAGCAATCCGGCGCATGAACTCGGCAAAGAGTGCGTTCTGCATGTGGATGGGCAGGGCAAGCACCCGGTTGAGAAACCGCTGGATCGGGGGAAGCTCCTCAAGGAGCACCCCATCCTTGTCGATCAGCCGCAGGGCTGTCCAGTCGGTGAAGCTCTCGTAGCTCATCGCTTCAGCGCGCCCGGCGGCAAGATCGGCGAAATACCCGCGCAGGGCGGCCCGTGCGATCGGGCTTTCGAGATTGTCCTCCTCGCGGAACATGCCCTGCGAGCCGGTCTCACGCTGACCCTTGGTCAAGGCCCCCAGCTGGTCGAGGCGTTTGGCAATCGTCGAGGTGAAACGCTTTTCGCCATGCACATCCGAGGTGCAGACCCGGAAGAAGGGCGCGCTGACCTGAGCCGAGCGATGCGTGCGGCCGAGCCCCTGGATGGCCGCATCCGCGCGCCAGCCGGGCTCCAGAAGATAGTGCCGCCGCCGTTTCTGGTTCTTCGCCGTTTGCGCCGCATGGTAGGATCGGCCCGTCCCGCCCGCATCGGAGAAGATCAGGATATCCTTCTCACCATCCATAAAGGCTTGGGTCTCGGAGGAATTGCTGCTGGGGCTGCGCTTTTCGATGAAGAGATGACCATCCGCGGCCTTGAGGGGCCGGTTGGACCGCCCCGTGACCTCGGCGACAGCCTCGTAGCCAAAAGCCCAGAGGATCTGATCGAGCGCCGAGGGGATCGGGGCGAGCGTCATCAACTCCATCATGGCCGCATCGCGCAGGGCGAGCGCCTCGCGCGAGACAACGAGCGCGCCGGTCTCATCCCGCAAGGGTTCCGCCACCATGTTGCCGTCAATCTCCACGAGCTTTTGCGCATGAATCGGGAAGGCCTGTTCGAGGTATCCCAGGACGTAGTCGCGCGGCGTTAGCGCGCCCTCGACCAGCTCGTCCTCCGGGTTCATCGTCTCAAGCCGACGTTTCAGCAGGCTTTCGCCTGTAGAGACCACCTGAATGACGCAAGCCTTGCCCGCCGCCAGATCGTCCGCGATGGCGCGGATGATGGTCGGGGCCTTCATGCCCATCAGGAGATGGTTGAAGAAGCGCTGCTTCGTGCTCTCGAAGCGGGACTTGGCCGAGGCGCGTGCGGCCGACGCATTAGTTTCCCCCGAGGCGTCGTTGACGCCGGTCGCAGTCAGCG
>Ga0207904_1000171_pt1 | contig 32976 bp, 35 predicted proteins | sample MalvirmetaMSP118_FD_184232 | JGI IMG/M metagenome (GOLD analysis project Ga0207904, IMG submission 184232) | Marine viral communities from the Deep Pacific Ocean - MSP-118 (SPAdes) | ecosystem: Environmental > Aquatic > Marine > Oceanic | place: Pacific Ocean | collected 2011-05-30 | reverse complement strand
TGTTGGTGTTATCCGCGTGCTGGAATCCCAAGGCATCAAGCCCGATATCATCACTGGCACCAGTATGGGGTCGATAGTTGGCGCGCTCTATGCCACCGGCCGCTCGGCAGAAGAAATTGATCGTTTGGCGCGTAATATGAATTGGCGCGATGCCCTCAGCGATGCCTCGCCACGACGTCATCAACCCTACCCCTTTCGGCAACTCGAAGCGGGCATGACCGCAGACTTTCGCATGTCCATTAGTCCGAACGGTATTACTTTCCCTCGCGGGGTAATTGAAGGGCAACATCTGGAGCAGGTATTGGGTGAGCTTTTTGAGCAACAAGGTCGGGCCCTGACATTCGAGCAATTGCCGATTCAGTTTGCAGCGGTAGCGGCGGACCTGGAAACCGGTGAGCAGGTGGTGCTGGACAGTGGTGATGTGACATCGGCAATTCGGGCCAGCATGTCCATTCCAGGTGCTTTAGCTCCGGTGCAACGAGATGGCCGGTTATTGGTGGACGGCGGGATCGCCAACAACATGCCGGTTGATCTGGCGCGTCAGATGGGCGCTGATTTTATTATCGCGGTGGACGTGACCGCCCCTTTACGTAAGCGCGAGGAACTCAACTCTATTTTTGCGATTGCCTCCCAGACGAGTGCTTTCCTGGTGCGTTTAAACACCGTGGCCCAAAGGGTCAATTTGCGCGACGACGAGGTGTTGATATTACCAGATCTGGACGGTTACGGCGCCGCCGACTTTGATCAGGACGAAGGCATAATTGAGGCTGGAGTTGAGGCCGCACTGATCATGTTCGACCAGGATAAATCGAATTTAAGCGTGGTCGAGGAGGCAACACCGGATGTTGAAGAGATAGAGCCGGTTATTGATTTTTTGGAAATCAAAAACGACAGCGTAGTCGGTGACGACTCGATTCGTAGCCTGGTACGACAAAAAGTGGGTGAGCAGTTAAATCGTGCTGAACTGGAGGACGACTTATCCCGCTTGTATGGTCTGGACTATTTCAGCCTGGTTCGTTACAACATTACCAACGCCGATGATCAAACCGGGCTGGAGATAATATGCGTAGCGCGGGAGACCGGAAACAGTTGGCTGAAAATGGGTTTGGAGATGGCCGACGATTTCAGCGGTCACAGTGATTTCGGGCTCTCTGCAAGCCTGCGCCAATCAGGTTTAAACAGTCTTGGTGGTACCGCATTTGGTCGCCTGGAGTTAGGAACGGATACGGAAATCGAGCTTCGTTTTTTACAGCCGCTGGACACCGGTCTGACGTATTTTGTGGAGCCGGCCGTGGGCTATAAAGCGGGAGTGTTTGATGTGTATCTGGATGATTTACAGGAGGCACCTTTGTCTGAATATCAAAAAGGTTCTACCTGGGTTGAATTTTCGCTAGGGCGTACTTTGTGGCGGGAACTAGGCGAAATTCGATTCGGCCTCTCTTATGCGAGTGCCAGCCTGGATTTACAGGCCGGATTGGATTTAGCCTCGCTCGGGGTAAATACTTCTGATTTCCATGATTCGTATTATTTTGTCAGGGTCGGGATCGACTCGTTGGACGATTTGGGGTTTCCAAGCAACGGCTTACGCTGGAGCATCACTCATGAAGAGCACGATTCTCAATTGGGTGCGGAATCGAATTTTTCCCGTTTTAATTCTGACTTTACCGTTGCTATTAGCGCCGGGCGGCAGACGTTACTGATTGAAGGTGATGCGGAAATCGGTGATAACGACAGTTCGGACTTCATCGACATTCCTTCCATTGGCGGCTTCCTGGAATTATCAGGCTTACCGCCGGATTCGCGTTATGGTCGGCACCGGGTGCTGTTACGCAGCGTGCTATATCGGCGTTTGACGAAGAAAGGTCCGCTGCCGGTGGGGCTGCCGGTGTACGTGGGTGCCTCTATCGAAAAAGGCAATGTCTGGATTGACCGCAAAGCCATGAGCTGGGGCAGTGCGGTGACCGCAGCCAGTGTGTTTTTAGCGGCCCGAACGCCATTGGGGCCGGCCTATTTGAGTTTTGGTGCAACGGATGAGGGAGATCGCAGTGTATCTATTTTCCTGGGACAACGTTTCAGATAACGCGCCTGATACTGTGGAATTGTTAAGTCGTTTAGAGAAAGACGTGACCGCTTCAACTACACTGAATGCCATGAAGTATTCGCCTATTAAAATGACTCTGGTAAGTTTGGCCCTGCTATTAGCAGGCTGTAGTACGCCTTCCGGCTATAATTCGACCCCCTACGTCAAGGCTTCATCCAACGCTGATCAATCGGCGGACTCCCAAGCCGTGCCCTTGACGGCGGCGGCGAAGAAAGACCTTGCCTATCGTGCCGGAGTGGCCCAAACCCTGTACCAGCAATACCATGACTGGAAACACGTTCCCTATCGCTGGGGCGGAATGAATCGCAAGGGCGTGGACTGCTCGGCGTTCGTCTATCTGACCTATGCCAATAAATTTAATGTGGAATTGCCCAGGACCACACAATACCAGGCTGCAGTGGGTTCGCCTTTAGCAAAACACCAGTTGAGGGCCGGAGATCTGGTGTTTTTCAAGACCGGGCGTAAAAACCGTCATGTGGGGATGTACGTTGAGAGCGGTAAATTCCTCCACGTGTCGGAGCAGAAAGGGGTGGTGATTTCCGATCTGGATAACGTCTATTGGAGCAAGCATTACTGGATGGCACGCCGGGTCGAATAGGCGTGCCATAAACCTGCCCCTGCGCCGGATGCCGCTCAAACTTGTTGCAGAAGCCGGTCGGTTTCCTCAACTAAAGAGTTGATGAGTGCCGGGGTTTGTTGATGCTGTAACAACGCCGCCGATTGCCCGCACCATAGCGACATCAAATCGCTCCGCTCCGCCTCAATCGCTGCCCGTTTTAACTGCCCCATCAGCCAATTTTGCACCGGGTAAGGTGCGATAGGCCTGCGCTGTCCCTCGTGCATCAATCGATTGCGGATGCCCCGCGCCAGGCGTCCGCTGAATACACGGGTTAAGCCGGTGTGGCGGGCCTCCTCACTAATCAGTGCTTGTTTGTGTAAGGCCGAAGTGCCGGATTCTTCACAGGCTAAAAAGGCGGTACCGATTTGAACGGCTTCAGCCCCCAGCACCCGTGCGGCCGCGATACCGCGGCCATCGGCGATGCCGCCTGCCGCGATCACCGGAATATGGATGCTATCGGCGATTTGGGGAATTAAAGACAAACCACCGGTGAGCGCATCTTCCGCCGGTTGCAGAAACGAAACCCGGTGACCACCTGCTTCAAAACCACTGGCCACCACCATATCAACGCCGGCCCGCTCCAATGCAACGGCCTCTGCGATACTGGTTGCGGTGCCCAATGTCGTTATTCCGAGCTGTTTACACTGCGTCAAAATATCCGCGGAGGGGATGCCATACACAAAACTGAATACAGCGGGTCGGGCTTTCAAAATTCCGTCAATCTGATCCGTGTAATCGGGGCTGAACCGCACCGGTTTCTCCGGCAGCGGCAGCTGAAGTTCTTCGAAAAAAGGTTCCCATTGCGCACTTAATTGGGTGAATTCCGAATTGGAGTAAGTTGGAACGTCACTGCCATCAAACGGAATCCATAGATTGAGTGCGAACGGCTTGCTTGTATTGGCGCGGATTTGCGCAGCGGTCGCGATAATTTCCGCTCCGTTCAGGTGATGCGCTCCGAACGATCCGAGGCCGCCGGATGCAGACACCGTTGAACAAAGTTCAACACTTGAAAGGCCACCGCCGAAAGGTCCCTGAACAATGGGAAAGCGAAGACCAAGTCGATCCGTTACCCGGCTTTGTTTCCAGTTATTCATTATCGAATTCCCTCGGCGAGCAGGGCCTCCCGGACGGCCGGTCGTTGTGCTACCCGCTGCATAAAGTCTTGCAGGTGGGTCAGTGCGTGTATATCGAGCTGCACTGGTGTAGCCCAACGGGTGACCGTATAGAGGTAAGCATCGGCTACAGTGAACGTCGCTCCGCACAGGAATTTGCTGTCTTTTAATTGCTGATCCAGCCATTGATACTTGCCAAGGAGGGCGTTTTTGAATGTGTGCATCACCTCATCGGCAAAGGAGTAATGAAACAACGGGGCAAAGCCTTTGTGTAACTCGGTACTGATGTAGTTTTGCCAGACCTCGACCCGGTAACGCTGCAGGGTTTCCGGCGCGGGTAACAGTTCGCGTGCGGGTTTCTGATCGGCGATATAACGCGCAATGACTGCGCCCTCCGTCAGCCGCTCGCCGCTGTCCAGTTGCAGCAAAGGAACCTGGTTGCGGGAATTAAACTTGCTGTAATCGTCACCGCTTTCGGTAGTGCCGTTGGCCAGGTCAACGCGTACTAAGTCGAATTCAGAGCCGGTTTCCCGCAGCACAATGTGCGGGGCCAGTGAGCAGGTGCCGGGGGAATAGTAAAGCTTCATCATCATGTCTCCAGGAAGGGTTGTGTCGAGTTCAATATCAGTGTATTGATTACCTAAATGATGATAAATGCGTTGTGAATCACTTTATACATTACATAAGGTAATAAATGGGTGCGCCAATTTAACGAAGTGATGCTGGGTAGCATCGAACTATTTTGCCTGTGCGCAGAGCAGGGTAGCTTTTCGGCAGCGGCAGTGAAGGCCGGGGTGACGCCGCCGGCGGTGAGCCGCTCCATCAGTCGCCTGGAAAAGCGTTTGGGGGTTGAGCTGTTTGCCCGTACTACCCGGCGTATGAGTTTGACTGAGGCCGGTGAGCGGTATTTGCATCACTGTCGGCAAGCGCTATCGGGCTTGCGCGAAGCCGAGCAGGCGTTGGCGGGGGAGCAGCAAAACCCTGCCGGCAGTGTGCGCATCAGTTTGCCCACACCCCTGGGGAAGCTGCGGGTTTTGCCGTTGTTGCCGGAGTTTTGCCAGCGCTATCCGGATGTTGCTCTCAATGTGCAACTGAGCAATCGCAACGTGGATTTTATTGGCGATGGATTCGATTTGGCCATCCGAATGCGCAAACCACCGGAATCGGATCTGATTGCGCGTCACCTGGGCGACGCGTCGCTCGTTGTGGTGGCTGCGCCAGAGTACCTGTCTCGCAATGGTATCCCCTCCAAACTCGATCAGCTTTCACGTCATCAATGCATCCGCTTTTTGCTTCCGAGTAGTGGCTCGCCTGTGCCCTGGCAATTTCGTATAGAGGGTCAGGATAAGCCCGTCGAAATTCAAGGCGGGTTGAGTGTAGAGGAGGATTTGTTGGGTTGCGTAGATCTGGCGCGGCATGCGGGCGGGCTGCTGCAAACCTATCGCTTTATGGTAGAAAAAGACTTGCAACAGGGGCGGTTGGTGGAGGTGTTGCAACCTTATTCCGGCTGTGCTCGATCGGCCTGTCTCATGTATCCGAAAAAAACGTATCAGCCGCTGCGAGTCCGGGTGTTGATCGATTTTCTATTCGAAAAGCTGCATGGTTCATTCGTTTAAAATCCGCCAGATAAAATTTAAGTGACACTTTTCTGTATCTTCATGTCAAAGCTGTTGTATTAAACATCACCGACACGACAGAGGTATAAATACGATGAAAATCGATCTAAGCGGAAAAACAGCAGTAGTGACCGGCTCGACCAAAGGTATCGGTTGGGCCTGTGCGAAGGGATTGGCAGCTTGTGGAGCGGAAGTGGTTATTAATGGGCGCAAGCGGGCGGATGTGGAAAAGGCGATAGAATCCATTAAACAGCGGGTGCCGGGTGCAGGCTTAATCGGTGTGGCAGCAGACCTGGGTTCCGCAGAAGGGTGTGAAGACTTTATCAGGCAAGTACCGCGCTGCGATATTCTGGTCAATAATCTGGGAATATTCGGACCGCAAGATTTTTTTGAAACGGAAGACAGTCAATGGCAAACGTTCTTTGATGTGAATGTGATGTCCGCCGTTCGGATGTCCCGTGCGTATTTGCCGCATATGGAGAAAAGCCAATGGGGCAGGGTGGTCTTTCTGTCGTCGGAATCCGGCCTGAATATTCCCACTGAAATGATTCATTACGGCGTCACCAAAACCGCTCTATTAAGTCTGTCTCGTGGATTGGCCAAACGTATGGCGGGCACCGGTGTGACGGTGAACGCCGTGTTACCCGGACCCACGCTGAGCGAGGGTGTAAAGGACATGTTGAAGCACGATTTGGAAAGTGGAAAATCCGTTGAAGAGGTGGGCCGAGAATTTGTTATGGAAATCCGGCCATCATCCATTATTCAGCGGGCGGCCTCCACCGAAGAAGTAGCCAATATGGTGGTGTACACCTGCTCTATTCAAGCATCTGCCACCACCGGCGCTGCATTGCGGGTCGATGGGGGTATCGTTGATACCATTGCTTAGTTTTGCCGGGGCGGAAGCCCTTGCAATACTTTGCATTTTTTGACTGCTTCAGGTACAACGAGCGGGTCTATCAAATCACGGGAAACACTATGATCACCATTGTTTATTGGATTTTTCTGGCAGCCATCGTGCTGGGCGTTTTGTATTTCATTGGGCATTCCCTAAAAAAATGGCCCGCCGGCTTCTTTGTCGCTGGTTTTTTTCTGGTAGTCGGGGTGCTGTTCTATTATTTCTATCTGGAGCAGGCATTTGTAAAAAACTGGGGCGGAAAGATGAGCGTTAAAGTTCCTCAAGGACAGGTACACATCTCCGCTACCTGGAAAGATGATAATTTGTGGATAGAAAATTACGATCCAGTTTCCAATACCTGTATTTTTCAGGAATATTCACGGGGTCATATGCTGGAAGGTAAGGTGGTTATAAAGGATTGCAATCCGCTAAAATAATGCCGCACAGTGCCAGCTTTAGCGCTGGCACAAGTGCCCTGTCGGCGGATGTCTGCGCTTATTGCAGGGCGATCTGCCTGCACATTTCACGCAAAATTCTTCTTCGTGATATCACGCCCATCACTTTGTTATGTTCATTGATCACCGGATATATTTTTGGCTTCTGACCCAGCATCTGGTTGGCTAAATCCAGCACGCTATCGCCATTGCGTACGGACAGCACCTCGCGACGCATAATATCTGAAACCGTTGCAACCCGTTCCGAGACATACAAAACCTGAGTTACGGTCTTCAGACAATCTTGTTCGGATATCCAGCCTACCAAATACCCGTTCGCGTCCACCACGGGGCCCCCGATCAATTCATTTTTAACCATGGCTGTTGCAGCTTCAACCACCGGTGTTTGTGCCGTGAAAGAAACGTATCTTGAACTCATGCAATCTGAAACTGTTATGGCATTAATGGTATAACTCATTTCCTTATCTCCTCCGGTGAACGGAGCCTATGCTTTCTCTTCTATAGAGCTTGAGAGTAGAAATACACCTAAATCAGAAGTAACGCAACGAGACAGATGTAGATGTACGTTAGATCGTGATAACGCTTTATTTTAGCGCTGAAACTGGCAGCACAAATGTCCCTTTACGGTGCAATGCGGGCGAATTGGGTGGGGATCTGCACCAGTATGCAGCTTGCCAGTGCAGGCCTTACCGGTTCGCTAATCGCACGTGATGGTCACGGTCAGGGTATGGGACTCACCGCTATCAAGCTGCACGTAATCCTTCATCACGTTGGCTGTCTCGATGCAGAGCATGCGCTGATAGGCAGAGTCGTCAAATTGACTAAGGCGCTTGGCTTTCTCGATCCACGGATTCCACACCACAGCGGATCTTGAGCCGGTGCTGAGCAAATGAATGCGCCTGTTCCAGGTCGGATCCTCTATGCTCAACGTTTGTAGATTGCCCTCATAAATGCGATCCGTTTCCTGGCCGATCAGTAGCGGTTTCGAATCCGCTTTTTGTTGCCACTCATCCAGTGTATCCAGGTAAGGGCAATGCTCCAGTCCGTGCACGATAACGTCATTGATATGGCTTACAGAAAAATAGCTGTGTAAAGCCTGGGAGAAAGCGATCGGCGCGTTGCTGCGATTACGGGTGGTGAGCTGAAGTGTTAATTGGTCGCCGATCAATAGAACCAATTCCAGGTCGACTTCCATCGGCCATGCGCTGGCAAGGGGAAGGCTGCGGGGTAAACGTAAGGAAAGCGTGACGTCTTGATCGTCGCAATGCAGCTTTTCTAACAGCCATAATTGATCCCGCGCCCAGCCGTGGGCAGGGTATTCAGCCGGCGAAGCGGAATGGAGCGCGGTGGCTTGCCCCAGGCTCTTCTGCACGGTATCAGGGTTGCGGCGAACATCGCCAAACCAGGGCCAGCAAACAGGAACACCGCCGCGAACCGCTGTGCCGGCTGCGAATGCCGCGCTTTCGCTCAGCCATATAACCGGCCGCGCGCCGGCGGGGGTGTAACTCAGAACCTGAGCGCCCTGTAATGCAATCAGTGCAGTCGCGCGGGGATGATCGACCCGCAGGCAGGTAAGCCCATCCAATTGGCATAAGCTAACCGGACCGGCAGGGGTCGGCAATGAACTTCGGTTGGTATCATTCGTGCTCAAGGGGGTGGCCTCTTATCGGATTAGGTATTGAAAAAACGCCAGGATGGCCTTATAGTGCGTCGTCATGACGTAATGACGTCATTTTTGCAGGTGGCCTCTAACCCGTAACGCGTCGGGCAGTATTCAGCAATATTCATATCTTCGGAATCAAACCATGCCAGCTTCAAAGAAAGACAGTCAAAGTAAAATAAAGCAGGATAAGAAGATCAGCAAGGACGACAAGCATAAAAAAAACACCTCGTTGCGTCTGGACGCGAAAACGTTAAAAGAACTAAAAGTCAAAGCCATTAACGACGACCTGTCCGTGCAGAAAATTATGGAAAAGTTGATTAAAGGCTACTTAAAAGGTGAATTTAAAATAGATTGAACATGCAATGGATTTTACCCCAATCAGATTCCCTGGCTAAGCTGGCAGACGCTTTAGCAGGAAAATACCATTTGAACTCCGAATCAAGTCAAGCAGAACATCTGCTGATCGTGGATGACTTTGTCAACCATATCATACGTTCCGGCTGCCTTTTGGTGAGGCAGGGCGAAACGTACCAGCTTTATAGCGAAGAGGCTGAGACGCTTGAGTTCAGTAGTAAAAAACCGTTTCACTTTGCAGCCGATATTGCAGAGTCCGAATTCAGGCAACGACTGCGCTCTTTGATCTCCGTGCGTAAGCTGGACGCGGTACAGGAGTTCGATTTACAGCGCCAGTTTTTGACCTTGCGCAATACAGACGACAAAGCCGTATTGAAAATGGAACTGCTTACAACGTTGAACCGGCAGATCCTATTGCTCAAACCGGTTCGGGGTTACGAAAAAGCGCTCAAGCAGATCACTATGCAATTGATTGCGATGAAGGCCGAGTCCTGCGAAGGCAATTTGCCGCAGGTTTTGCTGACGTTGTCGGATTATCAGATCAGCAATTACAGCCTGCGTCCGCAATTAAATCTACCGCAGGATATTCTGGCCCGAGATGCCGTCGCAGAAATTTCGCTCACGATGTTGAGCGTTGCCCGGCAGAATGAAATGGGTATCCTGCACCACTGTGAAGACACCGAATACTTGCATGACTATCGGGTGTGCTTGCGCAAAGTGCGCTCTTTAGTAAGCTTACTGAAAGGTGTCTTTCCGCAAGCAGTCTTTCTGGAGCTGAAGAAGCGTCTGGGACTCCTGGCAGGAAAAACCAATAAATTGCGGGATCTGGACGTGTATCTGCTGAAGCAGGACGATTATCAGGCGCGGTTACCCGATAATCTTCGTGACGGATTACCTGCTATGTTTTCCGATTTTTCCCTGCAACAGAAAAGAGCCCGTCGTGCTGTGAAAACCTGGCTGCAAAGTGAAGCCTATGCCTCTGAAATGAATGCCATAACCGGTATTTTTCGTGACGTGGGCACGTTGCCGGAAACGGAGCTGTCCCATCAATCGTTGCAAACGTTAATCAAAAAGAAATCCCGAAAATGTTTTAGAAAAATTGGTGAAATGGGGGTGTTGATTGCGCCGGAAACAGAGGACGAAGAAGTCCATGAATTGCGTAAGGAATGCAAAAAATTTCGCTACCTTCTGGATTTTTTCGGGCCGCTCTTGCAGCACGATAAGGTGCCCGAAATGGCCGCGCGGTTGCGAAAATTACAGAATACCCTGGGCAAATTTAATGACTATTCCGTACAGCAGGATGCGTTGATGCAGTATCTTGAGGCGGGTAAGCGGGGCGATGATCTGGCTAAATCGATAGGCGCATTGATTTTGATTCTGGCACAGGCGCAGCAGCTACAGCGGGAGAAAGTGGAGCTGCGTTTCGCTGATTTTTATTCGCCGGAAACCAAAGCCCTGGCCGATCAACTGTTTCAGTAGTAGGAGATAAAAAAATGAAAGTAATAGCCTGCTACAGCTTTAAAGGCGGTGTAGGAAAAACATCAACAGCGATCAATATGGCCTGGTTTGCTGCCGATTCCGGTCAGCGTACTTTGCTTATTGACCTTGATCCTCAAGGCGCATCCACTTATTGCTTTCGCATTAAGAGCAAGAAGCAAGACTGGAGTGATCAGTTTTTCAGTAATCATAAAACGTTGGTGAAACACATAAAAGGGTCTGATTTTGACAACCTGGATCTGGTGCCCGCACAACTGTCATTTCGTCAGTTCGATATTGCACTCAGTGATATGAAAAAAGCAGATAAGCGTTTGCGTCGTCTGTTGCGCAGTTTGCGCCCTTATTATGATTGCATTATTTTAGATTGTCCGCCATCGATCAGCCTGTTGTCGGAAAACGTGTTTAATGCCGCCGATATGGTGTTGGTGCCGGTCATACCGAATGCCTTATCGGAGCGCCCGCTTTATCAGTTATATGATTTTTTTGACAGCAAAGACATTCCGGTCAAGCGTATTATGCCGTTCTTTTCGATGGTGCAGGCACAAAAGCGGGTTCATATTGACGCCATGCAGCGCATAAAAGCAAATAGACCCAAAATGTTGAAAAGTCGCATACCGTTCTCATCCGATGTTGAAAAAATGTCGGAATACAGAGCCCCGATTGCGGAGTTCGCGGCGTCCAAGCCGGTCTTCAGTCACTATAATAATTTGTGGTCAGAGGTGCGGCAAAAGCTCAAGGTTTAGCATAACGATAACAATGCAGAAACCAGAAGCTCATTATCGTAGTAGGGTGCACTTTTCTTGCTAACCAGGTGGGTGTCGATGATGTTGATGCCCAGGCCGGTCAGCAGCTCTTCGGATATGGGGTAGGGGTAGCGACCATTCTTGCTATCGATAAGCACAAAATTCAGAAAGTGATCGAAGCTGCAAGATTGATTCAAATCCGATTGAATGTGTTGAATCAGCGTCAGAATGGTTTGCTCGAAACTCATTCCCAATTGTTCCGGGTCGGAACCCAAATTAGGAATAAATACTTTCGGGCAGTTGTTTTGGTGGATGGCCGTGCCGACCCCCTTGGGTAATAGATTGGCAATCAGACTGGTGTAAAAGCTGCCTGGCGGATAACAAATCAGATCCGCGGTTTCGATCAATTTGCGATTTTTTTTCCGTAATTGAACGCTGGTGGGAATCGCTTCATCCATCGTTTCCGACAGAAACAGGTCGGTCACAGGGGAAGTGAGCGGGGCCACTTCTTTTCCGGTGAGCCGGTGTTGTCCAATCACACAGCGGCCGTCCGCTAGATGAGCGGCCAAATGGACGTCTTTGTTCACGATCGCGCGGACGGTGCCCTGCACATTTACCAGTTTTGAAAAAAGGAACACGATGGGATCGAGGTGTTTATGATTGTTAAGGTAACCGCCCGCCAGAATCAGATTGCCGATACTTGCTCCCCTCAGATCGAAGTCATCGGGCATGGCAGACAGAAAATAACCTAACTGATGACGAATCAGTTGGCGCATGGGGTTATTTATATCGGCGATCAGGGTGGACTTTCCGCTGACCATGTCCTGCAAGGTGCACAGCAACACATCGGCGGGCTTATCCTTTGGCAGGCGGTAGTTAAACAGTTGATACACTTCGGGGTGACCGAGTACGGTCTCATCGGCCAAGGCCATCAGGCGGCTGCGGACATCCCCCATGGCGGGCATTTGAAAGGCTTTACGCAAGGTGGCAGAGCTGCCACCGGAATCGAACGGGGTAACGAGGTGAATGGAATTATGGGTGTATTCCTTAAGAACCTGACAAACACCATTAATAGCTGAGCCGCCGCTGAAAAACAGAATGCGAGGGCCAAGTTCAGGTAATTTACGATAACGGGTAATACGCAATAAGTCCGGAATTTCAACGGTCCGTGACACCCGGATATTGGTCATAAAAAGGAATTCCTGTCTGAAAGGCGGAAATGCAGTCACGCCCAGATGTCTGCTGGTGACCGAACTATAATGATTGTAACAGCAATGCGTTAAACTCCGCGAATGGAAACAGTGTGAGCAGCCGTGGCTGGTAGTGACAGAGCAAATAGAACGCTGCGATAGAATGCAGATCCGGGAAATTGATATGACCATTCGTTTGCCTAAGGGCATTAAAGATAATTTACGGTTCCTCAGTGTGGAAGTGGATTCCCAGGTGGCGGATTTACAGAACTTCTTTTCCATTCCGACGACGGCAATGGCACGGCGGATTCTGGACCGCAGCGGCTATGCCTATAACCTGAAAACACGTATTCATACCAGTTGTGTGAACCGGTTAGCCACAGGCAAAACCGACAATACCCAAAAATTGACCCTGCGAGGGGTCGAGATGGTGGCTACTGATTTGGAACGGGTTACCGGGCTGATCCGCGATTGCCTGCGGGAAATGGAATACGTAGACGAAGTTCAGCACGTATTGGCAAACCAATATATTGCCATGCTGGAAAAGGTGCGTTCCGGCATCGGGTTGGTGGGGCCGGCTCTGGAAGCGAATGACGCAAGTCTGGCACTCTCTATCGGCGAACTGGAAACCCAGCTTGAACGCGCCTATAAGCGAGTGTTTAAAAACTACGTTGGCCAACTGGGCAAGGGTAAACAGAACACCAAAGATCTGGTGCGGGGGTTATTTGTGGCGCACACCATTCGTCAGATGGGCGAAGCGCTGCTGCAAATCAGTGAGGCAATTATTTCTGCCAATATCGGACAGCCCATGAATCGGGAGCGCTATCATTCGCTGCAGTCATTGGTGTCGGAACTGGAAACGGAAAATGAAGCGATTCAGGTGGCTCCGATCGCCGAGACGCGCTCCGGTAGTGCCATCTCGGGTCTTTCTTCTTCTGCGGGTGACTCGTACTTTGCTATTTTCAAAGAGGGCCTGAAGCGGAAGGTGAAAGAAGAGCGAGAGGGCGTACAAAGTTGGCATGAGATCTATCCGGGGTTGGCACCCAAAATACTGTCCTATAAAAAACGGGGACAATCCGCAGCGTTACTAATAGAGCATCTTCCCGGTTTTACGTTCGAACGCATATTGCTGAATGAATCCGAACCGTTGCTGGACGAAACCTTACAGCAGTTGGGCAGGACCCTGAGGTCTGTTTGGCAGGAAACACACACAGAAAAGCCCGTGCAGGCGGGCTTCATGGGGCAGCTGGATAAACGTATAACCGACGTTTATAAAATTCACCCCGAGTTCGAGTCCAGCAAGAGCAGTCTGTGTGGCGTTAAACTTATTTCCTATAACGATCTGGTGCATCGGGCCGCACGCATGGAAGCCAGGCTGCCAGCCCCCTTTTCAGTTTATATTCATGGGGATTTTAACGTTGACAACATTATCTACGACCCACTGGAACGGCGCATTCATTTCATTGATTTACATCGTTCCTGTTATATGGACTATGTGCAGGATGTGTCGGTCTTTATGGTTTCAAATTACCGGTTGCAGATTCTGGACGCGCCGTTACGCAAGCGAATATTGAAACTGGCTCTGGACTTTTATCAGCTCGTGCGTCGTTTCGCCAGGAAAATGGGCGATGACACCTTTGAAATTCGTCTGGCGCTAGGGTTGGCGCGTTCATTTGCCACCTCTACCCGTTTTATTCTGGATAAATCTTTGGCACGCAGCATGTATCTGCGCAGTCGTTATTTATTGGAAAAAGTGGTGGCAACCGAGTTGGAGAACGCCGGGCGATTTAAGTTACCGATTAAGGAGATATTCAATGACTGATCCTAGAATCGGCATTGTAGGTATACCGGGAAAGTGGTCAACGGAAGTGCTGGCAGATGCAGTTGAAGCCAGTACCGGATTTCGTTTAGTGGTCGATATGGCGCAGGTGCAGCTGGATATGGTGACCGGTCAGTTGTGCTTTGAAGGGCAGGACCTGAGCCAGTTGGATGGATTAATAGTAAAAAAAATCAGTGCCGAATATAGCCCCAACACATTAGATCGGTTGGAATTATTGAGATTGGCAGAGCATGCAGGGGTGCGGGTTTTTAGCGGCGCTGAAAATATGTTGCGGTTGGTCAATCGGCTCAGCTGTACCGTTACATTGCGCAGTGCGGACATCCCCATGCCTGACACACTGGTAACGGAAAGTGTTGAGGCTGCGATGGCCGCGGTGCAGCGCTTCGGCAGTGCCGTATTCAAGCCGTTGTTTTCCACCAAGGCTCGCGGTATGTGTGTGATTGAGCACAGTGAAGATGCTGCCGCAGTACGCAGTGAAGTGAGTGCCTTTCAGCAGCACAACCCGATGATGTATATCCAGCGCAAACTCAATCTATCCGGTCGTGATCTGGGAATGGTTTTTCTTGGCGGAAACTATCTTGGGACCTATGCACGGGTGTCGCAAAGTGATACCTGGAATACCACTATTCACAGCGGCGGTCGCTATGAAGCATTCACTCCGGCAGACGACATCATTGCATTGGCAACTCGTGCCCAGGCACCCTTTAATATGGACTTCACTACCGTTGATGTGGCCCTGACGGAAGATGGCCCCATTGTCTTTGAAGTATCCGCATTCGGTGGCTTTAAAGGGGCGTTGGAAGGTGCAGGTATTGATGCCGCCGCACGCTACAGCGACTATGTCATTAACGAATTTAAAAAGAGATGATAATGGAATCTTGCAACGCGTTTGCACAACGCATGACAGCAGGGCACGATCACCTGGCTTATGAACTGTATTTGCAATTGGGTGACTGTCGTATCTCAGTGCATTCCAATTCAGAACAATTAAGTGGAATGTTACGGCACTATTTCAAGCCGGTTTTAATGCAGCCGGGTTGCCATCCGGATGCTGTAGCACATTGGGATATCGAGATTATCGCTATTGAGTGCCCGCCACTGGATCTGGATGTCGAGTTTGTCGACTGGAAGCGCGAACCCGGTAAGAGCGGTCGTAAAGACAGCTTTTTCGATTTGAGCGACGGGCGGTTGATCCGTAAAGTGCGAACCGGAATGGTATTTTTAATTTCCGATCAAAAGCAAATAGCGGCCGGCCCCTGTGTTACTAACGACAACCAGGTGATCAATTTTATTAATGCCCAGTATATGAGTTGGTTGCAACAACGGGACTGGTTGATTTGCCATGCCAGCGGATTGGTGTACAACGAAGCTGCATTGGCGATCGCGGGTTTTTCCGGAGGTGGAAAATCCACATTGATGCTGCACACGTTAGAAAACCCGGCTATCCGGTTTTTAACGAATGACCGGTTGTTCGTGCGCGAATCAAACGGGCAGGTTGAGGCCGCGGGTATTCCCAAGTTACCCCGCATCAATCCCGGCACTATCGTAAACAACCCGCGCTTGCAGCCTATGCTGAGCGCCGAGCATATAGATCGTCTACTGGCGCTGCCAAAGCAAACACTTTGGAACCTGGAAGAAAAATACGATGTTTTTATTGAACAGGTCTATGGCGACAATCGTATTGCCCAGCAAGCACCGTTGCGGGCACTGCTGATTCTGAGTTGGGACCCGAATTCCACTCAACCGATGACGGTGTCCCGGGTTGATTTGCGGCAACGGCGTGATTTGCTGCCCGCAGTCATGAAGTCACCGGGTCCTTTTTATCGTGATGCCAACGGCCACTATTACCAGGAAAATGTATTGCCAGAAGCAAGGTATCTGAAGGTATTCGCAAATATTATCGTTTATGAAGCAACCGGTGGTGTCGACTTTGCGGCGCTTTCTGAAATATGCCAGCACGAGATACTGAGTTGATGGCTCGTTTGATCGCAGCAATAATGCGCCACGGCGACTATCATCAATTGGCGAATACCCCCAGTGCCCTGCAACCGTTTCCGCTGACCGCGCAGGGCTGTGAGCAAGCACGGCAGGGCGCGGCCAGCATTGCCGGATTTTTAAGACAGCAGCAATGTGAGTTGCATTCTGCTATCGACAGTTCGCAATTATTGCGTGGCTGGCAAACGGCGCGTATCGTTGCCGATGCATTAAAGCTGGCGGCTCCTGCATCGCAGCGAACGGGTATCGACGTACAGGGCTACGAAGATCTTGCGGAGCGCAGTGTCGGTAGTGCTGCAAATCTGACGCTGCAGCAGATCGAGGAAATTCTTCAGGCCGACCCTCGCTATCGTGATCCCCCCACAGACTGGAAATCCAATAGCCACTATTGTTTGCCATTACAGGGTGCAGAATCCCTGATGCAGGCGGGTGAGCGGGTCGCCGCTCATTTGGAGAAGCAAATGCAGGGCTTGTTCACTACCGAAACTTCCGATACTTTGAAGTTATTCGTGGGTCACGGAGCTGCATTTCGGCATGCAGCCTATTGCATGGGGTTGTTGGTGTTTGAAGATATTGCCAAATTAAGTATGCACCATGCACAACCGTTGTTTTTTGAATTTAATGCCCGCGCCGAAGCGGATAATGGTGAAAGCCGATGGCGTCATATTGATGGTGAATGGAAAGTCCGAAGCAAGAACACAGTCTATACTGATTAAGTGGATGCATTTGAACCGGTATCGGTGGTTTTTCACGAAAATGAAACACAGCTGTAATACAAATATCAGGAAGATAATCTAAACGGTGAAACGGAATACGATGCTCTTAACGCCATTAAAAGTAGAACTCCCAGACTATCACAGCATTGGAATAAGCGGTCGCACACTACCCACCAGCGCACAACCCTGGCCCATCGCCAACAGTTTGTCCCGGCGAATGCGCAAAGCCGTTGGCGTACAGCCTTGGCAATGGCCGGATGAGCCGGTATTTTTTGTCGCCGATCCCCATGCGGATGCCGAAGCATTCAAATCATCCCTGATTGCATCTGGCGGTGTTACCCAATCATTAAGCGGAGAAATCCAGCTAACGGATGAAGGCCGAAAAGGACGCTTCGTAATTGGTGGTGATTGTCTTGATAAAGGACCCAGTAATTTGCAGTTGCTGCGCGCCATTCGACACCTAATGTCAATAGGCGCCGATGTGAAATTGTTGGCCGGAAATCACGATGTACGCTTGTTGATGGGGTTGCGGGGCATGAGTTTGCAGCGTGATATGCGGACCGAACATTTGTTTCTGCGTATGGGGCCGAAAGTGATACCCCTCATAAAAGAAGTGTTCAATGCGTATCGCAAAAGAGTGGACAGTCAGCCGGTGCCGGCAGCGGAAGAGTGTCGGCGGCTACTATACCCTTCTAAGTCCTGGTTCAAGGGCTTTCCGAAAATCGCTAAATCGGATATTCCGAAAATCGCTGTGGATAAAGAAATGACCCGCATGCGACAGAAACTAAAGGATTTTGAAGCCAGTTGCGAAGTCGAAGGTTTATCCATTCGGGATGTGTATGGTACGGCGTTGGTTTGTCACCAGTTATTTTTACAACCCGGCGGTGAGTTTGCCTGGTTCTTTAATGAAATGCAGCTAATCCACCGTGAAGGGTCGTTCGTTTTTCTGCACGCGGGCCTGGATGACAGCATGACGACGCTATTGGCCAACAACAGTATTGAACAATTGAATCAGTTGTATCGACACCAGATTAATAGCGATCTTTATACTTTTTATTACGGCACGCTGGCCAACACGATGCGTACTAAATATCGGGATGTCGACCGTCCGCTTACCCGGGATGGGGTAGAGCGCGCCTATGAAATGGGTATTCACGCTGTGGTGCATGGGCATCGCAATCAGACCAGCGGGCAGCGAATTTCGTTGCGTAGGGGTATGATTCACATCGAGGGTGATATTACATTGAATCGTAATTCGCGTCAGAAAGAAGGGCTCTCCGGTCATGGTATCGGCGTCACCATTATTCGTCCGGAAGGTCGGGTCATCGGTATTAGTAATGATTACCCCTTTGCGAAGGTGTTCGAGCCACAACGCTTTCTGAAAACCGCTTAACATCTGATTAAGAGAAATCACACTTCATGCGACAAAACCGAAATAGCTTCCGGCACGAGTCCCTGCAAGACCGCAAAAGTATTCAGGAGATGCTGAAGTCCATCACCAAGGGCATTGCTAAAGGTGAGCTGACCTTCAGTGACGAAGACGGCGAAATTCAATTGGAACCCCAGGGGCTGTTGCAATTCAAAGTCACTGCGAAACAAGACGAATCCCGGCATCGGTTGGATATTAAAATATCCTGGGCTGTTGATGACGAAGAAGTGGTGGCGAAACCCCTGAGCGTCGTCGCGGGTCCGGGTAAAAAATCCCGTTAAACTGCCCTGTTGTTGTGGCTCGTTATACTTCAGTTGCTCACGGTCTTTAGCACCGGCGTTTCTATCCATTTCCAGAGAATTAAATACGCGGTAGCTGCTGCTAAAACACCGATAACCGGTGGTAACAGCGGTGAGAAATAAGCACAGCCGCTGCCAATGGCGTAAGCACCCAGTCCAACCCAATTAAAAGCCGGTATTGATGCATCAATTAGCTTCGGATAAGCGCCCCGGTATTTGAACCAAAAGTCCGCCATAATTACGCCGCCAATGGGCGGAATGAACGTGCCGAGTAGAACCAGAAACGGAATCAGCATGTTATACATGCCGCCGATGGCGAGTAGGGTGCCGACGCTGGCACCAGCAATGGTGATAAGGCGGCGCTTATCGGTGCGTAGTAGGTTGCAACCGGCAACGGCAAAATTGTAGATAGTGTTGTCCTGGGTGGTCCATAGATTAAGGAATAGCATCAGCACTGCGAGGGTGACAAAGCCTTGCGCCAGCAGAACATCAACCACGTCGGCTTGCTGGTATATCAGTGTGCCCAGGGCTCCGGTTAGCACCATCAGGCCGTTTCCGACAAAAAACGCTGCCAATGTGGCTAATACCGCAATTCCAGGCGCTTTCGCAAAGCGGCTCCAATTAGTCGCTTGCGTACCTCCGCTGACGAAGGTACCGATAATCACGGTAATCGCCGCAGTGAAGCTCATATCACTGCTGGTATTTTTTCCCGTTAATCCGGTGCCACCTTCTGCCAGGCCGGTGTTCACACTAATAAGAATAAAGATCAGCATTGCTGGAACGGCCACCCGCGACAGAAGGTCCATTCCTTTGTAGCCAATCATCGCCGTTATGCAAAAACCAAGACCAAACACGATCATGAGCGGCATTTCCCACGCAGCAGACAGCCCCAGAGTCTTCACCAACACTACTGCAATAGTGGCTGTTCCCCATGCGTACCAGCCGATTTGAGTCAACCCGAGGATCAGATCAGACAATTTGCTACCGTACTCACCAAAACAGAAGCGACCCATAAGCACGGAATTTAACCCGCTTTTGCACGCGATATAGGCCAGCGCTGACGCGTAGGCACCAAGCAGCAGGTTGCCTGCGACGATGACGGCTATTAGCTCAGTCAGACTGAACGCGGTGCCGATTTTGCCTCCGGCAAACATGGTGGCGGTAAAAAGCGTGAAGCCGAGCAGCACAACCGAGGTCGATATTAGGCCCTTACGGTCGCTCTTGGGGACTTCGCTCAGTGGATAGTCTGATGGTTGCATGATTCAGCTCCAGCGCAAGGTAGGGAAAGGTCATAGGGGATGCCTGTTTGACGCTCTTGGTATCTCCATGGTAGACGCTGCTCACGGCCCGACGCAGTTGTTGATAGGCCTCTCCCCAGTTCAGCGCGCGCTGAATCGTTTAGCGAGAAAAAGAAGCGTTGGTCGGCAGAGGTGAAAGCGGGAGGTCCATAAAGCTCATCTTGTTCTGCCTCGGACAAGATCTGAACACGTTCTTCGAATGCCATGGATTTAGCCTAAACAGGCCGAATCTTACCCCATCAGAGCCAAAATAAGGATATGGAAAAAGTAATACCTCTCTGGAGGCGACAGATGGCGGGGCTTCCAGATCACTTTGTCGTTTTGACGGAAAATCCCCAGAACCCCTCTATTGAATGGGTAACCACTCTCAACGAGCACAAACAGCAGGGTTAAGACAGAATCTATTTCAGTAAAATCTGCTGCATAATTAACACGAGTTAGCTTCTAGTTACTTAACTCATAAAATGGCAAGCCAGCAGAGAGAGGCCAAATGAATGGGATACCGCGTTTAATCGCTTCCACAGGCGAACAAAATCTATACAGCTATCTTGATATCATTTATGCCAACGAGCGGGTATCGATTTTCGCCAATCTAACCTCCGTTGTGATCTTAACATCACTTTACTTTGGCACGGTATCTGAGCTGGCATTAGTGGCGTGGGGTGGGGTCTGGATTATCAATAGCGCGATTCAATACTGGGCAAGGCCGGTATATCAGCGGGCGTCGGGCTACTCGTTATCACAAAAGGTTTCCACCTATATTGCAATTGGTGTAGTAAATTGCCTTTGTGCTGGTGGTTCCAGCCTGCTATTTGCTGACAGTAGCCTACCTCACGCTTTCTATATTCAAGCTTTGTTTATCAGCTTTTATTTCACCGGCGTGTTCACGGCGAACGCGTATATTTGGCCATTTTATCTGGCGTCCACTGCTACCATAATACTCCCGTTTATTGGAGTGAGCTTCATGACAGAAGCGCAGCATGCTCAAGCCATCGGTGTAGGGCTTGCTGTAATGTGGCTTCTGGTCTCACTCTATGCCAACCGATATTCATTCACTTTTGGAGAATCGATTCGACTACAGCACGAAAGAGGCGAATTGCTGGCGCAGTTGAGTGTCGAGAAACGCCGTATTGAGCGCGCCCATAAAGCGCAGCAATTTTTCTTGTCTGCGATCAGTCATGATTTGAAGCAGCCACTATACGCACTGAGATTGCTAACCGACACCCAGCGCAATGATAACGCTGATGTGCATGCGCTAACAAAGTCAATGGACAAAGGTATTGATGATCTTGAAAAAATGTTCGATTCCATTTTACAGATCGGGGAAATTGAAGCCGAACAAATTTCTGCACACCCTGAAGTATTCGAGATAACTGAATTGCTTCAATCCGTCCACAATACTTTTCGTTTAATCGCCTCTAATCAGGACTTATACCTTCGTGCAGTGTGGTTTCGGACCACCGCAATAAAGACCGACCGCTTATTACTGGAACGCATTATGGCAAACTTAGTAAGCAACGCCATTCGTTATACAGACAAGGGCTCCGTATGGATTGCTTGGCGCCCCCAGCGCCACTGTATAGAGGTGAGGGACAGCGGCATCGGCATTGCCCCGGAACACTTAAAAGGAATTTTTGGTGCATTTGTTCAGTTAGCCGGGCCGCTACCTCAGCCTGATAGCGGAGTGGGCCTTGGGCTCGCTATTTGCCAGCGCTTGTGCGGCTTACTGAACATTAAAATGACGGTACGCTCAGAGCTGGGTAGAGGCAGCGTGTTCACCCTAACTTTACCTGAGTCCGGCTTCAACCCACCTCAAGATACGCATGTTGACGGACGCGGTTCTGTAGTTCAACACGTGAGGACACCGACAACTGCTGATAGAGCCGATGAATATACTGTTTGACCGTGCCCAGACTTAGATTCATCTCATTGGCAATACGCTTGTTCGGATAGCCAGCGCAGATATAGCGGATCAATTCACGCTGCCGTCCGTTGAGGGGAAACTCAATGTCTTCTAATGGAGTGACGGGAACCGTCAGGGGCGCAAGCACTGCACCGGGAATATATCTACTGCCCTCCAGAATCAACTCGATTGCTTTTACAATCACGGCTGTCGCCTCAGTCTTCGGAATAAAACCCTGTACCCCGCTATTGAGTATCTCCAGCATCAAATCGGTATTCTGTTCGTTAGAGAATATGGCAATGGGCGTCTCAGGCTTCACTAATAGAAAGCACTGAATAGATGTGATGCCTTGCATACCCGGCATATGCAAATCGATTATCGCAACGTCGATGAGCGGGTTAGATTGAAGCTGTTCCAGAGTATCTTCGAAACAGGCACTTTCATAGAATCGTGCATCCGGGAATTCCGCCTGTAACTTGAGTATGACCGCTTCCCTCATCAGCGCGTGATCGTCTGCAATCAACATTTTCATGCACCGCCCCCAATTTGAAATTAATACGTTACTTACACGCAATAATCCCACAGGGCCAGCTTGAGAAGCAGGTAATATTCCAGAAAAAAGCCGGGAATATTACCGCATTTTCAAACTATTTCATTGCTAGCCTCATCATGTACTTACACTCCAGTACGCAGAGAAAAGTCTAACTTACCGCAGGGCACCGGGTTGTTCTAGTCAACAATTGAGACATCAAGTTTCGTCGGCGATAAAATCGAAAATATTGACGGATCGGAAGCAGGCTTGCGGCGTGCTTGTGCCAGGGCCCAGCGGCACTGTGCGTTTTGCAACGGCTGCGAGCTTTAAGCGAGAATGGGTTCGATCAACGTCACAGTAGCCAGCGGGCACTCTAACACTGGCTAAGGTGCCGCCACCGCCCGCTTCGGCTAAATGAACTGAACAGTAATTTTCTTCGTAATTAAACGTGATACCGAGATTAAGGACAGGATCTAAAGCCAGCCGGGAACGGTTCATAGGAAAGTCAGCCAGCCACTCAGCCGTCGCATGGCTATTGCCACTGAATCGGGTTAGGGCATAAATGGCACCGGCGTTAATTCGCAATGCTAATATCGAATCTCCCATTTCGGTACCCCAAAAGCGCAGCTGGTTAAAGTCAAAGTCGTCGTGGAAGTTTAGATCCAAACGCGTGCCTTCTGATACCGCCATCGCCAGGTTCACTGTGGTAGTTTGCTGTTGTTCTAAGGAATCTACAGGGCGAAACACCAGATAGTTAGTACGCAATTCAGAAATTGCATGGTTAGCACGCAAACACAACGTCCTGGCTTCACCGCCCAAAGTTGAGGGTGTTAGTGCGGGTGGAAGATTGGGTACTATTGACGGGCTAAACTCACCATTGGGCGTGGCAATCCGACTATTGCCGCCACTAATTGACGAATCGTTAAAAGCATAAATACGATCGCCTGATGGCGCCCCCGGTAATTCTAAGCCACGACCGGAATTATACATATCCGAAGCATATAGCCAGCGAGCGCCATCGCTTCCGGTATTACCATGGGCCTCCAGCAACTCTATGGCTGATAGATCCAGGCGTTGCTGTATATCGCCACCACACCCAACCAACCCGAGAACGGGCAACAGGGCTACAAGTATTAGATTTTTAAACCGGTTCGTTTTTAACTTACTAGTGCAACAAAGAATTGAACGATGGGGGAATCTCAGTAAGTTGTACATGGGAATATCCTGATTTATGTTAGTAGTTGCCCTACGCCCAATCTAACGGCGCGCAAGGTCCGAGATTCAAGAGTAATAGCTACTGCCCTTCAACATAATTAACAAAGGTTAGTAAAGAGTTAGCTAACTCAGCCCGGAAATTAGGCCGCCTTGCTGATTTTTCTGCGACAGTGAAAGCAGGCTCAAGGCTGTCGGCCATGTGTCCCTGTTCATCTCCAACCACTTTACTGATGATCTTTTGCAGCGTGCTGTAGGCAGGGAACGCTATCTTCTGTCTCGAACAATACTCAATGGCCGCATCGAAGAGGTGTCTTGGAGCCGTCCAGGCTCGGGCTTGCTGGGATACGTAGGCGCTCAACGCCGCTCCGTGGTCTTTGGCATTCCAGCGCCGGTAATTGCAGAATTGGAAAATACGTTGGTAAATCCGTTCGTCCTCTTTTGGCGTGAGATTAAAGGGTCTACAGCCTGGCCCTGGTAGAACGGTTGGATAAACGTATTTGAGATCCTGCTTGATCTGGTGGAAGCCGGGATTCAGCACCACCGGCTTGGCTTTGAAATAGCCCAGCGATACCACCAGCATGTAACGCTGACCCCGATGACGGAGGTGTTTAGCGAGAAAAAGAAGCGTTGGTCGGCAGAGGTGAAAGCGGGAGGTCCATAAAGCTCATCTTGTTCTGCCTCGGACAAGATCTGAACACGTTATTCGAATGCCATGGATGGCGCGGACTCCAGAGCATTTTGTCGTTTTTGGACGGAAAATCCCTAGAACCCCAACGTGTCTGTTCAGAGCGGAGTGTCAGGGTTTTGTTGGTCAGCGACCACCTTTTTAGTACCGAAAATCAGAGTGTGAAGCTGGATTAGTACGCTGCTGATTCCCAGCACGATGCCGATGAAAATACTCACAGCCAGCGGCGATAGAAGAAGGCTCAAACTATATTCATTGCCACCTTCGCAGCCTTGAACCACACCAATCCAGCGCCCACCTGCAGCCAAGCAAGTATCCCTGGCAACAAATACGGTAAAATACAGCAGTCCTATGCACGAGATCGTCAACGAAATTAGCAGGCATATAAACGCTCTTTTCATACTGCTGTTCGCTCATGTGTTATTGGTGAGTGAGACTTCATAGCCGAGTGCCCCCGCTTTTTATTGACTACTTCTAACCGTATCTTTGAGATACTACGATAGTCAATGGGTAACGCATAGAGGATCGACCGTGGATATGAACGCAAAGGTGGCACTGGTAACCGGAGCCAATACGGGTATAGGGCGGGTTACCGCCCGTGAGTTGGCGCTCCAGGGCGCGCACGTCTTTCTGGCCTGTCGTTCGCTGCAAAAAACCCGGCCGGTCCTGGATGAAATCGCAGAGCAAAGCGGTGGAAAAGCAAAGGTGTCATTCTTGCCGCTGGATTTGGCCGATCTGGATTCCGTAAGGAAGTGTGCCCAGGGTTTTCTGGAGCAGGGTTTGCCGCTCCATCTTCTGATTTGTAACGCCGGATTGGCGGGGGCAAAAGGCAAGACAGCATCGGGTTTTGAGTTGACGTTTGGCACCTGCCATGTGGGCCATTTCCTGTTGACCCAACTGTTGCTGGATAGCATCAAGCGAGCTGCACCGGCGCGGATTGTAGTGGTCGCCAGTAAAATGCACACTGGCGTTAATACGATCGATTTTGACGCCGTGCGTAAACCGACCCGCTCTTTCGGCGCGCTGAAAGAATACAGTGTTGCCAAGCTGGCGAATATTCTGTTTGCCAAACAGCTGGCCAGGCAGTTGGAGGGGACAGGAGTGAATACCTATGCCTTGCATCCGGGTGTGGTTGCAACGGATGTCTGGCGGTTTTTGCACTGGCCGCTGGATAAATGGATTAAGCGCTCGATGCTCACCCCGGAAGAAGGTGCTGCCACCAGTCTGTACTGTGCTACCAGCGATGAGGTGTCGGAGCAGAGCGGACTTTATTACAAAAAATGTCAGGTCATAGAGCCGTCCGCTGCTGCTCAGGATCCAGCACTGGCGAAACAATTATGGGATGCGAGCCAGCGCTGGGTGCAGTCGGGGTAGCGGGTATCGGTAAACTGGAAATAACCCCGCTGATCAACGCTTCGAGGGCGAAACGGTCAGTTTCAAAAGTCGCTCCGAGCCGGGTAACCACCAGATCGTGCTGAGGTACGATGATCACGTACTGGCCCTCGAAACCCACAAAAGCATAGGTGTCTGCGGGTAGGGCGGGCCATTTCTTCTGTTCGGTATTGAGCCAGATCTGAGCGCCATATTGTGCATTGGCGGGCGAGGGGCTGGTCGCGAATTGAATCCACTCTTTGGAAAGTATCTGTTCGCCAAACCAATTTCCCTGTCTTAAATATAACAGCCCCAGGCGCGTCCAGTCCCGCGTCGTCATGTAAAGATTAGCACCTCCGGAAGGTTGTCCTGCTTCGTCGTATTCCAGAACAGCGCTGCTAATGGCTATTTTGTGGAACAGGCTGTCCTGCATGAACTGATAAGTATGATTGATGCTGCCGCCTAATTGATGCTGAACAATGCGCGCGATTAAGCTGGTGGCTCCTGTGGAGTAATTGAATTGAACGCCGGGCTCTGCGACCACCGGCTTTTTAAGATAGTAGCCAGCGTAGTCCGGTTGCCGGAACAGCATGATACCTTGATCCGGGGTTGATCCTTTCGATGTTTCACTCCACTGTAGGCCACCCGCCATATGCAATAGGTTTTCCAACGTGATGTTTTGTTTTTCTGTGTTTTTCCACTCTGCAACCGGTGCCGCTTTTTTCGGGTCCAGCTTACCCTGATCGAAGAGCAGCCCCACCAGAGTGCTGGTAAAACTTTTTGTCATTGACCAGCCGATTAATCGTGATTGAGCGGTGGCACTCATTACGTATTTTTCCATGAGTAGCTGGTCTTTGTAAGCGACGGCCACAGACAGGGTATTAATGCCTAGGTCTCTATCTTCTTCAAACGCATTCTCAACTGAACGTTCGAGCGTGCCGTAATCTATACCGCTAACAGGCGGCGCCGTTCCACCAGCACCGATTGGCCATTGGGTATCGGTGGGGATGGACCAGGTTTTTAACGGCGGTATCTGCTGATTGAGCTCGTCATTGGTTGATCCGTGCAACAGGGTACAGCCGAAGCCCTCCCGGTAATGCGCCTCATGGGCATAGCGGTTGCCAAAAATAATATCGCTTACGGTTACGTTTTTTTTATCCTCATCCAGATTGACACGCCAGATTTTGTTGAAGGGTTTAATTTGGGGGGCGACCAGGCGAATTTTTATGGTTTCAGGGTTTAGGCCGCTAACGAAGTAATCGGAACAAATATTTTTAGCGGCATAACCGCTTGCTATCGGAATTTCATCTTGAAAGGCGCAACCGTACAGCCCCAGGCTGCTCATGAGGATCGGGCATAAGATCGAGACTAGTGGTGATTTTATCGGACTTTGTGACACTGTCTTTTCCTCGGCTGTGATCGCGGCAGGAAATAATAGCATTGAAGTGACGCCGGGGCAGTATGCGATCGAAAGGCGCCCAATGCGACATAGTGGCAATTTTAAGCTTAAACAGTCCGCAATAGAGGTCTGTAATTTAACGGATATTAAAGCAGGCATATGCAATGGAAAAAAGACCGCGACAGGTGGAAGCTAAAAAGGACAGCCCCGATTCGTTGTAGGAAACGTGTTTAGGCGGGCTGCATTTTTTGTATCGCTGCTAACTTCAATGAGAGGAAATCATCATGAGCACACTTTTAAGAACATCGATTCGCCTGTTCAGACGCACTTTACCTTTATTGTTTATTGCCCAAATTACAATTTTAACCGGTTGCGATAATACCACTATTTTTAACGATGACTTCTCGGCCGATGCAGTCGGTTCCGCTCCGTCTGAAAGTCCGGCAGGGGCTCCGGCCGGCGATCAGGTTTATATGTCGGATGTGGACCAGCTATCGTGGCAGGTAGTGAACAACAATTTTTTCGATGCTGCCGGTAGCAACAGCCTGCAATATTCCAATATAGCGGTCGCGTTGTGGCAGCGTTATCTGGGTATGATTTCAGCGAATACCAACATCCCGTCAAATGGGCGCCTGTTGGCGATTGCATCTGGCCGGCCTAGTTTATCGGCCTCCGGTTCCGGTTTGGATATCTGGTTTGGTGATGGCCATTTCGGAACCATGTGTGGATTACGTTTTAAGAATGGCGTGCTCTATAAGAAAACCGGGAACACATCCCATCAGACAATCGGTAGCTATACCAATAACGTCAATCACGTGTTGATATTCAATGTGGATAAGGCAACCGATATCTGCACTATCTCGGTAATTGCGCAGGGCGTTACCACTGATTCAGGCCCAATTAATATGTGGGCGCCGGCGGTGTCCGATACCACACGTCCCAGTTTGTATTATAACTATTACCAGGATGTATCAAGCACATCGAAGTATTTCGTGGACTCCGTCAGTATCAGTTATGGGGTTCCTGAATAATGATTTTTTAGGGGCGAAGTGATACCCATGGTATTGCTTCGCCCTTTTTTATTGGAACTGGCGTTGTTATTACTGAGCCGTAATCCAGGTTCCTAACTTAATGCGTTCCTCGTCGGTCATGGCTGTTTTATTCATAAACGGCATGTCTTTACTGCTTACCGACCGTGCCATAATGCGCGGAGCCCATTGCATCATCTCCTGTTCGGTATCCAGTTTTACACCACCCGGTGCCGCTTTAAAAATATCATCAGTGGGTGTGGCGCTGTGACAGCTCGCACAGCGTTGTTGCACGATGCTCAAGGCTTCTTCGTTAGTCACAATGCTAACCGGATCGGACGACGCAGCAGCCGGTTTTGGAAGTGCTTTCGGCGCAATAGCCCACGCCAGGATCAGCGTAGCAATAGCGGCACTGATCAGTATGCCCGGTTTTACTATGCCTTTGTGTTTTAGATTGAAAAAGTGCCGGGTCCAGGCACCGATTAATAAAATGGCCATCAGCACAGCCCACGCCTGCGGGTGGCCATAGGTCATGGGGTAATGGTTGCTGATCATAAGAAATAAAATAGGCAAGGTCAGATAGTTGTTATGTACGGAGCGCACCTTGCTGGCCGCTGCGTATTTCGGATCCGGAGCGTCGCCTTTTTCAACGGCGGCAACCAGCGCTTTTTGTCCGGGCATGATGACAAAAAATACATTGGCCGCCATGCAGGTGCCGATCAGGGCACCTACGTGCAAATAGGCGGCGCGGTCGCTGAAGATCTGATTCAGGCCCCAGGCTACCAATGCAACAAAAGACAGCAGGATGATACCCAGCAGCCAGCCGTTTTTTGATAGCGGGCTTTTGCACAGGAGGTCATAGACGATCCAGCCACCGGCAAGTGTGCCCAGGCTGATGGCAATTGCAGTGAGCGGGTTCAAACTCATTTTACTGCTGTCGATCAGATAGGTTTCCGCACCCACGTAAAACATCAGAGCCAGTAAAAAGAATCCGGTAATCCAGGTGCTATAGGCTTCCCATTTAAACCAGTGTAAATGTTGCGGCATCATCGGCGGCGCTAGTTTGTATTTCGCTACCTCATAGAAGCCGCCGGCGTGTATCGATGAGAGTTGCCCGCCAAAGCCGCGTTTTTTATTGTCCTCAGTGGGTGTTTCCAGAGAGTTGTCGAGCCAGACAAAGTAAAAAGAGGCTCCAATCCAGGCAATACCGGTAATCAGATGAGCCCAGCGTAATAGAAGGTTTAACCAATCGATAATGTAAGCGCTCATAGGTGTGTTGCTCCATCTCTGTTATGCACACAGCGTCCAAGTGAATAGGTGCGCTTTACAACGCGGTCATCGCCCAGGGTATTCAAAACGAACAATAGATCCCGCAGGCTTTTGCAATAGGGCGTACGGAATTTTAGTAATGGGGTAGCCTGTAAATCCAATATCACAAAATCGGCTTCGTTATTCAGGCGAAAGCTGCCGATTCTGGTATCCAGATCGAGAGCTTTAGCTCCACCCAGCGTCGCCATATATAAAGCCTGAAATGGATCCAGTGTCGCTCCTCTGAGCTGTTGAATTTTGTATGCCTCATCCATTGTTTTGAACATGGAAAAGCTGGTGCCTCCACCGATATCGGTGCCCAGCCCCACCGAAACACCGTGTTGGAATAATTGATTCAGATTTATTAATCCCGAACCCAGAAATAGGTTTGACGTAGGGCAGTGAGCAATGCTGGAACCGGTTTCGGCTAAGCGTCTGCATTCCTCGTCGCACAGATGCACTCCGTGGGCGAAGACGCTACGCGGAGTTAGGAGTCCGTAATTATCATAAATGTCCAGGTAGCGGGTCGCCTCCGGGAATAGTTGCAGTGCCCATGCCACTTCGTTGGTGTTTTCTGACAGGTGGGTATGCATATAAAGGCCTTGGTACTGTTTGAATAAGTAGGCAATTTTTTCCAGTTGCTCATAGGAGCTGGTGGGGGCAAAGCGGGGTGTTATTGCGTACTGCAGCCGATCCACTCCGTGCCAGCGTTCGATTAGCCTTTTGGAATGGTGGTAGCCGGTCTCCGGTGTATCACAGATTTCTTCCGGCGCGTTACGATCCATCATGACTTTGCCTGCGATCATACGCAGGCCCCGTTGCTGTGCTTCGCTAAAAAAAGCATTCACCGAAGCGGGGTGAACCGTACCGAAAACCAATGCCGTGGTCGTGCCGTTGCGCAATAACTCATCCGTAAAAACAGAAGAAATACGGGCGGCATAGGCGGAGTCCCCAAACTGGCTTTCGGTGGGAAAGGTGTAGTTATTGAGCCAGGTAAGTAACTGTTCACCATAGGCACCGATCATTTCTATTTGCGGGTAGTGTATATGGGTGTCAATGAAACCCGGGATAATCAGGTGATCGGAGTAATTATCAATAGAGACATAGGTGGGTAAGGTCATCAGTTGATCCACGGCATGGCCGACGCTTCGGATATAGCCGTTTTCTACCCACAGAATACCGTCTTCAAAGTATTGCCAGGCCTGGTCTCCTGCGTTGAGAGGGTTGTCAACAAAGTGCAGTATACGGGCACGATAGGCATGGGATTCATTGCTCATGGCTTATGCTCCTTAAGGGACTGTTCACACCAAACCGCTAATATCAAGAGTAAAGGGGGTGTCCAGTAAAAGTTCATCGCAATTCGAACCGGGCCCGGCTCGATCAATGACCAGGAATAAACTGTCCGCCTGCAGCGCCAGACAAAAGTGATGCCAGGTACCCGCAAAATAATTCACGCCTTGTCCGGGCTGTGCCAAAAAGACGCGGATGTTCGCTTCCACAAGTTCGCCTGCAGGTGCCACTACGACCAAGTAGGGGCTCGCGCCCAACGGCATAAATGCCTGGCTGGAAAGCGGGTGCCTTTCCAGGCGTTCTATTTTAATGGGAGCCGGCAGCGGATTGGAGCGGAACAAGCTCACGATGGGTTTACCGAATTCGGCATCCACATTGATATCCGCCAGATTGTGAAAACGCCGGGTGTATCCATAGTTAATATCAAAGTTCTCCAGCGCCTCATTGGCTTCGATCACGTCACCGAATGGCCGGAAGGCTTCTTGCGTTAACGGTTCTATTCGATTCATTCAGCTGCCCCGGTAGGTGGAGTAACTGAACGGGCTCATTAACAGGGGGATATGGTAGTGCGTACCACTGTCATCAATCGTAAAAACCACCTCCACATAGGGATAAAACACCGGTTGCCCCTGAGCGTGCAGATAGGGTGAGGTCTCAAAGCGGAGCCGGTAGGTGCCGGCTTGCAATTTATCCGGACTCAGAGCCGGTGCCCGCCCGTCTTCGTTCGTGACTGTGCTGTTGATCTTCGACCAGTTGCCCGCCCGGTCTTGGTAGCTGAGCATAACGGGGACATTCGCTGCGGGTTGACCTAATGCAGAATCCAAAACGTGGGTAGTAATTTGACTCATAATGTCTGACTCATCTTATTTGAATCGTATTGAGTGATTCGACTCTTAAATGTATTTGTGCTGATCTGAGCCGGCGAATGGCGCTACCATGAGAATAGCTTTTCCAACCGCAGAGCGGTAATTTTGTGTTGTTCTTCCGCCGCATTCTGCAACTCTTGGGGACGGCTGTTTGGCAATCTGGCGTGCAGCAATGCCAGCATTTCGTCGGCGGATTTGCCGGTGGCGCAGACGATAAAAATAAATCCGAATTTTTCCAGATACTCTGCGTTGCCTTTCACCAAGGCCTGAATGGTTTCTTCGGTGGCTTGTTGCACCGAGGCTTGTTCCCCCGCCGCCATTGCCTTGGTGCTAGCGTATTTTTGTCGCAGGCTATCGACGTTGCCAATCTGCGGATGGGCACTAAAGGCTTCAAGTAAATCGCTTTCGCGCATGTCCATCCAGATGTGGTCAGAGGTGTTGAGAATGGAAACAAGAGTGGCATAGGGGCGCGATCGCACCATGCCATCGACCCAGCCGGTGGCTGCACAACATTGCCGGAAGGTATCGCCAGCCTGACTTATGGGCATGGTATTCAACGTATTTAAATTCATACTGCTCTGGTCTCCACTGTTCATAACATTGATCAGTCTTGGATTTTAGTGTCCACTACCGGATAACCAAACACTCTCATGCGGCTGACTCCCCCGTCCGGAAAAATGCTGAGACGAACGTGGGTGAACGGAGTTTCCTGTTCCAACAGTTCTTCCTGATAAAAATGCTCGGTGTGCGGCATCAACTTGGTGGATGCAATGACGCTGGTCCATTCCATAGCGTCATCGGTCAGATCGTCGGTAATGGAGTGGATCGCCTCGAGTACAAAGCTGTCGGGAAAATTGCCCTTGAAATGGAGGGTATCGATCAACACTCTTTTCAGCCTGCCTGGACAGGCCAATTTAACGATCAACCAGTCGTGACCGGGGCCCCGGCGGCGTCGGGTTTCCCAGCCGTCGCCCATATTTTTTCCGCGATTGGGTGCAATCAGATTGTTCATCGGACTAAAGAACATATCGGAGCACGCCAGCGCCCGGCCACCGTTAGCGCAGGCGGCCAGATCCACTAATTCGTTGGGCAGTAGCTTGCTCCAGTCGACGCGGGGTTCTCCGTAGACACGCAAACGGGCGACTCCGCCGTCCGGAAAAATATTCAAACGCAGATGGGTCCAGGAGCGGCTGTCGGTCAGTTCGAATAAATTATGACTGTGGGGTTTGATCTTCTTCGATTCTATTAACGTAAACCATTCCCACTGATCGGCATTTAAAAGCGCGGGATCATCGGGTGCATAGCAGGCTTCAATCGACATGGCATCCGGCGCATTGCCTTTAAAAAAGGTCGTATTGACATCAATTGCACGAATGCGGCCGGCAATGCCCAGGCGCACAATACACCAGTCAAAGCCGTCTGAGCGGCGGCGGCGGGTCTCCCAGCCATCCATCCATTTTCCGCGGTCGGTGTATTTGTCTTCGATAAAAACCGGTTCGGATTGTTTCATCAGATTGCTGGCTTCGGCAAAAACTCATCGTTGCAGGATAGGGTTTG
>Ga0207904_1000170_pt1 | contig 33286 bp, 26 predicted proteins | sample MalvirmetaMSP118_FD_184232 | JGI IMG/M metagenome (GOLD analysis project Ga0207904, IMG submission 184232) | Marine viral communities from the Deep Pacific Ocean - MSP-118 (SPAdes) | ecosystem: Environmental > Aquatic > Marine > Oceanic | place: Pacific Ocean | collected 2011-05-30 | reverse complement strand
GACGACCGGCCGCTGCGGACCGGCGCGCATGTGATCTCCGACCGCATGCCGGACGGGATCAGCAGCCTCGGCCACGTGACCTCGCCGACCTATTCGCCGGCACTTGGCTGTCACATCGCGCTGGCACTGGTGGCCGGTGGCGGTGGCGGCCCCGGCCAGCGGCTGACGGTGGTCGACCCGATCCGCGGCGGCGACCCCATCGCCGTCGAGATCGTCTCACCCCATTTCTTCGACCCCGAGGGAGAGCGGCTTCATGGCTGAACCGAACGATGCCTTCGGCGGACTGCTGGCCGCCGGCCGGAGCGGCGGGCGGCGGGGCGGCGCCCCGATCCGCATATCCCCCATCGCCGGCCTGGCGTGCGCGCAGGTGCAGGCGTGGGCGGGCAAGCAGGCCGATCTCGCGGAAGCACTCGCCCGGATCGGCGTGCAGCTGCCGGACGGGCAGTCATTCAAGGAGACCCGTGGGCGGCTGTGCGGCCGGATCGCACCGGGGCGCCACCTGGTGCTGTCGGAAACGACAGTCGCCGACGTCCAGGCCGCGGTTCCCGGTACCGTGGGCGCGGTGGCCGACCTGTCGCACGCCCGGGCCGGCCTGCGCATCGCGGGCGCTTCGGTCGAGGCCCTGATGGCCAAGGCTGCGGCGATCGACTTCCGGGCCGCGGCGTTTCCACCGGGGCACCTCGCCCAGACCGCGATCCATCACATGGGCTGCCTGGTGCTGCGCCGGGCCGACGATACCTTCGATCTCTTCGTGCCGACGAGCTTCGCGGTGGCCTTCGCCGACTGGCTGACCGACACGGCGCGGGAATTCGGCTGGCAGGCGGCGGCGCCGGTGGGGCTGAGGCTCGCCGTGGACGCCTGAGCCGCGAAAGTCACGTGGACGCAATCCGGTTGATCGCGGCCGCGGTTCCGAAGCAGGATGGCCGCCTCGCCGCCCGCCGGCCCGGCGCCCAGCCTGGATGCACACCGTGACCGACTTTCCCTCCGGCTTCGACCTGAAGGCGCTGCGCGTGTTCCTCGCCGTCGTCGAGGCGGGCGGCATGACGCCGGCCGCCCAGCGGCTGGGCATGACCCAGTCGGGCGTTTCCCAGACCATCGCCGGCCTGGAGCAGGCGGTCGGCGCCACGCTGTTCGACCGTTCGCTCAGGCCGATCGCGCTGACGGGTGCCGGGACGCTGCTGTTCGAGCGCGGCCGGGCGCTGGTGAGCGAGGCCGGCGGCGCGCTGTCGGCGCTGCGTGGCCTGGACGCGCGGCCGCGCGACTGCATCACGCTGGCGATGGCGGAGAGCATGGCCGGCACCACCGGGCCGGCGCTGGTGCGGCGGCAGGCCGGCCTGTCGGAGCGCTGGCGGATCTGGTCCGGCATTTCGCCCGACCACCACGCGGCGCTGCTGTCGCGGGCGGTGGACTACGTCGTCTCCGCCGGCGAGGAATTGGACGGCCTCGACGGGCTGACCCGCCACGAGATCTGCACCGAGCCGTTCGTGCTGGTGGCGCCAAAAGGGGAACCGCTGCCGGACGGCGTCTTCCCCGACGCGGTCCGGCTGCCGTTTATCCGCTACACGCTGCGCTCGTCGATCGGCCGCCAGATCGAGCGGCAGGTGCGCCGGCTCGGTCTCGACCTGCCCAACCACGCCGAATTCGACACGGCGACCGGCCAGCTGGCGGCGGTGGCCGACGGCATGGGCTGGTCGCTGACGACGCCGCTGTGCCTGGCCCAGGAAGCCCACCGGCTCAAGGCTCTTCAGGTGGTTCCGATGCCGCGCGGTTCGTTCACCCGGACGATGGCGCTGTTCGGGCGCGCCGACGACCCGGGCGAGCTCGGCGGCCGGATCGCCGCCGACCTGCGGGCGATCCTGCGCGAGACGGTGCGGCCGTCGCTCGCCGCGGCGCTGCCCTGGAGCGGCGAGCTGTTCGCGATATCAGCCGAGCGATAGCGGTGCCCGCGGGTCAGCGTCCGCCGCTCGCCGCGGCGTGGTCCGCCGCGGCCCGCCGGGCCCGTTCCAGCAGCGCCGATATCTCGTCGTTCAAATCCCAATCCGCACCCATAGCGCCCTCCACCCACGTGTCCCTCACTGGAGCAAGTCCGGTGCCAGACCGGCTGCGGCCGCGAGGAACGGCCTGTCGCTCCACGCCAGCGGAGCATCGAGGGGAACGATGGCGCCGCAGCTGCAACGGCGCTGTGACGGCCGTCACAAAGGGATCGAAAGTGTGGAGTGCCCGGCTGGCGGACGCGGAAAGATCCCGCGTCCGCGACGGCTGGCAAGCGCGGAATTCAGAAGCCGACCGCCTGGCCGTCCTTGCGGTGGTCGGAACCGGCGACGTAGCCCGAGGCGATCCGCCGGATGGCCTGGGCGCCGCCGAAGCCGAAGGCCTCGCCGGGCGCGTCGAAGGTGACCTCGTGGCCCATCGCCTCGAGGCCCGACAGCGCCTCCTTGCCGATATCGGGCTCGATGGCAACGCGTCGGGCGTCCAGCACCCGCCAGCGTGGCGCGTCGATCGCCGTCTGCGGATCCTGGCCGAACTTCTCCATCCGCAACACCATCTGGACGTGGCCCTGGGCCTGGATCGGCCCGCCCATGACGCCGAACGACGTGAGCGGCGCGCCATCCTTCATGATGAAGCCGGGGATGATGGTGTGGAACGGCTTCTTACCCGGGGCGACCTGGTTGGGGTGTCCGTCGGCGAGGCTGAAGCCGGCGCCCCGGTTCTGCAGGCTGATGCCGGTGCCCGGCACCACCACGCCCGAGCCGAACCCGGCGTAATTGGACTGGATGAACGACACCATCATGCCGTCGGCATCGGCGGCGGAGATGTAGACCGTGCCGCCGTCCTGGGGCCGGCCAGGATCGAAGGTCTGGGCCCGGGCCGGATCGATGAGCTTCGCGCGCCCTGCCAGATATCCCTTGTCGAGAAGGTCGGCCGTCGACACCGCCTTCATGTGCGCCGGATCGGCGACATAGGCGGCGAGGTCGGAGAGCGCGAGCTTCATCGCCTCGATCTGAAGGTGCAGCGACTGCGCGCTGTCGGCCGCGTCGCCCAGATCCAGGTTCTCGAGAATGCCAAGCGCCATCAGCGCGGCGATGCCCTGGCCGTTCGGCGGAATTTCCTCCAGCGAGACACCGAACGCATCCATGCCGATGGTGCCCACCCATTCGGGATTGTAGGCGGCGAGATCGTCTTCGGTCATCGCGCCGCCGCAACTGGCGGCATGGGCGGCGATCTTGCTGGCCAGCTCGCCGCGATAGAACGCTTCCCCGCCGCTGCCCGCGATCTGCTCCAGCGACTGCGCGAGCGCCGGCGCCTGGAACAGCTCGCCCGCCTCCGGGGCGCGTCCGCCGGGCATGAACATCTCCGCGAAGCCCGGCTGGCTTGCGAGCTCGCGGGCGCCGAGCCCCCAGAGCTTGCCGATGATCGGCGTGACAACGAAGCCGTCGCGGGCGAAACGGATGGCGGGTTCGAACAGGTCGGCAAAGTCGAGCCGGCCGAACTTGTGCGACATGGAGACCCAGGCGGAGACTGCCCCGGGCACGGTGACGGCCTCCCAGCCGCGGAAGTGCATGGCGCTGCGCCCGGCGAATCGACCCGGCGTCCACGCGGCCGGCGCCGGACCCGATGCGTTGAGGCCGTGCAGCTCAGACCCGTCCCACAGGATGGCGAACGCGTCGCTGCCGAGGCCGTTGCCGGTCGGCTCCACCACGGTCAGCGTGATCGCCGCCGCGAGCGCCGCATCGACAGCGTTTCCGCCCTTTGCGAGCATGGAAAGCCCGGCCTGGGCGGCCAGCGGCTGGGACGTCGCCACCACGTTGCCCGAGAAGACCGGAGACCTTCGCGAGGGGTAGCGGGCCGTCGGATCAAAGTGCATCAAACATTCTCCTCACTTCAGATGGGCGCACTTTGATATGTGATGCACGGCCGCGCCACCCCTTCGTGAACTGACCGCCCGACGGCGATTTTCGCGCGGTTCACGTTGACAACACCTGCCAGATGATTAGGTAAGCATGTGACCAAGCAGCCGCGGGTCACTTTTCCCGACCTTTTCTTTGACCAAGCGGCAGAAAGTGGCATTACCCACCCACATGAGTTTTGAAACGCTCGGACTGAGCGAAAAAGTGCTGAACGCCGTCCACGCGGCTGGCTACAACGAGCCGACGCCCATCCAGGCCGGCGCGATCCCGCACGTGCTGGAACGGCGCGACGTCCTTGGCCTTGCGCAGACGGGCACCGGCAAGACCGCGTCCTTCGTGCTGCCCATGCTGACGCTCCTTGAAAAGGGACGCGCCCGGGCACGCATGCCGCGCACGCTGATCCTGGAGCCGACGCGCGAGCTGGCAGCCCAGGTCGAAGAGAATTTTTCGCGCTACGGCGTGAATCACAAGATCAACATCGCGCTGCTGATCGGTGGTGTTTCCTTCGAGGAACAGAACCGCAAGCTGGCGCGCGGCGTCGACGTCCTGATCGCCACGCCCGGCCGGCTGCTCGACCATTCCGAGCGCGGCAAGCTCTTGATGCAGGGCATCGAGATCCTCGTCATCGACGAGGCGGACCGGATGCTCGACATGGGCTTCATTCCGGACATCGAGCGGATCTGCAAGCTGCTGCCGCCAACGCGCCAGACGCTGTTCTTCTCGGCGACCATGCCGAAGGAGATCCAGCATCTCGTCGACAAGTTCCTGACGAACCCGGCCCGCGTCGAGGTTTCGGCGCCGTCCTCGACCGCCGAGAACGTGGCGCAGTTCCTCGTCTCCTCGCGCGACGATCCGAAGGACAAGCGCGCCGCGCTGCGCCGGATGATCGAAGACGCCAAGGACCTGACCAACGCGATCATCTTCTGCAACCGCAAGCGCGACGTCGGCGTCGTGGCCCGCTCGCTGGAGCGCCACGGACTGAACGCCGGCGCGATCCATGGCGACATGGACCAGCGCTCGCGCACGAACATGCTGGACAGCTTCCGCAAGGGCACGCTCACCTACCTGGTGGCGAGCGACGTGGCCGCCCGCGGTCTCGACATCCCCGCCGTGAGCCATGTCTTCAACTATGACGTGCCGCACAGCCCGGAAGATTATGTCCACCGCATCGGCCGCACCGGCCGTGCCGGCCGCACCGGCACGACCCAGATGATCGTGACGCCGGGCGACAAGCGCGCGCTCGACAACATCGAGAAGCTGATCGGCAAGAAGATCGAGTGGGAGGGCAATGCCCCGTCGGCAGCCGCTCCGGCCGCCGACGACGACGCCCCCGCCCCGCGCAGTTCCGGACGCCGTCGCGGCTCCAGCCGACGCGGCAAGGATGCCGAAGCGAAGGCCGCGCCGGTCGAAGCCGCCGAGACCACCGAAGCCGTCGAGACGAAGCCGGCCGAGATCAAGGCGGCCGAGCCCCAGTCCGAGCCGGTTGCGGAGGCCAAGGCCGACAGCAAGTCCGAGACCAAGCCGGCTTCGCGGTCCCGCAGGGGATCTCGCGGCGGGTCGTCCGAAGCATCGGCTCCGAAAAAGGATCCGGCGCCCGCTCCGACGCCCTCGACACCTGCTGCCCCTGCCCAGAAGGAGCGTTCCTCCTCCCAGCGCGGCGGTGGACGTGGACGGTCGCGCCAGGAAGCCGAGCAGGTGTTCGGCGAGAGCGAGTTCGTTCCTGCCTTCCTGCTGCGCCCCGTGCGCCCGAGCCCGCCGCCCCTGCCGTCCACCGACGAAGAGGACGGCGGCGAGGAAGAGACCACGGATACGCTGGTCGACTGAGAGCCCGCCGGGCTCTCACCTGCCCTTTTTCCGGGCCGCGCCGCGTAAAGTTAACTTCCGGTTAACCGAGATTTAGGAGAGTTCCCCAGGACCTTCGCACGGCCTTCGTGTCGTCCGAACGTGATGGGGAACTCGAGTTGATCAACGCCGCCACCGATACGTCGATCTCGTTCGCCCGATCCGCGATCCAGGAAGCCCACCGGCGCGGCTTCTCGATCGACGCGGACACGTTCCGGGTCTGGTTCGCCTACGTCACCCGCGAGGACCCGGTCGTCACCGGCTACATCGACCGGATGGACGGACGCGGCCAGGACATCACCCGCGACGATATCGACCGGCTTCTGGTGCTGCTCCCGAACGAGCCGCCCGCCGCCGCCCTCATGGGCGACACTCCCGACCCATCCCAAGCCGACGCCGCTCCTGTGATGGCCGCCGCCAGCCGTGGCGCCGTGGCCGAAGCGATCCGGAGCCTGCCGCGGGACACCCCGGCGCCGGCCCGCACGCGCATGGCCGCAGCCGACGTCTCCGCGCCCACCCCGATCCACCGGCTGCGCCCGGTGGCGCCGGAGCGCACCGACGATTCCCGCCAGACCTCGCGGCCGCGCCCGGTCGAGGTTCAGCCGGACACCTCGTTCGTCCGCGCGACGCCGTTCGACAAGCTGTCGGAGCTGCCGAACCGGCATGCCTTCTCCAAGGATGTCCGCCGCCGCTGGCTGCACCCGGACGCCAAGAAGGGTCCGCAGACCATCTTCCTGTCCTCCTGCCGCCGGCCGGGAGAGGCCAAGGCGGAGAACGATCTGCTGATCTCGCCGATGCAGGCCGTCATGCTGGTGGCGCTGACGCGGGTGTTCGAGAAGCTTGGTCCCGTCTATCGCTACGACGCCCAGACCATCGGGCTGATCCTGTCGGGCGTGACCATGCGGCAGACGGTTTCCATCGCCGAGGCGGTGCGGCGCAGCCTGGAAGCGCGCAAGGACATGGCCGAGGCATCGGACGATGCGAAGGTCATCTTCGCCTCCGCCGCCGTCTCGCTGATGGCCGACGAGGATCCGGCCAAGGCCATCGCGCTCGCCGACCGCTGCCTGACGGCCGCGGCGCGCACCGGCGAAAGCCGGGTGGTCTGCGAGACCGACCCGGAAATGATGCCGGCTGCTGACCCGGTCCGCGCCAGCCGGCCGATCGAGGACCAGTACGCACGCATTCGCACGCTGCTGAACGTGCGCTGAAGTCTTGATCTGCCGCCACCGGCTTATGTGAGGCAAGGTTGGCGCATGGCGGTCCGAGCGCCACGATTGGCGCAGCCGGCGTGTCTCCAACTTTTCCCGGCGCCTTGATAATCTGCTCAGCGCGGAACTATATTGCCAAAGTATTTTCTTTGGTGGGCGTTAGATGAGAATTTTTCTGACCGCATTGGTATTCCTGCTTTTTGTTCCGTCATCGCAGGCTGGAACGTTGCGCTATGGGCCGGTCAGCCTGGAGCACACGATCGCGAAAACCGCTAAGAATCTACGTGAATGGTTCGATTTCAAATGCGTTGAACGCGAGTACTCGAAAACTTCGGCCCACTTTACTTGCTACGATCCAGAAAAAGCGAAGCGAATGGGCAGTAATACCCCTACTGTTACCATGGTTCGGGGTGTGATCCGCATCGACTGTCGTGTCTTCGAGGATATTGATGATTGGTGCGGTGAGAGCGTGGACTCAATCGAGAATGGCCTGACGCAAGCGGGACGCAATCCTCAAAGGGTTCATCATAGTGAACTTCGACACAGTGAGTTCGTCGAGGGCCAGAATATTGTGCGCTGCATGTATGTCGACAATGACGATGCGTTGTGTGTCGTTCGACCCGAGAAAAGACTGACGGAGAATCACCACTATATATACTTGCTTGATGAATAGGACGTGCCCGCCGCCGTCCGACCGCCTGCACGGAGCTGGTGAACGGATCGGACGCGGCGCGAGCGCTCAGGATGTTCGCTTCCAGTTCAGGGACTTTCGCGGCGGACTTTTCGCCGCCGAGCGACGGGCAGCGCCGAGCGCCAGTTCCGCCCAGTCGCGCAGCACGTCCGGATCGTCGACGGCCTCTTCGGGCATCCGCCAGAAGGATAGGCTGACGGACTTTCCCTTGCGGTCGTAGTCGAAGGATGCGGAGCCGGCTTCCTTGAAGTGCTCCACCGTCTCCGCGTCGGTCTTCAGATAGACCACGCCGCCGAAGACGAGCGCGATCATCAGGTCGCCGAAGCGCACCCCCTGCCCGCCGAACATGCGGCGGACGGTGATCGGCCCGAACGGGGCAAACAGATCCTCAAGATAATCGCGGTCGAGCATTGGAGCGTTCCCGCCTGATCCCGGCCAACCAGCCTGTGCCGGCGGAACGCAATGATGGCAGCGGACAAGCCACTGCGCCACTGCGCCACCGCGACCCGTCGAACCTACTGGGAGAGGGTGATGCCCATGTCCCAGAACTCCGCCTCCAGACGGGTCGCCTGACGGAAGGTCTCGGCCAGCGCCGGCCAGCGCGCCTCTGTCAGCCGCTCCCGGGCGAGCCGATCGAGGGAGCTGCGCGCCTCCAGAGCGGCCTGCTGGAAGGCGTGCCCGGAATATTCCGCGACCCATTCCCGGTACGGGTTCGCCGAACCGAGCGCCCCCGGAACGTCGGACAGGTTGGCGCCGATCTCCGCATAGCCGATCATGCAGGGCGCGAGCGCGGTGTAGAGATCGAGCAGGTCGCCGCGCTGGCCGGTGTCGAGGACGAACCGGGTGTAGGCGACGGTGGCGCGGGCCTCGACCGCGCTGGCGAGATCGTCCCGCGTCAGGCCCCAGCGCGCGGACATCCGCACGTGCAGGTTCATCTCGGTCTCGACGATGGCCGAGACGCCGCGGGCGGCGGCGCGCAGCTCGTCCAGCGTGGTCGCCTTGTAGGCCGCCAGCGCATAGGCGCGCGCGAACTGGATCAGGAACAGGTAGTCCTGGACGAGATAATGCTTGAAGGCGGCCTCGTCGAGCTCGCCGGAGCCCAGGCCCTCGACGAACGGATGGCCCACATAGGCTGCCCATTCGTCGGACGCCTCGTCTTTCAGGCGCTCGAAAATGTCCATGCAAGTGCCGTCCATCGCATGCAACCGGTCGGTAGGAAGCTGGACGCGTGCGTCCGCTCTTCCCCATGTTGACCGGCGCGACCTCGGTGACAGAATCAGCCGGCAGGATCGGTAATCAGGCATGAGCGGTCAAGGAAAGTCCGGAGCAACCGCCTTCTCCGTTCGCCGGCTGGGAGCCGGCGAGGAGTCGGTTCTCGCCGACTTGAATGCCCTGTTCGCCAGGGAGTTCGACGATGCCGAGGCATACGCCTCCAGCCCGCCACGGACGGACTACCTTGCCAGCCTTCTGCGGGACGAGTGCTTCGTCGCGCTCGTGGCAATGGACGGCGAACGGCTGATCGGAGGGCTGGTCGCCTACGGCCTCCGCAAGTTCGAGCAGGAGCGAACCGAGATCTACATCTACGACCTGGCGGTCGTAGCCCAACGCCGCCGGGAAGGCATCGCAACCGGGCTCATAGAGGCCCTGAAGCCCATTGCGCGCGGGCTCGGCGCCTGGGTCATCTTCGTGCAGGCCGATCACGGAGACGAGCCGGCGATCGCCCTGTACGAAGGCCTCGGCGTCCGGGAGGACGTCCTGCACTTCGATATCCCGGTGTCATGATTGTTGCCGCGCGGACGTCCGCGGCCCGCCGTGGCGGCCTCAGGCGTTCTCGAGACTGGCCGGCTTCAACTCGACGGATTCGCCGCAGCCGCAGGCCGACACCTGGTTAGGGTTCTCGAACACGAACCCCGCCTGCAGCTTGTCGACCTTGAAGTCCATGCGGGTGCCGAGCAGGAACAGCACCGCCGACGGATCGACGAACACGCGCACGCCCTTGTCCTCGACGCAGTCGTCGGACGGCTTGGCCTCCTCGACATACTCCATCGTGTATTCCATGCCGGCGCAGCCGCCCTTCTTGACGCCGATGCGCAGTCCGGCGACGGGCTTTTCGGCGTTGCCCATGATCTCGCGCACGCGCTCGGCGGCAGCGTCGGTCAGGGTGATCACCTGCGGCTTCGGTCTTGCTACGGACATGACTTCGCTCTCCAGCAAACCAAACTCGTGTGCCCGGGGGGCCCGGAAGTTTCGCTTCTTCGCAATCTCGGAAGAAAAGCCGGTTCCGTTTCCTGAAATTGCAGTCTCATCCCTCGCAATTTCGAACGGAAAACCGGTTCCCACTTCCTGGAAATTGCTTTAGCCGAAGAAGTCGAGGGCGACGCGCGCCTCGTCCGACATCCGGCTCATGTCCCACGGCGGATCGAAGACCATCTTCACCCGCACATCGCCGACCCCTTCCACGGTGGACACCGCATTCTCGACCCAACCCGGCATCTCCCCCGCCACCGGACAGCCCGGCGCGGTTAGCGTCATGTCGATATCGACCGTGCGGCTGTCGTCGATGTCGATCCTGTATATAAGACCGAGTTCGTAAATATCGACAGGGATTTCCGGATCATAGACGGTCTTTAGAGCCGCTATAATATCATCGGTGAGACGGTCGAGTTCTTCCGCAGGGATGGTCGAAACCTGCCCGCTTTCGGAATTTACGTCTTCCACGACGGCATCCGGGGCGGATTCGAGCGTTGTTTCATTCATACCGGCTCTCCTCACACAAAGAATCTATGGGCCTTCTCGATACCATCCGCAAGCCGATCGACTTCCTCGACGGTATTGTAGAGCCCGAATGATGCCCGGCACGTGGCGGTGACGCCGAACTGCGCGAGCAGCGGTTCGGCGCAGTGGGTGCCCGCCCTCACGGCAATGCCTTCCCGGTCGAGGATGGTGGCCACGTCGTGGGCGTGGGCACCCTGCATGTCGAATGAGAAGATCGCGCCCTTGCCGGGCGCGTTGCCGTAGAGCTGGATCATGTTCATGCCCTGGAGGCGCTCCTGAGCGTAGGCTGTAAGGGTGCGCTCGTGGGCGGCGATGCGGTCGCGACCGAGCGCCTGCATGTACTCCAGCGACGCGCCCAGCCCGATCGCCTGGACGATCGGCGGCGTGCCCGCCTCGAACTTGTTGGGCAGGTCGCCGCAGGTGATGGCGTCACGCGAGACGCTGCCGATCATCTCGCCGCCGCCCATGTAGGGCGGCATGGCCTCGAGATGCTCGCGCCTGGCGTACAACACCCCGATGCCCGTCGGTCCGTAGAGCTTGTGGCCGGTCATCACGTAGAAGTCGCAGCCGAGGTCCTGGACGTCGACCGGCATGTGGACGGCGGCCTGGCTGCCGTCGACCAACACCGGGATGCCGCGCGCGTGGGCGATCTCCACCACCTGCTTCACCGGCACGACGGTGCCCAGCACGTTGGACATGTGCGTGATGGCGACGATCTTGGTGCGCTCGGTGAGGGCGCGTTCGAACGCCTCCAGGTCGAACGAGCCGTCCTCGCGCACGTCCACCCATTTGAGGACCGCGCCGTTGCGCTCGCGGTGGAAGTGCCACGGCACGATGTTGGAATGGTGCTCCATGATGGAGAGCACCACCTCGTCGCCCTCCCCCAGCACCATGCCGCCGTAGCTCGAAGCCACCAGGTTGATCGCCTCGGTGGTGGAGCGGGTGAAGATCACCTGCTCGCTCGACGGGGCGTTCAGGAAGGCCGTGACGGTCTCCCGGGCGCCCTCGTAGGCCTCGGTGGAGGCGTTGGCGAGGGTGTGCAGGCCGCGGTGGACGTTGGCGTAGTCCTCGGCGTAGGCGCGCTGGACGCGATCCAGCATCGCCGTCGGCTTCTGCGCCGAGGCTCCGTTGTCCAGATAGACCAGCAGCTTGCCGTGGATCTGGCGCGACAGGATCGGGAAATCCCGGCGCACCGCCTCCACGTCGTAGCCCCCGACGGCCTGGCTGCCGTCGATGTGGATGGCGTCGTTCATGATGTCCTCACCCTGCCTCGAGCGCCGCGCGCATCCGCGCCGACAGGGCATCGGCGAACGCGGCATCGCCCAGCCCCTCGATGGTGGCCAGCAGGAAGGATTCGATCAACAGCCGCTCGGCCTGGCGCCGCGGGATGCCGCGCGAGCGGAGATAAAACAGCGCCTCCTCGTTGATCTGGCCCGAGGTCGCCCCGTGCGCGCACTGGACGTCGTCGGCATAGATCTCGAGTTCCGGCTTGTTCACCACCTCGCAGCCCTCGCTGAGGAGCAGCGCGTTGGACATCATCCGGGCGTCGGTCTTCTGGGCGTGCTGCCAGACATTGATGCGGCCCTGGACGACGGCCTTCGCCCGGTCGTCGACGACGGTGCGGGTGCGCTCCTGGCTGACGCCGTTCGGCACCTTGTGGTCGAGGACCAGGGTGTTGTCGGCGTGCTGGTCGCCGCGGACGAAGGTCGAGGCGTCGAAGGAGGCCTCGACATTCTCGCCGTCGATGCGGGCGAACACCTGCGAGCGGGCCAGCCGGGCGCCGAGCGTCACCGTCAGATGGGCGATGCGGGCGCCGGCGCCGACGACCGTGGTCAGCGTGCCCACATGGGTTGCCTCCAGCGGCGCGGCCTGCAGCTTCGCCCAGGTCACCGAAGCCTTCTCCGCCACCTCCAGCTCGATCGCCGCGTTGGTGGTGTGCGCCACCGGTCCGGTCCCCTCGTGGCGCTCCAGGATGCGCACAGACGCGCCCGCGCCCACGAACACCGCGTGACGCGGCATCGTGGTCGCCGGCTCGTCGCCGGCGATCACGTGCAGCAGCTCAATGGGCCGCGCCACGGTGGCGCCCTGGGCGACCGTGATCACCACACCGCCGTCGAACAGCGCCGTGTTGAGCGCCAGCATCGGATCGTCGACATCGGCGGCGAGCACGCCAAGCCTGGACAGGACCGGATCGGACCCGGCGAACAGCTCGGAGAAGCCCCGCACGGTCACTGCGCCGTCGAGACCGTCCAGATCGGACAGCGCGCGCTCGAAGCGGCCGTTGACGATGGCGATGCGCGCCGGCGCAAGGCCTTCCAGGACCGGCACGGCGGCGAGCGCCGCCGCGGCGGCCTCGGGCGTGGCCGGTCCGGCGGCCGGCGGCAGGGTGCGCAGCGTCGCGCGCAGGTCGGTGTACTTGTAGGCCTCGACCCGGCGATGCGGCAGGCCCTGACCACGAAAGCGGTCGAACGCCTCGGCGCGCATGTCGCCGACCGGGCCCTCCCCGGCGCGTTCGTCGCGGCCGGCGGCGAACCAGTCGGCCAGCGCCGCCTCGGCCGGGGTGCGGTTGATGTCGGGGGTCTGTGCCATGTCAGCCTCCCTCACGCGGCCTCGACATAGTCGGCATAGCCGCGCGCTTCGAGTTCGAGGGCCAGCTCCTTGCCGCCGGTCTTCACGATGCGGCCTCCGGCCAGCACGTGGACCACGTCCGGCACGATGTGCTCCAGCAGGCGCTGATAGTGGGTGATGACGATGAACGAACGCTCGGGCGACCGAAGGGCGTTGACGCCGTCGGCGACGATCTTCAGCGCGTCGATGTCGAGGCCGGAATCGGTCTCGTCGAGCACCGCGAGCTTCGGGTCGAGCACGGCCATCTGCAGGATCTCGTTGCGCTTCTTCTCGCCGCCGGAGAACCCGACGTTGACGGGACGGCGCAGCATCTCCTGACTGATCGACAGCTTGTCGGCGGCCGCCTTCACGCGCTTCATGAATTCCGGCGTCGACAGGTTCGGCTCGCCGCGCGCCTTCAGCTGGGAGTTCAGCGCGGTCTTCAGGAACGTCATGTTGGCGACGCCCGGAACCTCGATCGGATACTGGAAGGCCAGGAAGACGCCGGCCGCGGCCCGTTCCTCCGGTTCCAGCTCAAGCAAGTCGACGCCGTTGAAGCGGACCGTGCCCTCGTTGATCTCGTAGTTGTCGCGACCCGCCAGCACGTGGGAAAGCGTCGATTTGCCGGAGCCGTTCGGGCCCATGATGGCGTGCACCTGGCCGGCGCCGATATCCAGGTCGATCCCCTTCAGGATCTCCCGGTCCTCGACCTTCACGTGCAGGTTCCTGATCTCGAGCATGTTCGTCATCGTCTCAATGTCCGTCTGTTGCGTCTGGACCGTCGGCCGGCTCGCGAGACGTGTCTCCGAGCGGCGCCGGGCCGGTTTCATCTGAGTTCCAGCGCCAGGCCCATCTTCCGTCGGTCCGGGCGCGGGCGAGGCTCACGAAGCCAAGGGTCCAGAGGACCACGAAGCCGAGATAGATAGCCGTGGCGGCAATAGCCGGTCCGGTCGAGGCCACGGCAACGGCGGCGCCGTACCCAAGCGTCGCGACCAGGGCGACGGCGGCGTAGACGACCGTGGCCGCCCATCCCTGCCATGTCACCGGAACGGCGCCATAGCCCCACCGTTTCGGCCTGAACCAATATCCGGGAGCCATTTCGCGCCGTCAGCCGACCGAGCCTTCCAGGCTCACCCCGATGAGTTTCTGCGCCTCGACGGCAAACTCCATGGGAAGCTGCTGGATGACGTCCTTGACGAAGCCATTGACGATCAGCGCGACCGCCTCTTCCTCGCCGATGCCGCGGGACCGGCAGTAGAACAGCTGGTCGTCGGAGATCTTCGAGGTGGTGGCCTCGTGCTCGAACTGCGCCGTGGGCGTCTTGGCCTCGATGTACGGCACCGTGTGGGCGCCGCACTGGTCGCCGATCAGCAGCGAGTCGCACTGGGTGAAGTTGCGCGCGTTCGTGGCCTTCCGGTGCGCCTGCACGAGGCCCCGGTAGGTGTTCTCCGACTTGCCGGCGGCAATGCCCTTGGAGATGATCCGGCTCGAGGTGTTGCGGCCGAGATGGATCATCTTAGTGCCGGAATCGATCTGCTGGTGACCGTTCGAGATGGCGATCGAGTAGAATTCGCCACGCGAATTGTCGCCGCGCAGGATGCAGCTCGGGTACTTCCAGGTGATGGCGGAACCGGTCTCGACCTGGGTCCAGGAGATCTTCGAGTTCGCGCCGCGGCAGTCGCCGCGCTTGGTCACGAAGTTGTAGATCCCGCCCTTGCCTTCCATGTCGCCCGGGTACCAGTTCTGCACCGTCGAGTACTTGATCTCGGCGTCGTCGAGGGCGATCAGCTCGACCACGGCCGCATGCAGCTGGTTCTCGTCACGCTGGGGGGCCGTGCAGCCCTCCAGATAGGACACGTACGAGCCCTTGTCGGCGATGATCAGCGTCCGCTCGAACTGGCCGGTGTTCTGCTCGTTGATGCGGAAATAGGTCGACAGCTCCATCGGGCAGCGCACGCCCGGCGGCACGTAGACGAACGAGCCGTCGGTGAAGACCGCCGAATTCATCGTCGCATAGAAGTTGTCGGTGACCGGGACGACCGTGCCCAGATATTTCCGGACCAGCTCAGGGTGCTCGCGCACCGCCTCGGAGATCGAGCAGAAGATGACGCCCGCCTTGGCGAGCTCCTTCTTGAAGGTCGTCACCACCGACACGGAATCGAACACCGCGTCGACCGCGACCCGGCCCGACGGCGCGCTGAGACCGTCCTCGTCGAGGGTGCTGGCCTCGCCCTGCTTGCGGACGCCGGCCAGGATCTCCTGCTCCTTCAGCGGAATGCCGAGTTTCTCGTAGGTCCGCAGCAGCTCCGGGTCGACCTCGTCCAGGCTCTTGGGTCCCGCCGCCGTCGACGGCGCGGAATAATAATAGAGGTCCTGGAAGTCGATCTTCGGGTAGTGCACGCGCGCCCACGTCGGCTCTTCGAGCGTCAGCCAACGCCGATAAGCCTCGAGCCGCCACTGGAGCATCCAGTCCGGCTCGTCCTTCTTCTTCGAGATGAAGGCGATGGTGCTTTCGTCGAGGCCCTTAGGCGCCTTGTCGGACTGGATGTCCGTGACGAACCCGTACTTGTACTTGTCTAAGTCGATCGACTGAACCTGGTCGATCGTTTCCTGCACTGCTGGCATCGGTCTCTCCATCCACGGCGGGTTCAAGGCCCGCTGGCTGTCGAAGACGATCTGAATGCGACGCCGGATCACCCGGTCGCCGCGCGAAACGGTGGCTGACGGTCTGCCACGCGGAAAGAAGCCGCTCGATCTCCTGATCGGAGGTCGAAGGGCCCAAGCTGACCCGGATCGCGCCCGCCGCTGTCCCGGCAGGCACGCCCATGGCACCGAGGACATGGGAGGCGGAAACCCTGCCCGACGAACAGGCCGACCCGGAGGACACGGCGACGCCGGCAAGATCAAGCGCGATCACGGCCGTCTCGGCGCTCACTCCGGGCACCGAAAAGGCCGACGTGTTGGGCAGCCGGGCGACATCCGCGCCGAACACCGTCACACCCGGGGAGATAAGCATGAGCTCGCGCTCAAACCAGTCCCTTCGGGCGGAAACGCGCGATTGTGACGCGAGATCGTCGATCGCGCCGCGCGCGGCCGCCCCGAAGCCGGCAATGGCCGGGGGATTTTCCGTGCCGGCGCGGGACCGGCCTTCCTGACCACCGCCGGTGAGCAGCGGCGGAATGACAAGCCCGGGCCGACCGCGCACCACGGCGCCAGCGCCCCGCGGGCCGCCGATCTTGTGCGCCGAGAGCGTCACCACGTCGGCGCTGAGAGCGCCCACCGACAGCGGCAGGCGCCCGGCGACCTGGACGGCGTCCACATGCAGCACGCCATCGGCGGCGTGCACGATCCGCGCGGCCTCGGCAACCGGCTGAAGGACACCGGTCTCATTGTTGGCCGCCATCAAGGAGACCAGAACCGGCGCGGCGACCTCCCGCAGCATCCGTTCGAGCGCCGCGAGGTCGACGATCCCCTTGGCGTCGACGGGAACGACGGTCACAGCGTCGGAGGGAAAGCGGCCGCCGGCCATCACCGAAGGGTGCTCGACGGCGGAAACGAACAGACGCGCGAACCGGACGCTACGGCCGTCGAGCTCCATTACCGGCGACAGAGCCGTCTGGTTCGCCTCGGTGCCGCCGCTGGTGAAGGTGACGGCCGCCGGCGCGACGTCGCAAAGCGCGGCCACAGAGGCGCGGGCGTCCTCGATCAGCCGGTGCGCGGCGCGCCCTTCGGCATGGACCGAGGACGGGTTGCCGACGAGCGACAGGGCGTCGACGACCGCATCGCGCGCGGCCGCCGTCAACGGCGCACCCGCGTTCCAGTCGAAGAAGACCCGGCTCTTCGCCGTCGTCGCCATTTCAACCCCGATCGATTCCGGAAAAATCTTGCAATGGACGGCCTGGCTGTGGATAACCCGCCCACTTCGTAGCCATCCGGCACCTGCGGTGCGCGCGCCCTGAGGCGCGCTATCGATTTCGAATGGTTCCAGATTATCTTAGTGTAGGAAGGTGACCCTTGCCGTCAAGATTTTCGTGTCTTGCGACGACGCTGGCGCCGGCCTTCCCCCGCAACAGTCTCCTAAAGGATTCGATCCGATGCCCGAAGTGATCTTCGCAGGCCCGGCTGGCCGCCTCGAGGGCCGCTTCCAGCCCGGCAAAAGCCGCAACGCGCCGATCGGGATCGTTCTGCATCCGCACCCGCAGTTCGGCGGGACGATGAACAACCAGATCGTCTACAACCTCTTCTACATGTTCCAGAAGCGCGGCTTCGCCGTGCTGCGCTTCAATTTCCGCGGCGTCGGCCGCAGCCAGGGCGCCTTCGACCACGGGTCGGGCGAGCTCTCGGACGCCGCCGCGGCGCTCGACTGGGTGCAGACCATTCATCCTGACGCCCGGGCCTGCTGGATCGCCGGCTTCTCGTTCGGCGCCTGGATCGGCATGCAGCTGCTGATGCGCCGCCCGGAGGTCGAGGGCTTCATCTCCGTCGCCCCGCCGGCCAACCTGCACGACTTCTCGTTCCTGGCGCCCTGCCCCTCCTCGGGCCTGATCATTCACGGCGACGCCGACAAGGTCGTGCCGCAGAAGGACGTGCAGGTTCTGGTCGACAAGTTGAAGACCCAGAAGGGCATCATCATCGACCAGGAGATCGTGCCCGGCGCCAACCACTTCTTCGAGGACAAGATCGATATCCTCATGGACCATTGCAGCGGCTATCTCGACAAGCGGCTGACCGACGAAGGCCACCTCTGAGGCCAGCGCGCTCCCGGATCACGGGCGGGCGAACACCCCGCCCGTGATCGGCGCCGCAACGCCTGTGGTTCTGGGGAAGGTGATCGGCAGCCCCTTCATCGCCCGCACGGCGAGATAGCCGAACGCCTGGGCCTCCAGGAACGCCGCCGACCAGCCGAACGCGTCGGCGCTTTCCGGCACCAGCCCGGTCGCCCGCTCCAGCGCGGCCATCAGCGCCGGGTTGCGCGCCCCGCCGCCGCCGATGGTCAGGCTTTTCGGCATCCCCTCCAGCATCGCCAGCCCCCGCGCCACGGCACCCGCCGTGACCTCCACCAGCGTCGCGGCCGCATCCTCGGTCGACAGATGGTCGACGAGCGAACGGTCGAAGTTGCTGCGATCGAGGGATTTCGGCGCCGGGCGGTCGAAATAGGCATCGTCGAGGTAGGCCCGCACCACGGCCGCATCGGCGGTGCCGGCGGCGGCCCGGACACCGCCCTCGTCCATCAGCAGATCGTGGCGCGCCTCCATCAGGTCGTCGAGCAGCGCGTTGCCCGGCCCGGTGTCGAAGGCGACGATATCACCGTCGGGACCCACCCAGGTGACGTTGGCGACGCCACCGATGTTGAGCACCGCCGCGGGCAACGGCAATCCCGCCTGGAGCACCAGCGCGCGATGGAAGACAGGCACCAGCGGCGCGCCCTCCCCGCCGGCCGCCACGTCGGCGGCGCGCAGGTCGTAGACGACCGGAATGCCGAGTCCACGGGCCATTGCTGCGCCGTCGCCGAGCTGCATGGTCATGCCGCGCTCCGGCGCGTGCATCACGGTCTGTCCGTGAAACCCGACCACATCCGGCCGGACATCGAGGCCGGCGACGAACGCGGCCACCGCCTCGGTCTGGGCGCGCGTCACCCACGCCTCGGCCTCGGCAAGCGGTGCCGGCCGGGCGGTGCGGTCGTCGAGGCCGAGGGCGACCTCGTTGGCACGCTTCAGGAGCTGGCGGAGCGCCACGGGATAGGGCGTGAAGACGGTCGGACCGAGCACCACCCGTCCCTCGCCGTCGGTCTCCACCAGCGCCGCGTCGACGCCGTCCATCGAGGTTCCGCTCATCAGGCCGATCGCCCGGATCAACCGCCCATCGCTCATTTCGGCACCCAATATCCACTCCGCATCTGGAATTTGTCGGCAAGGCTGGTAAACCGCGAGGCCTACGGGGTGGCCCGGCCCCGACCGTTATCACAGGATCTTCGTTCCATGACCGGCTTCAAGTCAGACTTTCTGGCGACCCTCTCCCAGCGCGGCTTCATCCACCAGGTTTCCGACGAGACCGGACTGGATGACCTGTTCCGCACGGAGACCGTGACCGCCTATGTCGGCTATGACGCCACCGCCACCAGCCTGCACATCGGCAACCTGATCTCCGCGACCATGCTCTACTGGATGCAGGAGACCGGCCACCGGCCGATCGCGCTGATGGGCGGCGGCACCTCCATGGTCGGCGACCCGTCGTTCCGCGACGAGCAGCGCGGGCTTTTGACGCCGGAGGCCATCGACACCAACATCGCCAGCATCAAACGGATCTTCTCGCGCATCCTGCGCTTCGGCGACGGCCCGGCGGATGCGCTGATGGTCAACAACGCCGACTGGCTGATGAAGCTCAACTACGTGGAGTTCCTGCGCGACGTCGGCCGGCACTTCTCGGTCAACCGCATGCTGTCGTTCGACAGCGTCAAGATCCGGCTCGACCGCGAGCAGTCGCTGTCGTTCCTCGAATTCAACTACATGATCATGCAGGGCTACGACTTCGTCGAACTGAACCGGCGCTACGGCTGCCGGCTGCAGATGGGCGGCTCCGACCAGTGGGGCAACATCATCAACGGCGTCGATCTCGGCCACCGCATGGGCACGCCGCAGCTCTACGCGCTGACCACGCCGCTGCTGACGACCGCGTCGGGCGCCAAGATGGGCAAGACCGCCAACGGCGCGGTGTGGCTGAACGAAGATGTCTTCAGCCCCTACGACTTCTGGCAGTACTGGCGGAACACCGAGGACGCCGACGTCGGTCGCTTCCTGAAGATCTTCACGCGCATGCCGCTGGACGAGATCGCCCGGCTCGAGGCGCTCGGCGGCGCCGAGATCAACGAGGCGAAGAAGATCCTGGCCACCGAGGCAACCGCCATCGTCCACGGCCGCGAAGCCGCCGACAAGTCCGCCGAAACCGCCCGCCAGACCTTCGAGGCCGGCACCCTGGCCGACGACCTGCCGGCGGTGGCGATTCCCGGCGCGGAGCTGGAGGCCGGCATCGGGGTGCTGGAGGCCTTCCGGCGCTCGGGACTGGCCGCCAGCAACGGCGAGGCCCGCCGGCTGGTGAAGGGCGGAGGCGCCCGGGTGAACGACAAGGTGGTGGAGGATGACCGGCGCGTGCTCGGCAGCGGCGACGTCACCGGCGACCGCGTGATCAAGCTGTCGCTGGGCCGCAAGAAGCACGTGCTGCTGCGGCCCGAGTGACCGGCATCGCCGGACGGGACGACGCCTCTCAGTAGCGGTTGTTGCGACCGTCGGTGGCGGCCGGACGGTCGAACGCCGGCACGCCGTCTGCGTCCTGCGCCTCGAAGATCCGGCGGAAGATTCCCGGCGTCACCGCCGAAACCGGGTTGAACGAGAACGCCGGGCTCTTCAGCGGCCCATCGAGACGGAAGGTGACGCCGAACAGGCCGCCGTCCTTGCCGCCGCCGAGGATCTCTCCAAGCAGCGGCACCCGTCCGAACAGGTTGTTGATGGCGTAGGCCGGGATCACCGTGCCACTGATCTGCATGCGCTCGTTCTTCAGGTCGAGCACGCCGCCGGCTGTGCCACCGATCGCCGGCCCCTTCAGGACCGCGTCGGTGATCTCGATGCGGCCGCCGCTTTCGCGGAACGGCACCGTCAGCTCGTCGAAGCCGCCGGTGGACTGGGCCGTGGGGGTGCGTTGGAATGCCAGCGGCCGCGGGTCGGAATTCGTACGGCCGCTGCTGCGGACCGTCTTGTCGATGAGGTCGGCCACCGCCGGATCGCCAGACACCTCGAACCGGGCAACGGTCACCATGCCCGTCGTTGGCCCATCCCTGTTGAACCTTGCGTCGAGCGTGCCCTTGCCGCCCACCAGGCGCTGGTAGATCCCGAGGAACTTGAGCACGCGACCGGTGTCGCCGGTGGCGACCGACAGCGCCCGCGCGCCGTTCCCGGCGGGTGACAGCGTCGCCACCACGTCCTTCGAGCGGCCGCCGTTGCTGGAGGCCGACAGGTCGAGGGAACTGACCTGGTCGCCGTTCAGCCGGACGGTGCCGTTCAGTCCCGAAAGGTTGATGCCGCCGTTGCCCTGGACAGTATCGAGCGCGACGCGAAGGTTCAGCGGACCGCTCATGCCAGACGCCCCGCTGGCATCGCCGTCGGCGCGGTTCTTGAGCGAGGCAAGGAACCCCCGGCCATCCAGGGAGCGGCCGGCCAGCGACACGTCGTAGCCCCCTTTTTCCGCCCGCTGGACCTTCAGCGTAGCCTGATCGTTGGGCCGCAGCGCGAAGCGCTCGAAGATCGCCGAGGCAAGCTGACCATCCTCGATGCGCACCGCGCCGACAACATCGAGACCGTCGGAGCTGACCTTCAGGTCGTTCACCTCGACCGTCTTGTCGTTCTCCACCAGCTCGAACGACGCCTTGGCGGGAACGCCGGCACCCTTGGTCCAGCCGAAGCCGGGCACGGTGAGCCGTGCGTCCTTGAGGTTCGCCTCAACCCGGCGCTTGCCGTCGGACGAATCGATGACGTTGATGGAGATCGGGCCGCGGAGCAGGGAGCCGAGGTCCCAGCCGCGCTTCTTGCGCTCGGCCTCGGTCAGCACGAACGAGACATCGCCGGCCTGTCCCTGGTCGGCCCCGGCAAAGACGGCGGTGTAGTCGATGGTGGCGTTGACCCCGTCCACGGTCGCCTTGCCCTTGAGGGAGGCCTGGGTGGCGTCGGCGATCACCGATAGGGTCGCGCCCTTCACCGTCTTGTTCTGGATGGGCACGGCACTGGCCACGTCGGTGAGCTGCGCGTCGACCGACCATTTCAGCGCGTCCGGCTCGATCATCTGGCCGAGAGGCCCCACCGCGTTGATCCTGGCGGATACCGAACCGCTGAGATCCGAGGGCGCGACGGCCAGCAGCTTCAGCGCGTCGATGGGTTCCTGGTCGGCGAGAGATGCCATCGCCGCCGCAGGACCGCTCAGCCGCGCTCGGATGGTGCCGATCGGCGGACGCGCGATGACCGACGGGATGTCGGCGTAAAAGTCTTCCACCTCGACCCGACCGCCTTCGGGCGGCACCAGCGCGGCGGAGGTCGCGTCGAGGGTCACGTGCTGGTTGGCGACCACGGCCTTTCCGGCGGCCGACACCATGGCCGGAAGCTCGCCCGGCAGCACCAGCGAGGCGTCGCGATAGGTGACGGCGATGTCGATGGTCCGCTCCATGGCGCTGTTGGTCTGCGGATCGCCGTCCATGTCCAGCGGCAGCAGCGAGAACTCCATCTCCGCCGTCTCGATCTGGCCGCTTCGGACGTTGTCGACGACCCATTTGCGGGCCTCGTAGCCGACGGTCACCGGCCACAGGCGCATCAGGGTCGCGGCCGACATGGGGGACAGGCTGAGGGCGGCGGCAAGGTTGGGTCCGTGCGGCCCGAAATCGAAGGAGCCCGCCCCCATCATCGCGCCGGAGACCGAACGCGCGACGAACCTGTCGAAGGTCAGGTAGCTGCGGCTGGGAATGATCGTCCCGGTGACGGAGAGCACCGGTATGTCGAGCGGCGGGCCGTCGACGTCGTCGGGCGCGATCCGCGCGGTATCGGCGTTAAGGCTGTAGCGCCAGGTGTCGCTGCCGTCATCAGGCGGGGTGAACGTCCCCGTCCCGGTCAGCAGCGTCGAACCGGCCACGATCTCGATGGGCTCGATCCGGACGACATCGGTCGTCGCGTCCCATGTGGCGGCGATCAGCAGCCGGTCCACCGTGCGCGGCGGATCGTTGGCGATCTTGAACACGCCCTGGTCGACGCCGATCTGGAACCGCGCGCGATCAAGCTTGCCGTCTCCGGAGAACCAGGCCGTCAGCTCGGGCGAGAGAGAGAAGCCCGACTTGATGATCGGCAGGTTCACGATGTCGGTGAGCCCGAGACCGGTGCCGCCGGCCACCAGCCGCGACCCGTCCGGGTGGCTCGACCGGTCGATGGCGTAGCGCCAGTTGCCTGAGGCCGCCTCGCCGCGCACGTCGATGGAAACGTCGCCATCGGCCTCGGGCCGGGCGACCCCGTTTATGGCCGTGAACACCCGGTCGGGGAAGCGCGCGTCGGGGACCGGGACACGGACCTCGCCGTCGACGATGCGGAACGTTGCCAGGCCATAGGTGCGGGCAATCGTCGACAGGCGGGCCAGCCGCTGTTCCAGCTCGGGCAGAAAGGCGACCGGCAGCGGCGGGCCGCGCTCCGCGGCATCGCTGCCGGGTGGGCCGGCGGCGACCATCGGGTAGTTCACGCTGAGTTCGGGCTTCTCGATGGCGATCGAATGGATCCGGACCTCTCCGGAAAACAGCGCCCGGGTCGAGACGTCGAACACGGTCCTGGGCGCGCGCAGCGTGCCCGCCGGTCCGCGGATGGCCACCTCTCCGACGATGATCTCGAAGGCGCTGTCCTTGGAGAAGGCGAGCGACACGCTACCGACGTCGACCCGCCCCTGCTCGCCCGCCAGGCTGGTCAGGATGGAGCGGACGGTGCGGTCCGCGATGGGAATGTGCAGGGGCGCGGTGAAGATCCGGGCAACCAGGACCACGACCAACGCCAGCAGGACCAGAACCGAGATTCCCGCCAGGCGAGCGGCCTTGCGTGGACGCGACGGTCCACGACAGAAGAGATGGGCATGGAAGAGCCGGGTCGGCCCGCGTCCTTGTCTCATACTCCCTTCAGCCAAGCTCCGCGCACTGCACCCCGCAACGCGCCTTGACCGGCGCATCGTGGCAGGCAACACCCTCGCACGGGGGAGTGGCGCGGCCGTTCCCCGAACGCATCATGGACCGTCCGGGACCGATCCCGGGCCCGAGACAGCGAGGCCCACGAGATGAACACGCTTTCCGAAGGCGACCATGCACCGGATTTCAATCTCCCGACCGACTCGTCCGGCACCGTTTCGCTGTCATCTCTCGCCGGCAAACCGGCCGTTCTCTACTTCTACCCGAAAGACGACACGCCCGGCTGCACCAAAGAAGCCGTGACATTTTCCGAACTGATGCCGCGATTCGCGGAACGGGGCGTTCGGATCATTGGAATTTCGCCCGATTCCGTGGCGAAACATACGAAGTTCCGCGCCAAGCACGATCTGAGCGTGACGCTGGCCTCGGACGAAGACAAATCGGTATGTCAAAGCTATGGCGTGTGGGTGGAGAAATCCATGTACGGCCGCACCTACATGGGTGTCGAGCGCGCCACCTTCCTCATCGCCCCGGACGGAACGATCGCCCGCATCTGGCGGAAGGTGAAGGTGCCGGGGCACGCGGAAGCCGTGCTTGAGGCCGCAGGGGCATTGTGACCGCGGACGCCTCCCCCACCTCGGGAACGGCAGCTCCGGCCTCGCTTGCGGCGGCGGCCCGGACCATCGTGGCCACAGCCGACCTCGACGCCAAGATCGCCCTGTCCCGGCACACGGCGTCCCTGTGGTTTGCCCGCGAGCTGTCGCTGCGGCTCCCGTCGCTCGATCCGCCGGCCCCGAAGCGGCCCGGCCGCCCGCCCGAGCCGCGGCTCCTCGCCCCGCGCGACATGCCGCGCCGCTCGTCCGACAGCCGCAAGGGCCATATCGCCCTCCTGCATGCCATCGCCCATATCGAGCTGAATGCCGTCGACCTCGCCTGGGACATCGTGGGCCGGTTTGCCGGCGAGCGCGTGCCGCGCTCCTTCTTCGACGACTGGGTAACGGTGGGGCTGGAGGAAAGCATCCACTTCGGCCTGCTGCGTGACCGGCTCGCCGACTTCGGCGCCCGCTACGGCGACCTGCCGGCGCACGACGGGCTGTGGCAGGCGGCGGAGGAAACCGGCGGCGACCTGACCGCCCGCCTCGCCATCGTGCCGCTGGTGCTGGAGGCGCGCGGGCTGGACGTGACGCCCTCGATGATCGCCAGGGCCGAGGCCGGCGGCGACGAGGCCGATGCCGCCGTGTTCCGGCGCATCTACGAGGACGAGAAGAAGCACGTCTATTACGGCGCCAAGTGGTTCCGCTTCCTCTGCGACCGCGAGGGACGTGCCGCCGAACCGACGTTCCATGCGCTGGTCCGCAAGCATTTCCGCAGTGCGCTGAAGCCGCCGTTCAACGACCGCGCCCGCTCCCAGGCCGGCCTGACGCCGGGCTTCTATCGGCCGCTCGAAACCATCCGGACATGAAAAAGGGCGCCTCGCGGCGCCCTCTCCCATTCGCTGAACGGGTCGTTCGCGCCTGAACGCGTACGGCTATTCGACGTCCTCGATCTCGGCCGTCCCGTCGCCGTAGGCGCGCTGGGCCAGCGAGGCTTCCATGAACGCGTTCAACTCGCCATCGAGCACGTCGGAGGGCGAGGTGCTCTCAACGCCCGTGCGCAGGTCCTTGACCAGCTGGTAGGGCTGCAGAACGTACGAACGGATCTGGTGGCCCCAGCCGATGTCCGACTTGGACGCCGCCTCGGCCATCGCCTTTTCCTCCCGCTTCTTCAGCTCGGCCTCGTAAAGGCGCGCCCTCAGCATGTCCCAGGCGGTCGCCCGGTTCTGGTGCTGGGAGCGGCCGGACTGGCAGGACACCACGATGCCCGAAGGCGCGTGGGTCAGGCGGACGGCGGAATCGGTCGTGTTGACGTGCTGACCGCCGGCGCCCGACGCGCGGTAGGTGTCGACGCGGACATCGGACTCGTTGATCTCGATCTCGATGGAATCGTCGATGACCGGGTAGATCCAGATCGACGCAAAGCTTGTATGCCGCCGGGCCTGGCTGTCAAACGGCGAGATCCGCACCAGACGATGGACGCCGGATTCGGTCTTCAGCCAACCATAGGCATTGTGACCCTTCACGTGGATCGTGGCCGACTTGATGCCCGCCTCTTCGCCATCGTGGACTTCCAGCGTCTCGACCTTGTAGCCGGCCCGCTCCGCCCAGCGCACGTACATGCGCAGGAGCATGTTGGCCCAGTCCTGGCTCTCGGTGCCGCCGGCACCGGCATGGACCTCCACATAGGCGTCGTTCGCGTCGGCCTCGCCGGACAGCATCGCCTCGACCTGGCGGCGTGCCAGTTCGGACTGCAGGTCCTTCAGCTGCCGCTCGGCATCCTCGACAATGCTCGGCTCGTCCTCGGCCTCGCCCATTTCAATGAGTTCGACGGCGTCGGCGAGTTCGCGTTCCAGCCGGCGCACGGCACCGATCTGGTCCTCGAGCGTCTGCCGTTCGCGCATCAGGCCCTGGGCGACCTCGGGATCGTTCCAGAGGCTCGGATCCTCGGCCTTGGCGTTCAGCTCGTCGAGACGTTTGAGTGCCTGATCCCAGTCAAAGATACCTCCTCAGCAGGCCCAACGCCTGCTTGATTTCCTCGACCGTGTTGATCGTGTCCGTTCGCATCGCAACTGTCCGAATTTGGTGTGGTGTGGCCCGCCGCGGTGCGGGCGGATCACCGACATAAGGGGTCGGGACCGATCGCACAATGCAGGCAGCGGGCGGAAGGCAGGCGTGAGGGGGCAAGCGAGCCGGCCAGGGGCACGCCCCTGGCCGGGGTAACACTCGCTAGTAGAGGCCGCCGGTGCCCGACAGCACGGCGCGCTCGCTTTCGCGGGTGACCGAGGAGCGCGACGCCTTGCCGTTGTTGCTCATGCCGATCACCGAGAAGGTGTCGCCCGGCGCGGTGCCCGGCTTGAAGGCCTCCAGGATGACGCCCGGCCCGCCGTTCGGGGCCGGCTGGCCCGACTTGGCGTAGACGGGCACCAGCTTGATGCCTTCCGGCACGCGGAACTCGACGCCCGGCGTGTCGGCGAGCGCCTCCTTCATGAAGTCGATGAAGATCGGCGCGGCGATCTGGCCGCCGGTGGCGCCGCGGCCCATCGGGCGCGGCTGGTCGAACCCGACATAGACGCCCGCCACCAGGTCCGGCGTGAAGCCGATGAACCAGGCGTCGCGCTCGTCGTTGGTGGTGCCGGTCTTGCCGGCGATCGGCTTGCCGAGCACCTTGACGCGGGTGGCGGTGCCGCGCTGGACCACGCCCTCCATCATCGAGGTGATCTGGTAGGCGGTCATCGGATCGAGCACGTACTCGGATTCGTCGATGATCGTCGGCTCGGGCTGGTTGCGCCACTCGTCGGCGACGCAGCCCTGGCAGACCCGGTCGTCGTGGCGGTAGATCGTCCGCCCGTACCGGTCCTGGATGCGGTCGATGAGGGTGGGCGTGACCTTCTGGCCGCTGTTGGCGATGATCGAGTAGGCCCCGACCATGCGCATCACGGTGGTCTCGCCGGCGCCCAGCGACATCGGCAGGTAGGGTTTCAGATTGTCATAGATGCCGAAGCGGCGGGCGTATTCCACCACCAGCGGCATGCCCATGTCCTTGGCGAGCCGCACGGTCATGACGTTGCGCGACCGCTCGATGCCGTAGCGCAGCGTCGACGGACCGGCAAACTTGCCGCCGTAATTCTTCGGCCGCCAGATGGCCTGCCCCGCGCCCGGATCGATCTCGATCGGGCCGTCGAGCACGACGCTGGCCGGCGTGTAGCCGTTGTCGAGCGCGGTGGCGTAGACGAACGGCTTGAACGACGAGCCGGGCTGACGATAGGCTTGGGTGGCGCGGTTGAACTCGCTGTCGGCGTAGCTGAAGCCGCCAACCATCGCCAGCACGCGGCCGGTGTGCGGATCCATGGCGACGATGCCGCCGGAGATCTCCGGAACCTGGCGCAGCCGCCAGACGTCGTTGCCCTCTTCCGAGCCCTCGACCTTCTCCACGTAGACGACGTCGCCGCGCTTCACCAGGTCGGTCATGTTGCGGACGCTGGTGTAGCGGGCCCGGTCCTGGCCACGCTTCGGGCCGTCCTGCAGACGGCGCCAGGCGGTCTCCTTGTAGGGGATGCGGCCGCGCGCGCGCTCGATCGACAGCGCGCCGGACACGAGGCGCGGCGGCTGCAGGCCGATGGCGGCCTCGTTCTCGTCGACAGACAGGACGACGGCAAGGCGCCATTCCGGCACGTCCGAATAGGCTTCGACCTCGCCGACCCGGGCGCCCCAGTCGGCGCCGTTGTCGAGATCGACGGTGGTGACCGGACCGCGCCAGCCGGTGCGCTTGATGTCGAAATCGATCAGCCCGTTCATCAGCGCGTTGCGCGCCATCACCTGATAGTCGGGATCAAGCGTCGTACGCACCGACAGACCGCCCTGGTAGAGCCCCTTCTCGCCGTACATGGCGGCGAGCTGGCGGCGCACTTCCTCGGCGAAATATTCCGACGCCAGCAGGTGCGAGCCGGTGTCGCGGGGGGTGACCTTCAGCGGCTCGTTCTTGGCTTCCTGGGCCTGGGCCTCGGTGATGAAGCCGTTCTCCAGCATCCGGTCGAGCACCCAGTTGCGGCGCTCGATGGCCCGGGCCGGCTCGCGGAACGGGTTGTAGTTGTTCGGCGCCTTCGGCAGCGCGGCGAGATAGGCGACCTCGGCGAGCGTCAGCTCGTGCACCGACTTGTCGAAATAGACGAGCGCCGCGGCGGCAACGCCGTAGGCGCCCATGCCGAGATAGATCTCGTTGAGATAGAGCTCAAGGATGCGGTCCTTGGTGTAGGCCTGCTCCATGCGCAGCGCCAGGATCGCTTCCTTGATCTTGCGCTCGATGGACACCTCGTTGGTCAGGAGGAAGTTCTTGGCGACCTGCTGGGTGATGGTCGACGCGCCCACCGGCCGGCGGCCGGAGCCGCGGTTGCGGAAGTTGGTGACCGCGGCGCGGAACACGCCCCCCACGTCGACGCCGTTGTGGACGTAGAAGTTCTTGTCCTCGGCGGACAGGAAGGCTTCCTTGATGATCGACGGAATCGCCTGGATCGGGAGGAACAGGCGGCGCTCGGTTGCATACTCGGCCACGAGGCTGCCGTTGGCCGCATGAATGCGGGTCATCACCGGCGGCTCGTAATTGCGCAGCTGGGTGTATTCCGGCAGGTCCTCCGACATCTTGGCGATGTAGAAGCCGACCGCGCCGGCGGCGATCAGACCGAGCACCACGCCGATGCCCAGCAAATAGCCGATGGTGTTCAACAGGAAGCGCATCGTGCCGTCTCAACTCCACCCAGTGCCGAACCGGATCCGGCCACCCGACGCATCCCCCCTGCGTCAGTGCCGCTCCGGTCGCCGCGTCATGTGCAAACCGGTTCCGGCGTCTTGCCCCAGCCTGCCGATAGCCCGCCTCCGCCGGCGGTGCACGTCAATTCATCGCGATTGGGCGCAGCCATACCGCCCGCGACCATCGGCCCGCAAGCCATAAGGACGCATCGGCTGCCCCTTCGCTGCTGGCAGAATGCGCCGGAAAAGTGGTGTCATCGCGGCACTCACTGGGTTGTCCGCTCGGTTTTCTCGCGGGCGATGCGCGGGGCGAAGAAGCGATCCACGGCTCCGGTCAGCGCCGTCGCCGCCCGGTCGCGCCACTCGGCGTCCGTCAGCAGCTGTTCGTCGTGGACGTTCGACAGATAGCCCAGCTCGATCAGCACCGACGGGATGTCGTGGGCCTTCAGAACCCGGAAACGCGCCGAACGGTGGGGATTTTTGTGCAGTTGCACAGCCGTCCCCAGCTCGTCGATGACGTCCTCGGCAAAGTGGTGGGAGAACACCTTGGTCTCGCGACGGGCGAGGTCGACCAGAATGTCGGTCACCTCATCGGTCGCCTCATCGGCCTCGATGCCGGCCAGCACGTCGGACCGGTTTTCCCGCGCGGCGATCGCCGCCGCCTGGGCATCGGACGCGCGCTCCGAGAGGGTGTAGACGGTGGCGCCGCGCACGTAGTTCTGGGGCGCCGAATCGGCATGGATCGAGACGAACAGGTCGGCGCCATAGCTCCGGGCTACTTCGACGCGCTGGCGCAGCGACAGGAAGCGATCGTCCTCCCGGGTCATCCGCACCTCGACCTGGCCGGACGCCAAGAGGTCCTCCCGAAGCTCGTTGGCAAACGCCAGGACCACGTCCTTCTCGAACACCCCGCCCTTGCCAACCGCGCCCGGGTCGACGCCGCCGTGGCCGGGATCGAGAACGACAACCGGCCGGTTGCCGGCAACCGGACCGTCCGGCTTCGTGAGAGCAGGTTCCGCGCCGGCGCGCGTGCCCCGACTGGCCTTCACCGCCTCCGCGAATGCGGCCTCGCTGGTGGACACCAGGTCGAAGACCAGGCGTCCGGGCTGATCGGCCACCGGCGGCAGGAAGAAGGCATGCTCCAGCGCCACCGGCCGGTCGACGTCGAGGACCACGCGGGCCTGCCCCGCCGCGAACTGGCCGTAGCGCCACGCCGTGACCATGCCGCCGGCGCTGCTGCGCGCATCGGACGGGAAGTCGAAGGTGACGTTGGCGAGGTCGATGATGATGCGATTCGGATCGGGCAGGACGAACGTCCCGAACTCGACGCGTTCCGAAAGCTCGATGACAAATCGGGTCCGCTCCGCGTCACCGCTGACCTGCGCGCCGGACGCGGTGACGGCCGGCGGGGTCTGTTCGGACGCCGCCACCGGGGCCGACAACAGGAACCCGGCCGCAAACATGCTGAAAAGGCCCGCGAACGCCGCCACGGCCACGGTTGAACGCATCAAGACACACCTCGTTCTCCGCCAGCCCACCGGCGGTGGCTATAGCCGATAACCGGAACGCCGTTAACCGGGTCTTGCGACCAGCTGCCCACTTCCGCTGCACAGATCAATTGCTTGCCAATTGCCTGCGACACCCGTAAATATCTGGACTGCGGATGATTTCCTTTGTCCGAGCCTCGCTTTTCCGTGTGGAGAGGGAGGCGCTGCCCCTCCCCCTTTGTTCGGGCAACGGTTTCAGCGGGCTTTCCCGCGCCGTCAGCTGTCTATCGGATGGCGGGCTAGCCGGACTGGGAAGCGCTGCTTGCGCCGGACCCGTTCCTCGCACGACCGCACGGTTCACGCGGTCTTCGGGACATGGGCTTCGGGGCGCAGCAGTGTCCTGCCGAACAGATGAATGTCGGCAGCTCCGCCCATGGCGCCAATCACGTCATGGCCTATCCATTGAGTTTGCTTGAGCGCGTGATCGATGCAGTCCCTGTCCACGAGCACTGAAAAGGCTAAGCCGGTCCGTACGGACCGAGCCGCCCTGTGCGTCGGGGCACGCCGCCGCGCTTGTAACCCCTTCATTGTCCACTCGACACAAATCGCCTTCGGCCGACTTCTGGCGCGCGCAGGACCGCCGCCGTCGTCCCGGCACGGAGGCAAGGAGTTTGCGCCCTATGGCCAACAAAATGCTCGTCGACGCAGCCCACCCGGAAGAAACCCGCGTTGTCGTCGTCCGCGGTAGTCGGGTCGAAGATTTCGATTTCGAAGCTGCCGCCCGCAAGCCGCTCCGCGGCAACATCTATCTCGCCAAGGTAACCCGCGTCGAACCGTCCCTGCAGGCGGCGTTCGTCGACTACGGCGGAAACCGCCACGGCTTCCTCGCCTTCAACGAGATCCACCCGGACTACTACCAGATCCCGCACGCCGACCGCGCGGCGCTCCTGGCCGAAGAGGCCGAGGAAGCTGCCGAACAGCGGCGCCATGACGACGACGTCCAGAAGTCGCAGGGCGACGGACAGGCGAAGTCCGGCGGTGACGCGTCCAGCGAGAATGGCGACGGCGGGGACGAGGACACGGTCGAGTCGGTCGGTGCCGAAGACGCCATGGACGAGGTCCAGGACCGGCGCAGCCGGCCCGCCCGCAAGACCTACAAGATCCAGGAAGTCATCAAGCGGCGGCAGATCCTGCTCGTGCAGGTCGTCAAGGAAGAGCGCGGCAACAAGGGTGCGGCGCTCACCACCTACCTGTCGCTGGCGGGTCGCTACTCGGTGCTGATGCCCAACACGGCGCGTGGCGGCGGCATCTCCCGCAAGATCACCAGCCCGCAGGATCGCAAGCGTCTCAAGGAGATCGCCGGCGAACTCGAGGTCCCGGAGGGAATGGGTGTCATCCTGCGCACCGCAGGCGCCAGCCGCACCAAGCCGGAGATCCGGCGCGACTTCGAATATCTGCTGCGGCTGTGGGAGAATGTTCGCGACCTGACGCTGAAGTCGGTGGCGCCGAACCTCGTCTACGAGGAAGGCAGCCTGATCAAGCGCTCGATCCGTGACCTCTACAACAAGGACATCGACGAGGTCCTCGTATGCGGCGACGCCGCCTACAAGGAAGCCAAGGACTTCATGCGCATGATCATGCCGAGCCATGCGAAGAACGTGAAGCCCTACCGCGAGATCACGCCGATCTTCACGCGCTTCGGCGTCGAGGCGCAGCTCGATGCGATGTTCTCGCCGCAGGTCACCCTGCCGTCGGGCGGCTACATCGTCCTCAGCCCGACCGAAGCGCTCGTCTCCATCGACGTGAACTCCGGGCGCGCGACGCGCGAGCACAACATCGAGGCGACGGCGCTTCAGACCAACCTCGAGGCGTCGGAAGAGATCGCGCGGCAGCTGCGCCTGCGCGACCTGGCCGGCCTGGTCGTGATCGACTTCATCGACATGGAGGAGAATCGCAACAACCGGGCCGTCGAGCGCAAGCTCAAGGAATGCCTGAAGGTCGACCGCGCGCGCATCCAGGTCGGGCGCATCTCGCATTTCGGGCTGATGGAGATGTCGCGCCAGCGCATCCGCCAGGGCGTGGTGGAAAGCTCCACCACCCTGTGCGTCCACTGCCACGGCACCGGCATCGTGCGGTCGACCGATTCGGTCGCGCTGTTCGTGCTGCGCAGCCTTGAGGACCATCTGCTGCGCAACGCCAACCATCACCTGAATGTCCGCGCGCCGGTCGAGGTCGCGCTCTACATCCTCAACCAGAAGCGCCGCCACCTTGCCGACCTGGAAGCCCGATTCGGCCTCTCCATCTCGATCACGGCGGACGACAGCCTCGGCACCAAGCACCTGGAAATCGAGAACCGGGAAATCGTCGAGCGGCCGGAAGGCGAAGAGCCGCCGCAGGCGATGATCATGGTGCATCCGGAAGAACCGGATGAGCCGGACGAGGTGATCGAGGAAGACGACAGCGAGACCGAGGCCGAGACCCGGTCGAACGCTTCCGCCGAGAGCGATGGCGAAGGCGGCCAGCGTCGTCGCAAGCGGCGCCGGCGCGGACGCCGCAGCGGGGCCGACGGCGATGCCGCGGCGAGCGGTTCGCGCGATGACGGCCGCTCCGAGCAGCCGGCAGCGGAGACGACCGAGGAAAGCGACGAGCAGTCCGAATCGGACGCCGAAACGACCCAGGCCGGTGGCGACGACGAGAACCGTCCGCGCCGCAGGCGGGGCCGCCGCGGCGGCCGCCGCC